>Ga0209403_10001275_pt1 | contig 33198 bp, 34 predicted proteins | sample ArcticOcean_MG_C_8_FD_187440 | JGI IMG/M metagenome (GOLD analysis project Ga0209403, IMG submission 187440) | Marine microbial communities from western Arctic Ocean - ArcticOcean_MG_CB11_86 (SPAdes) (version 2) | ecosystem: Environmental > Aquatic > Marine > Oceanic | place: Arctic Ocean...
CGCGTGAACGGCACCCCTACCACTGCCGATATATGCAGGAGGGTCGTGTTCCTCGCTGGCCGCCCGGTCAGGCTCAATCTTATCGGTGTCGTTATCCATTGAGTCTATCCCCCGGCGAGAACTTCTTGTGAGCCTTGACCGCCCTCTGGCCCGCGTTAGCCCTGGCATAGCGAGTGACCATGGCGTAGTGTTCCCAACCGCCCAATTCCTTCAGGTCGTCAACGGCACCGCCTGAATCCAGATAGGCCATAGCGAAAGCCCTCCTGAAGCCATGGGCACCTCTGAAGGGGATTCCGGCGTCCTTGAACCGACGTTCCAGCATCATCCGAAGCCCATTGACCGTGAGGAACTTCTGGCCGCTCGCGAGCCATAGGTAAGGACTGTCTTCCCTGCGCTTGCGAATGTAGCGGTCGATGGCAGCAGCAGCCACGTGGCCCACGGAGACGCGACGCTGCTTGCCAGCCTTTCCTGTCACCAGGATTGACCGCTCGCTCCAGTCGACGTTCTCGACCAGCATGCCTACAAGTTCGCTGGCTCGGACTCCCGTGTCGAACAACGTGAGGATGATTGCCTTGTCGCGGAATTGGTGAAGGGTAGTGCCCTTACCGATGGCCTTCAAGACGACGTTAATCTCGTCGGGCTTATAGAAGGGTTGAATCTCGTCAGGTATCTTGGGCGGGGCGATATGGTCCATAGGGTTGCTATCGCGCTCTCCCTCAGCGACGCACCACTTGAAGAATCGGTTGACGCTCCTGTACCGCACACTCACCGTTGCCAGCTTGTTGCCACGCTCGTGAAGCGACTTGAGCCAGTGGCGGACTGCGTTGGTGTCCATCTCCGCCAGACCGGGCAAGCCCATTTCATTCGCGAAGTCTGACAGAGCGCGAACGCTCTTCTCGTAGATGTCGAGGGTTTTGTCCGCTCTACCAGAGGCACCGAGGTCCAACGTGAACCCCCTAAGAAGGGCGTCGTCGAACACAGTTTCAGGTACGTCGGGCGTAGCTAGCGATTTACGAGAATTAGGCGCATAAATATCCGAACTAGATGTTTTGGTAGCCATCGGTAACCTCCGAGTGTGGGTTACTTTTAGCTTAGGAGAAGTGCGGCTAACGTGTCAAATGGGGTCCCAGGCGGGATTCGAACCCGCGACTTGCTGCTTAGAAGGCAGCCGCTCTATCCGCTGAGCTACTGGGACACCTTGTATGGCAAGTGTAGCAAGGCTCTCCGAAGTCGGTCAACCAAATCGGAGTCGCATGTTACACAGGCTCGGATGAGGTCTAGGTCTGGGTACGATGTTCCACGATCCGAGTCAGCTCGTTGGTGGATGTCTAGTCGATAGCCCGCGTCGTTACGCGATGGACCGTTCTGCGGCCCAGTTGTATGCGCTTGATTCCGGTTACCTCGAGTCTCTCGGGGTCGGGTAGGGTGGTGAAGTGCCGTTGCAGCGCGTTCCCCAGTGGCCGTCGCGCCCACAACGACCCTATGACACCCAGGGCTGTGATCGGCACCCTCGACCGTTTCCCCTGCCGAGACCTCGCTACCAGCCCCGCCACTGATACGGCCAGCAGCATGCCCACGGCCATGTTCGTGCCGCAGAACTTCGATACCGCCAGATCTCGTTCTCCGCCGGACATGCGACGTCGAGCCTCGTCCACGGCCGATGCCAACTGTTCCGTGGTGATGTCGCCGTATATGAAAAATCCCCCGGATGTGCCGTATCCCGCCAGGGGAGGGGAGACCCCCTGCCGAAGCAAAATAGCTATGGTGCCGTGTTCCAAGCCGTGATTTCGGCGGATCCGGTCTATGAGTCCAATCCCTGCCAAATTCCCCTCTCTATGAGCCAGCGGTCCCGTGGCTGGTCGTCCAGTCTGCAAAGTGACGATCAGCTATGGCTGTTTAAACATTAAACGCTAATTACGCGCGTCAAAATAATATGTAGTAGCTAGAGTACCTGCCCTGAGAGCCAACCATATCATGGCTGGGGCCGATTCGGGACGATTCTTATCCGAATGCTTTGAAAAAATCTGAAGACTTCTAAGAAAAGAGTTGAAAAGTCGTTGACAACAGATCGGAACGAGGGTTAGCATATGTACATCAAGGCTCTCAGCTCAGGGAGGAGACATGATGAACCGGAGGAAGACGAAGAAGATGTTAGTGGTTGAAGAGCGGTTTCAGCAGCCGCTCGAAGAGATGCTCCCACCACTGGTTACCGAAAACGGTCTCTCAGCGACCGCCAATGAACTAGGGGTGAGCAAGGCAACTCTTGGTTACTGGTTGCTAAAGCTCGGTATCAATGTTCAGCGAATCGCGCTGGCGCCGGGTGAGACGATCGAGGTTAGGAAGGCGAGCTAGACTCGCCAAGTTGCCCCCCAAAAATCGACGGTAGGACATCCGTCGATGGCGATACATACATACGAGCGGGCCGGGTCTGAGTAGTGCCAGACCCGGCCCGCTCGTATTGTGGGGGTCGGGCTTAAGTCACACTCCGGACAGAATCAAACCCTGCGTATGGCCTGACGCGCTTCCTTTTCTCTATCGCGATCGATGATGGCCCTGCGCTTGTCGTAGTTTCTCCGCCCCCTCGCCAAAGCCAGCTCCACCTTGGCTCGATGCCCCTTCAGGTAAAGCCGCAGCGGAATCAGCGTTAGCCCTCTCTCATCGACCTGTTTGGACAGCCTAGTTATCTGTTCCTTGTGGAGCAGCAGCTTGCGCGGTCGGGTAGGGTCGTGGCTGTCAGGACCAGCGGCTGAGTAGGGCGATATGTGGGCGTTCATCAGCCACATCTGGCCCTTTTCGGCCTTGCCGTAGGCCTCGGCGATCGTGGCGCGGCCCTCTCGCATAGCCTTGATCTCGGTGCCAAGCAACGAAAGTCCCGCCTCAATCGAATCGATGATCTCGTAGTCGTAACGAGCCCTGCGATTAACAGCGAATGTCCGGCCGTCGTTCATGCTGATGAGCTTAGGACCCCGTTGCCGTCTTGCGCTCCAGCTCTTCGATTGCGGCTCGGAGCTGCTGGATATCCGCTTCCTGTCTGTCTCGGTCTGTTACCTCGATATCGGGGGTCAGCCCCTCGCCCTGGATGATGCGACCATGTGGCGTGTACCAGTGGGCGATCGTTATGTACAGACCTCCGCCGTTGCTCAGTGGGCGCAGAATGTTGACGCTGCCCTTGCCGAACGTTGTCGTGCCGATCACGGTGGCCCTCTCGTAGTCCTGGAGCGCGCCGGCCAGGACCTCGCTCGAACTGGCGCTGCGCTCATTGACGAGAATGACCATGGGGATGCTCTTGGCGATACCCACGTCGCGGATGTTCCAGTTCGTTCGGGAGCCGTCGCCCTTCTGCACGTACAGAACCAGATCATGCTCCTCGGAGTCGAGGAACATGCTTGCGATCTCCACTACCGCGTTCAGGGTGCCGCCGTCGTTGTCACGGATATCAAGGATCAGCCCCTCGGCGCCATCGTCGATGACCTGCTGCAGCATCTCCTTGAGCGCCTCTGGGGAGTTCGGGAAAAACTGCGTAAGCCGTATGTGTGCAAACTTATCGCCAGGCTGGCTTCTGAGTACCACACTCACCAGCGGGATGACGTTTCGCTCAACAGGGATCAGCACTGGATCCAGCGCTCCCAGGTGCTTAACCAGCAGCTGCACTATGGTGCCCTTCGGACCGCGAATCATGGCGACGGCCCCTAGCAGGCTGAGCCCCTCAATTACTTCGCCGTCCACCTCGAGGATGATATCGCCTGGTCGGATCCCGGCTGCCTCCGCTGGTCCGCCTTCGATAGGGGAGACGATGACCAGTCTTCCAGCGCGGTTCAGGTTGACGTGTGCGCCAATGCCCTCGAAGTTGCCGCGGAATATGTCATTGAAGCTCCCCGTGACCACCTCGGGGCTGATGTAGGCGGTCTGCCGATCCCCGAGGACCGTGAGCATCCCCCTGACGGCCTCCTCCGAGAACGCCTCGGGGTCGAGGGCGGACGCGTCCACGTAGTCACCCTGTAGGTATGACCACGCCTCCCAGATGACGCTCAGGTCTTCCGGTACTGGATCGGGACGTTCGATGGCCTTTTCAGGCTGAACGACCTCCGGGAATACGGGTGACTCGGGGTTAATGGACGCGGCAGCAGGTGCGCTCGCCGTGTCGGATGACTCGGCGGCGTCGCCGTCATCACCACCGCACGCAGCGGCTGCTATCGCGAGGAGGACTAACAGGGTGGCCAGGTACATTTTCAAGCGTTTTGGTTGTGCCAACAGCTATCTCCGTAAGCGGATCTAATCGCGGTCTATTCTAACACCAGGGGCATCGGCTCGACTATCTGCGCGTACGTGAAGCGCGGGCGCTGCTAACAATCGTCGCGCGAACGAGAGCCTACATCCAAGTACAACGTCTACCGAGGCGCACCGGTTTGCCCCGGGCCAGGGCAGGGGGTCCTGCTAAGGGTCCATGAAACGCACTTCACCCTGAAAAGATTTTTCTGGTCCTTTCAGTCTTTTCAGGGTGCACATGAAAAGGCTGCTAAGCACCGAAAAGCCACTGAAATAAAACTTGACATGCCTGAATGGCCGACATATATTCAGGTTGACCTGTCTATACATTAGATACTTTGCACAGGAATAGGATTCCCAGTGACATTTCAGGCAGATGCCCAGCGACCGCGAAAACGCACCCGGATGGTGCGACAGTACCCGGTGCACACGCTCGAAGAGGCGCTGGGCGTCGGCACGGCCATCCAGGAGATCAATCGTGGAGAGCCATTCGACCGACTGTTGCTGGCCGGGGCTCTTGGCACGACGCCTGCCAGCAGTAGCTACACGAACAGACTCAACGCGTCCCTCAGGTATGGGCTCACCGAGGGAGGCTATGCTTCTCAACAGATCTCCTTGACGGCGCTGGGCCGGTCTATCACCGCGCCCACGGGCGGTCCGGAGAGGCGCGAGGCGCTCGTTCAAGCGGCGCTGAAGCCAGAGCTGTTCCTTAAATTCTACCGGTCGCTGGACGGCAAACGAATGCCGCCGGACCAGTACGCGAAGAACGCGTTGCAGCGGGAAAGCGACGTACACCCGGACCTGACCAACGAGTGCCTAACCATAATCAAGAAGAACGGCCTCTTCGTTGGGATCCTCGGCGACATAGGTGGCGCGCAATACGTGAGCCTCTCGGGTGCGCACGCTCCGGCGGAGCTCCCCATGCCAGGTGTAGCGGCCGGCCAGGCCTTGGATGCGGCAGGACCTCCTACGTCCGTTGACCCGGTGGCTGCGTCAGCGGCTATGGCCAGCGGACCCACGAAGCTCTTGATTGCGCACGCTGGCGACCCGGGGGTTGTCGAGACGATTCGGCGTACATTCGACTCGTTCGGCATCGGCTACGCGGCAATCGAGTCAGCGGACGCCGTTCAGCATCCGCCGGATCGGGAGACGTCGGAAGCGCTGAGGTCGTGCGACGCGGCGATACTGGTCCTGGCGATCCCGGAGGGGATGCCTGGGGACAGCCGGATCGAGGCAGAGAACAAGGAAAGCACGATCTTCATGCTCGGCGCAGTGGCCCTCTATGGCGACCGCGTTGTGCTCCTGCGCGAAAAGGGTCTCGAGCGGCTGCCACAGGAGGCCACGCTGCGAACGCTCCAATTTCGACGCGAAAACCTCGACGAGCTGTCCCTGCGCCTTCTTCAGGAGCTGCACCGAATGGACGTTATCCAGGTAAGCGCCCGAAACGCCTGATCCGACCCCAAACCATGAGTCTGGGATTCCGAGCCTCTTTTTATACAGGAATCTCCAGCTACGTAAGTTGACATAACATCTATAGTGCGATGTTCGAATTAAGGGTATTGGGACGGGGCAAGCTGCGGTCATTCACCTTGATCTGAGAGCCCACAAACGGACTCCGTACAGCGAAAGACACGCTCTGGCGCCTGATCGGCGCTCTACGACCCCTCCCCTAGCTGATTGAGAAGCCATGGAGTGTTGCATGAAGTTGCCAATGTTGTTGGAATGGACGCAGTTCGTGGTCGGCCGAAGGCGAAGAATGTTCGCGAAGGTTGAAACGTTTGACTGACTGTGGCAGCCGCCGTGCAACGTCGACTTTCTCTAGTGGTGCCGCTTACGAAGGGTAAGGACCGGTTAGCTGGTTTTAGACGTTGACATCGAATCCAAGATCGACTTCCGATGCTGGGACGCCGCCTCGAATACCCCAGTCTTCGCTGGGCGACTCGCGCAAGAGGCTTTTGACATGATGGGCGGGGATGCCGAGTGGTTCGAGGTTCTTCACGATGGCACAATATAGCTTCTTTTTCGCGTCGATGGAACGGCCTATAAACAGATCGATGTTGATGAGCGTATACCTGTCGCTCATGCCGGGGGGCGCTGGGAATCGGTGGGGTTCGTGGACGACGAGACGGATCGTCTTGTCTCCTTCGGGTATCTTGAGCCCCTCGATCATGGCTGCGTGCACCGCGTCGATAATACTTTCTTCCTGATCGGGTGTGTATTGTCGACGGATCTCTATCTCAGCGTTTGGCACGATGGTTCCCCTACATTGGTTCCCCTGTTCACGAGGCGTATCAGCCAGCCACGGCCCCAGCCGTGGGAGACGGCTCTCCTGTTGCGGCTGCTTCTAGTTCGGCGGTTATCTGGTCGAGGCCCTGGCCTGTTAGGGCGGATGTGATGACTGTTCGGGGGTGAGAGCCTATGTTCATCATAGCTTCGGTTTGCATGGCCTTTGATTCGAGCAGGTCGACTTTGTTGAGGACCAATATCCGGGGGCGGTCGCCGAGGTGCATTTCGTCCAGTATGTCCTCTACTGTCTGGGCCTGTGCTGAGGCGTTTTGGTGGCTCATGTCCACGACATGGAGTAGCACCGTTGCGGACTCGATCTCCTCCAGCGTGGCTCTGAATGCGTTTACTACCAGGGGCGGCAGCTTCTGGATGAAGCCCACGGTGTCGGTGAGCAGCATTTCGTGGCCTGAGGGCAGCCTGAGCCGGCGTGTGATGGGGTCAAGTGTCGAGAAGAGCCGGTCCTCGGTTGCTACTCCTGCCTTTGTCATTGCGTTGAGGAGCGTGCTTTTACCCGCGTTGGTGTAGCCGACCAGGCCCACTACTGGGACGCCCTGCTGATCGCGCCGCGTGCGATGCTGACCGCGCTGCCGCCGGACTGCTTCCAGCTCTTTCTTAATCTTGAGAACGCGGTTACGAATCAGTCGTCGGTCGGTCTCTATTTGAGTCTCGCCAGGTCCGACGGTACCGATACCCGACCTTACACCACCCCTCTGTCGCTCCAGGTGGGTCCACTGCCCTGCCAGCCTGGGCAGCAGGTACTCGTGCTGCGCCAGCTCGACCTGCAGCCGTCCCTCGCGGGTCTGGGCTCTACGTGCGAACACGTCGAGGATCAAAGCTGTACGGTCCATTACCTTGACGTCTTCGAGGGCCGCCTCGAGGTTGCGTTGCTGCGAAGGGGCCAGCTCGTCGTCACATATCAGGACATCGAACTTCTTCGCGTCCTGCAGGGCCTTTATTTCGTCGATTTTGCCCTTGCCAAGGTATGTTTGGGTCGGGGCCTTGAGGCGCTGCGATACAGTGCCGACGACGCGTCCGCCCGAGCTACGGGCTAGTTCGGCGAGCTCTTCGAGGGAGTCGTTGAGTGACCAGAGGCTCTTATGGCGACGCCCGGCTACGACCCCTACGCAGAGCACTCGCTCTACTGTGGGTCCGGTGGACTGGGTTCTTTTGGCCATGTTGTCCTCCTTGCGGAGTACGAGGACGTTCTCTCCGCAGATCGTTCACTTCTTCTCTTCTCGTAAGAAAAATAATAATAATTGTGAGGGACACCCTCACACACCCGGCAAAGGGGGTTTGCCCCTCTCCACGTCTCTGAGGTAGCCGGAGCTACGGACTAGCTTTGCAAGCTCTTCCAGGGAGTACGAAAGAACCCACTACGCAGGATCATATCGCTTCCCACGAAGAAAGAAAACTATCGAGTGTTTGTGAGGACTCTCTCACATACCCGACCCTTTGGCGAGGTTCAGGAAAGGCAATAGGGCTTTTGCCTCTCTGTACAGCCCTTCCGTCATCCCGAGCGACGGGCACTAGCTCGGCAGGCACTTTCAGGGACTACGGAAGAACCTTCTCTGCGGGATCATTTCTCTTTCCACGAAGAAAGAAAAATATCGAGTGTGTGAGAGGGACACCTCACTTACTCGGCCCTTTGGCGAACGCAGGACAGGCGAATGGGCTTCGCCCCTCTGCCTTGTGCGTTCGCCGGAGTTGCGCGGCTCACTCTCCGGTGAGTCCTTGAGAGGATGACGTCTCAAGGACCTTACGTGGCGAACCAGCTAGGCTACATGCTCCAGCTTGATAGTCGGTCTACGGCCTTTTCGAGCTGTTCGTCCGAGAGTGTTAGCGACAGCCGCACGTAGCCCTCGCCAAATTTGCCGTAGCTGGTGCCGGGGGAAACGAGCACGTCTGTCTCCTCCAGTAGCCGTTCGGAGAACCCAGCGGAGGTGAAGCCTTCAGGCACGCCAGCCCATACGTAGAGGCTGGCACGTGGGTGCTCGACTGTCAGGCCCAGGGCCCGCAGCGCACCCACGACGAGGTCGCGTCTGCGCTGGTATATCTCATTGCGATCGGTCAACTCGCTATCGGGGATGGCCATGGCCGCGATGCCCATCTGTTGGATGGCCTGCGGCACGCCGGAGTCCATGTTGGACTTGATGGTATGAAGCGCTTCGATCAGCTTGGGGTTACCCACGGCCATTCCAAGGCGCCAGCCGGTCATATTGTATGACTTCGACAGCGAATGGAATTCGACGCCTACTTCACGCGCGCCGTCGATCTGTAGCAGGCTCAGGGGCTTGTAGCCGCCGTACGTGACCTCGCTGTAACATGCGTCGTGCATTAGCACCACGTCGTGGCGTCGGGCGAACTCTATTGCCTTTGCAAACTGGTCCCGCTCGGCGGTCGCGCCTGTTGGGTTGTTGGGGTAGTTGAGCCACATGATGGTGGCCTTTTTGGCTACGTTCTCAGGTATTGCGTCCAGGTCGGGCCAATACTGGTTTTCTTCAGTGAGTGGCATCAGGTGGGACTCGCCGCCCGCGAACAGGGTGCCCACCGAGTAGACGGGGTAGCCAGGATCCGGGACCAGGGCGATGTCGCCCGGCTCGACGAATGCCATCGCGGCGTGTCCGATCCCCTCTTTTGCACCGATGAGGGAGACCACCTCGGTCTCGGGGTCCAGCTTCACGTCGAAGCGCTTCTTGTACCAGTCGGCGACCGCTCCGCGGAACTCCGGCAGCCCCTCGCTTTCCGGATACCGGTGGTTTGGCGCGTCGAGGGACGCCTTGTGGAGCGCTTCGAGCACAGACGGCGGCGTTGGGAGGTCCGGATCGCCAATGCCAAAGCTGATGACGTCGATGCCCTGGGCCTTTTTCGCCGCTATTTTGCGGCTAATCTCTACGAACGGGTATGGCGGGACCGCCCCTACTCTGCCGGCTACCTTCATTTCACTCTCCGAGTTTGATTTTGGTTCGTGGAAGCCAAGAAATTATCGCTGAGCGCGCCGAGGGAATATTTTAAAGCGGTGGAAAGTGTCTTTGCGTTTGGGTTAGCTTAATACGACGTGGTGTCCTAGGCGGGCCAGTCGCCCTCGAAGACCTCTTCGACAGGACCTTCGAGGATCACTTCGCCCGTTCCGGGCCAGCGTACCTGGAGCTCTCCGCCTGGCAGAGACACGGTTACGTCGTCGTCGAGGAGGCCGTTTTGGTGGCCTACTGCAACGACTGCGCAGGCACCGGTGCCACAGGCCATGGTCAGACCGGAGCCGCGCTCCCACACCCTCACCTTGACGTGGCTGCGATCCAGAATATTCACGACTTCGAAGTTGACCCGCTCCGGAAACATCGGGTTGTGCTCGACCTTCGGCCCCAGTTCATGTAGTGGCACTTCGTCGACCGGAGTGTTGATGAAGGCCACGGCGTGGGGGTTGCCCATCGACACGCAGCTTATCGAAAAGATATCGCCGCCGACGCTGAGGGGGTAATCGACTAGCGTGTCATGGCCCGGCGCAATGACCGGGACCTGGTCGACGGCAAAACGCGGCGCGCCCATGCCCACGATGGCGCGGGTCACTCTGCCCTCCTCTACGGTGGGCGTGACTGTCAGGTCGCCGGAAAGCGTTTCGACGGTCACCGTTGAGCTTTCGGCAGGAACGATTCCATTTTTCATGGCAAAGGCGACTAGGCACCGGATGCCGTTGCCGCACATCTTGCCCTCGGAACCGTCGGCGTTGTACATGGACATACGCAGATCGGCCTGGTCGGATTCTTGGGCGAGGATCAGGCCGTCGGAGCCGATGCCGCGGTGCCGGTTGCTCATGGCGACCGAAAGCGCAGGCCAGTCCATGTCCTTGACGCGGGCGTCGATGTAGACGTAGTCGTTGCCGGCCCCGTGCATCTTCGTGAATTGCATCGCCTAAACACTCTCCTTGGGAGAGCATATTGTAGCATAGGCCATAGCTAGCGGCGGATGAAGGTACTACAACGGGCTCGCCCGTTTGCACACCTGGTGGAAACAAGGCTTTGCTGTTGGACCACCGGTAAAACTCGAGGCCTAATCCTCAGCCCAATCCCTGACCTGGGTCGCCGCCGCTTCCACGCCTGCCTCGTCGGCATTGTGCCACGCGATTCGTTCGTCGATTTCGCGGAACCATGCGTGTTGCTGGCGGGCGAAGCGTCGAATACGGCGCTTCGCTGCATCGGCGGCGTCTTCCAGCGTCGTGCCGTCTTGAATATGCTGGCACAACTCGCGGTAGCCAAGGCCGGACATGGACGACAATTCGGGGGCGTAGCCTCGCTCCAATAGCGCCTTCACTTCGTCTACCCAACCCATTTCCAGCATCTGGTCGACGCGACGATCCACTCGACTATAGAGGTCGGCGCGGTCGAGACGCAGCCCCACAAGCATCGTGTCCCAGTTGGGCGCAACGCGCCGGGGATTGCTGCTGGAGGTTTCGCCGGACACCGCGAACACCTCCAGAGCCCGGATTACGCGCCGAATGTTGTGTGGGTCGATGCGGTCGGCGGCCTGCGGATCGACTGCCCGCAGCTCCGCGTACAGGGCCTCGCCTCCTTCCGCCGCCGCCCGTGCCTCTAGCTCAGCGCGTAGTTCGGGGGCCGGTGGCACCTCCGGGACTTGCCACCCTTCTATCAGACCCCAGACGTACTGGCCCGTGCCCCCCACGAGTATTGGCAGGCGACCGCGGCTGTGGATGTCGGCGATAACTGTCCGGGCCTGGCGCAAGAAGAGGGCAAGACTGTATGGCTCGTTGGGATCGACGATATCGATCAGGTGGTGAGGGACGGCGGCGCGCTGCTCGGCTGTCGGCTTGGCAGTACCGATGTCCATGTGGCGGTAGACCTGGCGGCTATCCGCGCCGATGATCTCGCCGCCCAGTTCCTGAGCCAGTTGGGTGGCCAGCGCGGTTTTGCCGGTGGCTGTTGCGCCTACTATGGCGACCAGCCTGGGGGTTGGGGCTATGATGTCATTCGCCTTGTGTCAGACAGACGCCGCTGCGGCGCGAGTGAGTGCGACGAAGACGTCGGGTTTGAGGCTTGCGCCGCCGACCAGTGCGCCATCGATGTCGGGCTGGCCCATAAAGTCGGGTATGTTCTCATCGGTGACGCTGCCGCCGTATAGAACAGGGGTGTCTGAGGCTGCCGGGCCGAAGCGGTCGGACAGCACTTGTCGGATTCGCGATGCCATTGCCTGTGCGTCTTCAGGGGAGGCCGCCGCACCGGACCCTATGGCCCAGACTGGCTCGTAGGCTATGGACACGCCATCGATGTTGCTGACTCCCGCAAGTCCTGTCAGGACCTGTCCGTCGACGACGGCCTCTGCCCTGCCCGTCTCGCGCTCGGAGATAGTTTCACCTACGCACATGATGGGACTGAGGCCAGCCTCTTTGGCAGCCGCGACCTTCCTGGCAACGGATTGGCTGGTCTCACCAAAAAGAGACCTGAGTTCAGAGTGGCCCAGGATAACGTAGCTGCAGAACTCTGCCAGCATTCCAGGCGATACCTGGCCGGTGAATGCGCCGCTGTCTTCGTTGTACATGTCCTGAGCGCCCAGGCCGATATCCGTCCCCTGCAGCATCTCAGATACGGCGGCGAGGGCCGTGAATGGAGGGCAGAGCACCTTGCCGACGCCCTTGATCCCAGCAAGGCCATGTTTCATGGCCGCTACGAGCCGTCGTGCCTCGGCGACGGTGCCGTTCATTTTCCAGTTTGCGACGATCAACGATCGGGTCATCGGTAGTTACCTGATCTTAAAGATTTGGGTCATATTCTACACGTTAGCAAAGTGGGTAGGTCGCAGCTCTGACCCTATGGGAGGGCTACCGGCATTCCCGTAGCGGCCGAGATGTCGGCTATGGAGACGGCGCCCACTCGCAGTGCGATCAGGGCCGGGCCGGTGACGTCAAGGATGGTGGAGCCTTCGCCTATCGGACTTTCGCCTGCGTCAATTACGAGGTCCACGGCGGCCCCGAGCTGTTCCCTCACCTTGGCGGCGGTCGTGGCCGCAGGCTGTCTGCTGGGGTTGGCGCTGGTTCCGGTGATGGGTGCGCCGAGCCTGCGGGCGATCTCACGTGGCACCGGGTGGTCCGGGACTCGTAGCGCGACGGTGTCACGGCCAGCCGTTGCGGCGTCCGGTATCGCCTCAGACCTTGTTACCACCAGGGAGAGCGGGCCGGGCCAGAATCGATTTGCCAGCTCGCGGGCGACTTCAGACACGTCGGTTGCGTAGAGATCAATGTCCTGTGGATCGGCGAGCAGGACCGGCATCGCCATCCCACCTGGACGGCCCTTTATTACGAACACGCGCGCGACCGCTTTGGGGTCGACGGCGGAGGCCGCGAGGCCGTAGAGTGTATCGGTGGGAATCGCGACGACACCGCTGCGGCTCAGATGGCTCACGGCGACGTCAACCTGGGCGGACAGGGACGGATCGAGCGTGAGGGGTTTGCGGGGTGCCATTTAAAGTTGACCACAATATAGCATAGATGCTAGCCTTGAATCCACAACATAAGAGGTATAAACGCGCTGTCAACGAGGAAGCCCCATAGGTCATCGGCATAGCGTAGACGCTAGCCCTGGACAACCACCACAATGAGCACAAACAAAGAGTCCAACGAAAGCCACAGGCTGGCCGCGAGCGACGATCTTGAGGTCTCGGCGTACCTGGAAATTGCCAAGGAAAAGTCGGGGCAGTCGCCGGTTCCTCAACCTCCAGCGAGGCCCGAACGCGAGTCGATCATCGTCATCGATTTCGGTTCCCAGTACAGTCGCCTGATAGCGCGGCGGGTGCGCGCGTCCAAGGTCTATTGCGAGATTCTGCCCCACGACTCGACGTGGGACAGTGTTAAGGATCTCAATCCGAAGGGCATCATCCTTTCGGGTGGGCCTGCCTCCGTGTATGACGACGGCGCCCCTATGGCTCCCCCGTGGGTGTACGAGTCAGGCCTGCCGGTGCTCGGGATCTGCTACGGGATGCAGGTGCTGGTGCATCAGTTGGGTGGCAAGGTAGCGCCATCATCCCACCGTGAATACGGCCACGCCTCTCTCGCCCAGTCCGGCCCCGGCGAGCCACTATTTCAAGGGTTGCCGTCATCTATGCCTGTGTGGATGAGCCACGGGGATCGGATCGTCGAGCAGCCCCCCGGATTTACCGCACTGGCCCACACCGAAAACTCGCCCATCGCCGCCACCGGCAATGGCAAGGGCATGCTGGGCATTCAGTTCCACCCAGAGGTCGCCCACACCCCCGATGGCAAGGCTCTCCTCGACAACTTCATCCATGATATATGCGGCTGCGGTTCGTCGTGGACGCCGGCCAACTTCGTTGCGGAGTCGATCGAGAAGATCAAGAAGCAGATTGGCGACGGCAAAGTCATATGTGCTCTGTCTGGCGGCGTCGACTCTGCTGTGGCAGCGACACTCGTGCATCGAGCCGTTGGCGACCAGCTAACCTGCATATTTGTCGACAATGGTCTGATGCGGCGCGAGGAACCGGAACGAATTCTGGAGACCTTCCGTACGTACCTTAGGGCGAAGCTGGTCTTCGCCCAGGCATCGGAACAGTTCCTGAGCGGACTCAAGGGCATCACCGACCCGGAGGAGAAGCGGCGCGTGATCGGCGAGACGTTCATCAAGGTGTTCGATGAGCACGCCGAGCGAGCTGGCCACGTGGACTTCCTGACTCAGGGCACGCTTTACCCGGACGTCATCGAGAGCAAGACGGCCGACAGCGGGGTTTCGGCCAAGATCAAGACGCATCACAACGTGGGCGGACTGCCCAAGGACATGACGCTAACTCTCGTGGAGCCCCTGCGCTACCTGTTCAAGGACGAGGTACGCGAGGTCGGGCTGGAGTTGGGTTTGCCAGAGGCGATGGTCTACCGGCAGCCGTTCCCTGGTCCAGGGCTTGCGATTCGCATCATGGGTGAGGTGACCGTCGAACGGCTAGAGACGTTGCGGTCGGCCGACTGGATCGTCATGGACGAGATCAAGGGCAATGACCTGTACCGCGAGATGTGGCAGTCCTTCGCCGTGCTGACAGATGTACATACGGTTGGCGTGAGCGGTGACTACCGGACCTACGGCAATGTCGTAGCCATACGGGCGGTCACGAGTGACGAGGCGATGACTGCGGACTGGGCGCGTCTGCCCTACCAGGTGCTCGCCCGAATCTCGAGTCGCATTGCCAACGAGGTTCCTGACATCAACCGGGTTGTCTACGACATAACAAGCAAGCCTCCGGGCACCATAGAGTGGGAATGATTTTCTTTGTCGGGCAACGCAAGTATTCTCGATCTTTGTACGTTTCCAGGTAGATATTCACATTGCCACATTCATTGCTGGAACGTAGCGACGTCACGGTACTATTGGTCGGTAGCGGGGGGCGTGAACACGCCTTTGCAACGCTGCTAGCTGAATCTCCTAGACTGGACACGCTGTTCGTAGCGCCCGGCAACGCCGGGACGGCTGGGATCGCCACCAACGTGCCCATTGACGTCGAGGACTCTGACGCCCTGGTCGCGTACTCCTTGGAATCAGGGGTCGACTTTGTCGTGGTGGGCCCCGAAGCGCCTCTTGCGGCGGGCCTGGTCGATAGGTTTGATTCTGCCGGGATTCTTGCATTCGGACCGACTGCAGCGGCGGCTCGCATCGAGTCGAGCAAGTGGTTCGCCAAAGAGATGATGCGAGAGCACGGAGTGCCGACAGCTTCAACGCAAATCTTCACAGACTATGATCAAGCTCGCCAGTACATCCTGGCCCAGGAGCCGCCCATCGTCGTCGCAACCGATGGTTTGGCGGCGGGCAAAGGCGTCGTGGTGGCGTCAGATCACGATGAGGCTCTGGCCGCGCTCCGAGAACGAATTGGAGATGGCGGGCCCGGCGTTCTGGTTCAGGAATACATGACTGGTCAGGAGATCAGCGTATTCGCATTTGTCGACGGGGAGCACATCTCGCCGATGATTGCGGCCTGCGATTACAGCCCCGTCGGCGATGGCAATGTCGGACCGAACACCGGCGGCATGGGCTCATATAGCCCACCCACAGCAGCGGTATGGAACGACGAGACGGAGTCACGTGTCCGTCTAGAGATAATCGAACCAGTAGTGGCGGCCTTGGCGTCGGAGGGCAGCCCATTTCGAGGGATCCTATACGCCGGCCTGATGCTCACTGTCGACGGGCCAAAGGTCATCGAGTTCAACTGCCGGCTAGGCGACCCCGAGGCCCAGGTTGTACTGCCTCGACTAAAGAGTGACCTGCTGGAAGTCATGATCTGCGTCGCGCTAGGTGATGTGTCATCGGCTTCGCTTGAGTGGAACGATCAGTCACACGTGGCGGTGGTCCTGGCCTCTGGGGGATATCCGGGCAAGTACGCCACGGGGTTCCCAATCGACGGGCTGGACAACATGCCGACGGGTGTCACGGTCTATCATGCGGGCACACGGTTGGACGGCGACAAAGTGATCACAGCGGGAGGCCGTGTGCTTGCCGCCTCTGCCTCCGGAGACACGTTGGAAGCGGCGAGATGCCGGGCATACGAAGGGGTGAGCCGCATCCGGTTTCCAGGTTCGTTCCACAGAGGGGACATAGCCCTTATCCAGTAGGCCTGCAGAGCATAGTGGTGATCTGAGTAAGCGAGTCACGGCGTCAGGAGAATGTTGATGGAAGTCCTGCTGATCCTTATTATTGTCCACTCGCTGGTTTTTGCGGGATTTTGTGCCTCTGTCGCGGGCCTAAAACGCAAGAACAGCGGTAAGTGGCTGGTCCTGGGATTCTTTTTTGGCTTTGTAGCTTTGCTGGTGCTGATCGGATCGCCCAGCGAAACAAGCGCATCCAGCGCATCATGAGCGGCCCAATGAGCGACGTCAACGATCTGCTAGCCGCGTTTGAGTCAGGGGAACTTTTGCGCCCGTCGCCTGACACGCCCAACATCGTCGATCTTGCCAGCGCCGTTGGCGGCCTCGTGGGCGCGTCCACAGCGATCCGCACTCCCGGCGGTGATGCACTAGCCGGCCTGATTGGTCCTTGCGATCATTTGGTGCTGGTGATGGCGGATGGTCTGGGCATGAGCGCCGTTCGTGCGATGGATCCAGACTCCTTCATCCCTCGCCACGTTGCCGCCGAATTACTGACTGTGTTTCCGTCGAGTACGCCTGTGGTGCTGGCTTCATTGGCGACGGGGCGGTGGCCAGCGCAACACGGGCTGCCGTCGTGGCATGTCTATTTGGAAGAGATTGATGCCGTCTCGACGATCATTAAATACGTCAGGCGATCCGACGACAAGGACCTCTCGGAACTGGGGATGGACCCCGGGGATGCGTATACCGTACCCTCGATGATGGAGTCTCCTAGGTGGGACCCTGCGAGCTACCTGCCGAAGAGTCTCGTGGGCTCGGCCTTCTCTACGTATACTAGCGGCAGGAGCCCTCATCACGGCTACGAGAAGTTGGGAGACGCGGTCGGTGCGATCTCCGACCGGGTAAAGCGAGCCTCGTCGAATACGATTAGCCACCTATACATTCCGGATGTGGACTATGCTTCGCATTCGGCCGGAACGTCTAGCCCGATGGCTCAGGGCGCTGCGGCTGGAGTGGACCGTGCGCTGGCTTGGCTGGCAAATGCCCTGCCTAGCGGCGCCAAGATCGTGATGACTGCCGACCATGGCTTGGTCGACTACGCAAAGAGCGATGTCTATTCGATTGACCCGTCGGATCCGCTGATGGCCTACGTCGATCATGAGCCCTGGGGTACCGGCCGGACCATGAGTTTTGCGTGTAAGCGAGGTGCCGAGGCAGATTTCGAAGTCTTGTTTCGGGAGAGATTCCCGGAAGGCTTCTACTTACTGACAGTTGACGAGTTGAAAGAGTTGAGTCTCTACGGGCCTGGACCTTTGTCACCGGTAATGGAGCGGCGTGTTGGTACGCACATGGCTGTATCGATGGGTGCCTGGTTGCTAGATTATGACTATCCAAAGGTCCAGTACGAGGCGCAGAACGAGCACGAGGCGGTCTCTCAGCACGGTGGCCTGACTCCGGCTGAAATGCTTGTGCCGATGGTGGTGGCTTAGTTAACTATTCCCACTAGATGGGAAGGTCGAAGTCCGATATTCGATATTAAACAGGAGGTAGTACGAAATGCCGCTTGTAGGCGTCGTATTAGGGAGCAAGTCAGATCAGGCCTATGGTGATGAGACATCGGCGGTCCTGGAGCAACTTGGTATAGAGCACGAGGTGGTCTTCGCGTCCGCGCACCGAACGCCCGATAAGGTCAGAGAGTACACTCAAGGAGCTCGTGAGCGCGGCATCGAGGTGCTGATTGCGGAGGCCGGTGGATCGGCGGGCTTGCCCGGGGTCATGGCATCGTGGACTACGCTGCCGGTGATTGGTGTTCCCCTGCCCTCCAGCGAACTCGGGGGCATAGATGCTCTGCATGCCATTGCGCAAATGCCGCCGGGGATTCCGGTCGCGTGCGTGGCGATAGGGTCTTGGGGCGCGCGGAACGCGGCCTTTTTTGCAGCGCAGATACTTGCCAACAAACACGCCGATATCAGCGCATCTTACGAAGAATACCGCGCAGGACTCGCCTCACGGTGAGCTTGCTGATCCCCACATCAGGTTCCATTCTGCCGTGGGTCTACCCTCACGTGCCGGCGCGCCTGGCTTTCGGGGCCGATGAGGCCGGGAGGGATGGCATATTAGTTTGTGGGTAGTCGGTCGTGGCGTCGTGGTGTAATCTTGATGATGGATAAATTGTGAGGAGGCTCCCAGGTTGATCGATAGGTACGCCAGATCCAAGATGAAGCAGGTCTGGTCTGAGGAAAATAAGTACGAGAAGTGGCTCGAGGTCCAGTTAGCGGCATGCGAGGCCTGGACTGCCGAGGGTGTGGTGCCCGAAGAGGACATGAAACTACTTCGAGGCGCTACGTTCAACATGGAACGACTGAACGAAATCTTGGGCGATACACGCCATGAGATGACAGCTTTCCTGAGCTCAATAACGGAGTTCATCGGTCCCGAGGGCCGCTGGCTACACCTGGGCATGACCACAAGCGACGTCTGGGACACGGCAACAAGCCTGCAACTCCTTGAGGCCGCTGACCTGCTAATTGTGGAGATCGACGGCCTCTTGGACGCACTTCGAGATAGGGCTCTTGAGCACCAGGACACGCTGATGATGGGGCGAACCCATGGAGTGCACGCTGAGCCAGTAACCTTTGGCTTGAAGCTGGCCCTGTGGTGGGACGAGATGCGGCGCAACCGCGAGCGTTTGCTGCAGGCACGGGCCACGATGGCCTTCGGAAAAATTTCCGGCCCGGTCGGCACCCACGCAACGGTTCCTCCGTCCATCGAGTCGGCGGTATGTGAGCGACTCGGTCTGAGCCCCGCACCGATCTCGAACCAGGTCCTGCAGCGCGACCGTCACGCGCAGTTTGTTACTACGTTGGCGCTAATCGCCGCATCGCTTGAAAAATTTGCTACTGAGGTACGTTCTCTACAGCGGACCGAGATCAGGGAGGTCGCCGAGTGGTTCCCCAAAGGACAACCGGGATCTTCGTCGATGCCTCACAAGCGCAACCCTGAATTGTCGGAGAGGGTCTGCGGCATTGCGCGGTTGATACGTGGGCACGCGGTGACCGCACTGGAGAACGTCGCACTGTGGGGTGAGCGTGACATCAGCCACTCCTCAGCTGAGCGTATTATCCTCCCCGACTCGTCTATGGCGCTGGACTACATTTTGGATCTTTTCACCGGTGTGATCAGGAAGATGCATGTGTATCCGGATCGGATGCGCAAGAACGTGGACTCCACCCGCGGCGTGTTATTCTCACAACGAGTCCTGCTGGCGTTGATCGAAAAAGGCATGGCTCGAGAGAGTGCCTACGGGGTCGTCCACAGTAGAGCCATGGAGAGTTGGGATCAGGACCTGGACTTCCGAGAGATGATCTCAACCGAACCAGAGGTTTCAGAGCGGCTCACCGGGTCGGAGTTGGAGTCGTTGTTTGACTACTCGTACTATCTGCGGCACGTCGGCGAGATATTCGACCGCGTTGGTCTGACGAAGGAGGCCTAAATTGACGACGATTATGGAGTCACCACTTCCGGATCGGATCTACAGAGGTAAGGTAAGGGATACCCACGACATGGGCGAAGGGCTGTTGCTGATGGTGGCAACCGACCGCATATCGGCCTTTGACGTGGTCATGCCCAACGGCATACCGGACAAGGGCGCTGTGCTCTGCCAACTGTCGTCATTCTGGTTCGCACAGACGGCGGGCATCGTGCCCAATCACCTTGTTGCGCTGGCCGTGGACCGGGAAGACGTTTCGGCGCCGCACGAGATAGCGCGGCGTTCGATGGTCGTGAAACGCGCGGAGCGGATCGACGTGGAGTGCGTAATCCGAGGATATATCACGGGTTCGGCCTGGGCCGAGTACAAGAAATCTGGAACGGTCCAGGGCTTGCCGATGCAAGCTGGCCTACAAGAGGGCGACCGATTCCCCGAGCCGCTTTTCACCCCGACGACCAAGGCCGAGGTAGGCCATGACGAGAACATGTCTAAGCAAGAAGTAGAGGACATGGTCGGGGCCGAAACTGCAAAATTACTCGAGGAGACCACGGCCAAGGTCTACATGGCCGCCCATGAAATCGCCCTTGAAAAAGGAATCATCATAGCCGACACGAAGATGGAGTTCGGTTTCATTGACGGGAAACTGACTCTCATCGACGAGCTGCTGACGCCCGACTCGAGCCGCTTCTGGGACGCATCGGGGTACGCGCCTGGTAAATCGCAGCCAAACTTCGACAAACAGTTCGTCCGCGACTGGCTCAATTCTCAAGGTTGGGACCATGAGCCGCCCGCGCCTGCCCTGCCCGATGACGTAGTGTCGAAGACCCGAGAGAGGTACCTAGAGGCCCACACACGGTTGACGGGAAAGAGCCTTAGCTAGGACAATGTTGACTAGACTAACAGAGGTGGTGGTGAGGATAAATGGCGACAAGTTCTAATCGCAACAAAGATCGTATGACTCCTACTCAGGTGCGGGCAGCCCGACGGGTGCGCCGCCAGCGTCGGAGGCGGCTCGTTAAATTTGGCGGCATGTCCGCGATATCGCTGCTCGCGATTGTGTTCATATTCTCTCTGTTCGCTGGCGGACTCAGAGGAGGCGGCGGGAACTCAAGCAATACCGGCCCGGCCCCTACAGGCCCTGGCCTGAGGATCCCTGTCCAGGGAGCTGACCACATATCGCAGTCGCAGACACACCCGGATTACAATTCGGTCCCGGCGACCTCTGGATGGCACTTTGGGGACGCCTCTGCGCCTGCACCGTGGGGAGTCCACGGGGACGCGCTGCCGGATGAAATCCTCGTGCACAACCTGGAGCACGGCGGCGTGGGCATCCACTACAACTGCCCCGATGGGTGCGACGAGCTGGTTAGCCAGCTCAAGGAAATCGCCGATCGAATGGGCAAGGTGATATTGTCACCGTACCCTGGCATGGACGCCAAAATCGCCCTGACGGCCTGGACATTCTTGGACACATTCGATGAATTCGACAAGGATCGGGTCGAGGACTTCGCACGGGCTCACGAGAGTTCCCCGAACGCCCCCGAGTATCTGGTTCCTTAGTTCCAGGCGACCGAATTTTACCGACTAAATCCTCTGCATCAACATGAGGCAGTATGTACTTGGCCCGAGTCTACATAACGCTCAAGCCCACCATCAACGACCCGGTGGGTCTGACGATACGCGGCGGACTGCACGACCTGGGTTTCGCAGCGGTAGAGTCAGTTCGATCGGGCAAGTACATGGAAGTGCGTCTGGACGCGGGCAGCGAGAAAGATGCAGAGTCCGCTCTTAGAGGCATGTGCGAGAAGCTGTTGGCCAACCCGGTGATCGAGGAATACCGCTTCGACCTTCGGAAGGAAGACTAGCTCTCGTAGTAACGTGGACCGCTCAAGTAGTCTAGCGCCGAGACGGTTGCTACTTGGCGTAGCCGAAACGGCGCGCTTCGTAACGCTCCGCCGAGTTCAAGCGACTACGCTAGCCTATGATGCCCTTGGTGCTGGGGATATCGTCCGAGCGACGAGGGTCCATCGTGAGGGCCATTCTCATGGCTCGTGCCATTGCCTTGAACAGAGCCTCAGCCTTGTGGTGATTGCTCTCCCCTGCCAGGACACGCACGTGTATGTTGAATCTCCCCTGCTGAGCCAGCGACTCCAAGAAATGGTCCACCAGGTCGGGCGTCAGTCCGCCCATGTCACCCTCGCCCAGGTGCGTGTCGAGCACGGCGTAGCCGCGACCACTGAAGTCTACAGCCACCAGAGCAAGCGCTTCGTCCAGGGGGACGTATGCGTGGCCCATGCGGGTGATTCCGCGGGCTTCGCCGACGGCCTCGGCGAAGCCCCGGCCGAGGAGGATAGCGGTGTCCTCCACCAGGTGGTGCCAGCCCACGTTCGTGTCACCCTTTGCATTCAGCTTCAAGTCGATGAGACCGTGACGGGAGAGCTGAGCCAGCATGTGGTCCAGCATGCCGTTTCCAGTTTCGATCTCGTACTGGCCGGTACCGTCAAGGTTGATCTCCACGGATATCTTGGTCTCGCCGGTCTCCCGGTTCAAGCTGGCTGTTCGCGATGATGTCAATTGCTGTCCTTTCGGTGACTTGCTCAGGCGTCGCGATAGGCCTGGTCGCGCTTTCGGACGCGCTCCAGTATCGCGGTGTCGAAGGGTGCGAGGGAGTAGCCTCGGGGTTGCGGCGACCTGGCGTCGATTCCCAGGGCATCCAGGACTATGGGTTCCGAGTAATAGCCTGCGTAGGTGCGTCTCAGCAGCTCGGTGAAGCCAGGGCCATTTGCAGACTCGATCTGCTGTAGTACGCCAGTCTTCCGGTCGATGCTGAGGCTACCAAATGACGATGCATAATCGGTTTGGCTGATTGCCTCTATGGCCGAGAGAAGGTCTGTTAGGATCCGCCTTAACGGTAGCGAAGCTCCCCCGGAGCAATCGAGGTATTTCACCACGCCGACGTCTCCCGCCCCTGGCAGGCCATCGTGAGTCGGCACCAGGCGGTTCAGTACATGCGCCGCTAGGTGCCGCTGGGCTTCGGACATGAAATTTTTCGTATTGCCCATTTTGCTCTCTCTCACAGCCATACTACCGATTTACCGGGCTCAGGTCTCTACCCTGGCGGGTCTACTTGTTGCGACTCTCCCGCTCTCCAATGACGCGCGCGCTGCGTGCTCCTACGACACACCGTGACGGGCCTCGGCTCGAAACCGGTCTGCCATGTAGAGCGCGATCGCCTGTATGGTCGATGTTGGGTTAACTGCCCCGCCCGTTACCAGGACGCTGCCGTCTATGACGTACAGGTTGGGCACGTCGTGGGACCGGCCGGATGCATCTACCACGGAATTTTGCGGATCGGTCCCCATGCGCGCGGTGCCCATCAGATGCCAGCCAGCGGGTCTCAGGAGCGGGTTGGCGATCACTTGCCTCGCTCCCGCGGCCTCGAGAACCTGTGTGGCTCTGTTGATCCCATCGTCTAGCATCCGCCTACTGTTCTCGCTGAGGGCATATGACACCTTGGGCGATGGGATGCCGTCACTGTCGGTGAGGGAGGCATCAAGAGTCACTGCGTTGTGTGGCTCGGGGAGATCCTCCCCAATGACGCACAGTGTGGCAGTGTGTCCGAGACGTTCGGAAAATGCCTCGCTGTGGCCGTCTCCCCAACTGATCGGCCCGTGGCCGCCCAGGCCACCCAGGGCTGTGTTGACCGGCCCAGCGCTCCTGGCGATTTGGAACGTATATCCACGGACGAAGTCTCTTGATTCGTCCGTTTCGTAGAATTCCTGACTGAGGATGGAGCCGCCGATCGGCCCTTTGAAGCCATCGAGCTGCTCGTCGAAGACGCCGGTGACCATCGCGTACGGATGGTACATCAGGTTCTTGCCCACGAGACCACTACTATTGGCGAGGCCGTTTGGGAACCTTGACGACGCCGAGTTCAGGAGCAGTCTAGGCGTCCCAACCCCGTTGCACGCTATCACCACGACCTTTGCCTTTTGCTCATGGACTTGGCCGTCCGGACCGTAGTACACGGCTCCGTTTGCGAGACCGTCGGGGCCTACGGTGATCTCACGAACCCTTGCCCCGGTCCTGAGCTCGACACCGGCCGCTACCGCCTTGGGCCAGTAGGTCAGGTCGGTGCTGGACTTCGCCCGGCGTGTACAGCCTATGTCGCATGGACCGCAATTGTTGCAGGCGGGGCGGCCGCCATAGGCTGCCGTGTTGATGGCACAGTCAGATGGCCACCAGTGCCAGCCGAGCTTGTCGAAGCCGCGAACCATGGTTTCGCCCAGTGCACCAAGAGGGATGGGCGGCGTCTGGCGCGGTGTCTTGTGAGGATACGCCGGGTCCCCTGAAATACCAGCGACGCCCATCATTCGATCGTTCAAATCAAAGTAGGGCTCCAATTCCTCGTAGGACATGGGAAAATCGTCGGCGACACCATCAAGGCTTTTTACGCGGAAATCCGATGGGTGGAACCGGGGAAAATGGGCGCTCCAGTGTATGGTGCTGCCGCCAACGGCGTTGTACATCAGCGGCGTGATAGCCGAGTCTTCGTCGTTCACCGGGTAGTCCTCTGGCAGCGCCCGGACGTTGGGATCGGGGCTCATGGCCCCTAGTCGAGATAGCTCCCAGTCGCTGTCGACGGCTGGGTACTCATCCGGGTTGACCCAGCCCCCCTGTTCAAGACACACCGTGGAAATGCCGGCTTGCGAAAGACTCCATGCGAATGCGGCGCCCGAGGCCCCGGCCCCTATGATCAGTACGTCTGGGGTCGAGCCATTGGCGCCCATCAGCTAGCTCCCTGAAGCAGAGACCGCACCGCGCCGATCAGCGCGTCGTTCTGGACCGGAGAGCCGATCGAGATCCTAAATGTGTCATTCAGGCGCTCTGTGGAGAACCGTCTCACGAAAATTCCTCTGGCGGCCAGCCCGTCGTAAATTTCCCCCGCTCTCCCGGAATCGAAGTTACACAGAATGAAATTTCCGCTGGATGGCCATGGGCTGACCCCGGGGGTGGCTTCAAGAAGCTCCATTACTCGGTCGCGTTCGGAGACGATTTTTTGCACGCGGCCCAGCAACTCTTCGGTGTCGTCGAGGGACGCTACCAACGCTGCTTCTGCCGCTATGTTTACGTTGTAGGGCGATTTGATATCCATGATGCGCTGCACGAGGGTCGGGCTCATGAGGCCGTAGCCAATTCGAAGGCCGGCCAGTCCAGCCCACTTGCTCATCGTGCGCAGCACCACCAGATTTTCGAATTCAGGGACGAGGCTGGCCATAGTGACGCCGCAGAACTCGTAGTAAGCTTCATCGACGACGACGATGAAGCCGGCAGATAGCAACTCCCTGATGTCTTTTTCAGAGGTCAAGTTTCCGGTCGGGTTGTTGGGCGAGGCTATGAACACCAACTTGGCTTCGTGTTCCCTCGCGGCGGAGACGACGCCGGCGATATCGACGTCGAACTTATCGTCTCGGGGGACGAGGGCAATGTTTGCTCCGGCCAATCTTGCGCCGAAGTCGTACATGCCAAACGTAGGTTCCGAGTCGATTACCGTGTCCCTTATTGAGACGAAGAGGCGGAAGAGCAGGTCGATGAGCTCGTCGCTGCCGGCTCCAGCGACGATGTGCTCGACCCCGAGGCCCGTGTATTCGGCGAGAGCGGAACGGATGCTCCGCTGCGCGGGATCAGGGTAGATGTGGTGCGGGGCATTGGCGATGGCTGCGACTGCTTTTGGCGACGGACCGTATGGGTTTTCGTTGCCATTGAGCTTGATTATCTGGTCCTCGGGAATACCTGCCCGTTTCGCTAGAATCTCTGGCGGGTCTACCGGGGTATACGTCTTTATTCTGGCCAGGTGGGGTTGGACCAGAGAATTGATGTCCATGATTTGAATGTCTCCCTTACGTTATTCCCGCTCCAGCTCCTTGCGGATTTCGGCTGCCTCTGCGTGGCCTGTCAGACCCTCTGCGCGGGCGATAATCGCGGCAGCCTTCGACACCTCGGCAGAGGTCGCGTCGTCCAGGCCCACTATCGGCGTGAACTTCAGGAATGCCCTCACTCCGAGGCCGGACCCGAATCTAGCTGTGCCGCCCGTCGGCATGACGTGGCTCGGTCCGGCTACGTAGTCACCCAGGACTTCGTACGAGAAATCTCCCAGGAAGACGGCGCCCGCGTTTTTGATTTTGCTAGCATAGCTCCATGGGTCTTCCAGCATCAGGCACATGTGCTCGGGCGCGAATTCGTTACCGAGAGCGAATGCCTGGTCCAGATTGTCGACGACACAGATGCAGCCCTGCTCCTCGACGGCCCTCGTCGCTATGGCGGCGCGGTCTAGGCGCTGAACACGAATTTTAACCTCACGATCAACAGTTTCGGCTAGGGACGACGACGTGGTGATCAGCACTGGCCTGGCCAGTACGTCGTGCTCGGCCTGGGCAAGCAGGTCTGCCGCACACAGGGTCGGATTGGCCTGGCCGTCGGCGATGACGAGTGTCTCCGTGGGGCCGAACAGACCGTCGATGCCGACGTCACCGTATAGGAGCCGCTTCGCCAGGGTAACGTAGACCGAGCCCGGCCCGCATACCACGTCGACCCTAGGGACGGTCTTTGTGCCGTAGGCCATCGCGGCAATTGCCTGCGCACCACCCACGCGAAACACGCGGTCGACGCCTGCGATGTCGGCGGCGACCAGGACTGCGGGAGCCGGTAAGCCACCCTCGCCAGGGGGCGATGCCATGACAACCTCACGAACCCCGGCGATTCGAGCTGGTATGGCGGTCATCAGCGCGGTGGACACCAGGGTCGCGGTGCCGCCCGGCACGTAGGCGCCGACACGATCCACGGGTAACACCAACTCGCCATAGCCTTCGGCGTGGTCTATCCACGTTTTAGGCAGCACTGCACGATGATATTTCCGAATGCGATCGGCGGCCAATTCGAGAGCATCTATGAGCTCGGCCGGGACAGCATCTCGGGCCTGGTCGAAGGCGGCGCGTGGCACTTCGATGGTATCGATGGTCTGTCCGTCGAACTGAGCCGTCAGTTCGCGCAGGGCGTCGTCGCCAGACTCGCGGACCTGGTTCAGTATCTTTTCGACGGCCAGAATCTGCGACCCCACGCCGGTGACGGCGGTAGCGGGGCCACTATCACGGCGCAGCAGCTTGCGGGCCTCTGCGACACCACGGGCTATCCTCATGACAGGTACTCCCTGAGCGCCACGGCCAGGCGGTCGACCGCCATTTCTCTGAACTCGGCCAGCTCAACGCGTGAGACTCGCTCGAACAATGTTTCGAAACTTTCCGGCATGGCTTTCAAGAATTCCTCGGCTATTTGATTGGCCGGGTGGTCCTCACTCCCACTAGCGATACGCCTCGCCATGAATCGGAGGCGGTCCCAACTGAAACCCTGGCCAAGGAGCCCTATGACGAAGGTCCGGTATTCCTCTAGTGTGTCTGCGGGGATCAGGTCTGTGCGGATAGGCATTGTAGCCGCACGAATTGCGGACAAGGCACGCTCGACGCTCTGCTCGGCCAGGCGGTCTAGTTCAAGTTGGAGGGCCCGGTCCATCACTTTCGAATAGGCGTCGTCGTCTGGTCGGTCGAAGTGGGGCCGAAATACCCCAGTGATCCAGGACTCGTCTAGGAGTATATGCGAGACGTAGCCGGCTACGAATGCGGCGGTTTTTTCGTCGTTTCTGGCATTGTCGCGAAGCTCCGGGTGGGCTGCAAACAGCCCTCTGACTCCATCGCCCACCTCGGCGAAAGTCAGTGGCGCGTAGTGGTACACTGCGCGGTCTCGTTTTGTAATGGCGCGCACGTCGGGAGAAACGGCACCCAGCAGGAAATAGCCCGGGTTATTTACCAGAGTGCTGTTGCCGAGCCGGTCAGCGGCTTGCGAGGCAAGGTCTATGTGGGCAGGTAGGTTGGGCACTGATACCACCGGGCCGGGAGTCGCCTGCGTACTGTGCAGAGGTCAGGCGCTCCGAACGGGGATGCGAGCTAATGGGGCGAAGTCAGACGCTCGACCGCCGAGCACTCTGAGTGGAAGACGTAGTCGGGCTGGGATACGGTCACACTACTGCCCCCCAACTCTCTGAACTGGTCGACGGCTTCCAGCATCTTATCCTTCTCGACTATGACAGTGACGGAGAACCAGCCGTTGCCGTCGCCGGTGTAGACCTTGGAGATGGTCGGCCCCCTGAGTCCGGAGATGTCGGCGTGCTTCAGCACATAGGCAGCGAGGCTATCGGGGTCCTCGCCCTTCATATTTGCAGTGATGGTGTAGAAGTCCAGGGACCGCATCCGTCCCTCGATGCGTTCGACCACGGCGGTGGCGAGGCGCAGCTTTTCGGGGTCGGCGGCAAGGATCGTGCCGTTGCCTATGAGACACGCCTCGGAGCTCACTACGGAGCCGCCGACGATGGTCTTGAGTCGGTTCGCACGCATCGTAGTGCCTGTCGATGATATGTCCGCGATGATGTCGGCATAGCCCATTTCCGGGGCGGCCTCCAGCGTGCCGCTTGATTGAACGAGGGTGAAGAAGGCTACGCCGTGGCCAAGAAGGAAACGCTCTACGAGCCTGGGAAACTTGGTGGCGATCCGCAGGTCTGTGCCGTTGGCGCGGAACTCGACGGCAAGGTCTGCAAGGTCCGCCAGGGAGGAGACGTCGACCCAGGCGTCGGGGACTCCCAGAGCCAGTTCGGCCTGGCCAAACCCAAGATTCTCGACCACAACGCGCGAACCGCCTCCTTCGCGCCGGGTTTCGAGGAAGCGGTCTAGACCCACAAGCCCCAACTCGGCGCTGCCCTCCTCGACCTTCATGGCGATATCAGAGCCGCGCTGGAAGTGGACGGCGACGCCAGGCAGAGACGGTATCTCCGCCGTGTAGCGTCGCAGGTTGCGCCTGCTGACGCCCATGCCGCTGGACTTGAGGAAAAGGAGCGACGGATCGTGGAGCGCACCATCGCTTGGAACGGCGAGTCGAAGCATCAGGACTCCTTCGAAGGCTGACGGTTGCCCCCAACCGCATCTGCAAGTTGATCGAGGGCGAAAGCGAAGCCCAGAGCGGGCATATCGTCGCCTCCAAGGGCTCTCACGAGGCCGTCATATCGGCCCCCTCCGCCCAGATATACGCCGTCGAGTGTTAGTTCGAATATCATCCCTGTGTAGTAGGAAATGCCGCGTGCGAGGCCCAGATCGATGGTCACCTTGGAGCTATCGATGCCCCTGGTGGACAGGGCGTCGCATAGTTTATTTAGGCCGTCGAGTGGACTCGCATCCAACCCCAGGTTTGTCGTGGCTTCCCGGGCGCGTGCGAGCGCATCTGCCGGGTCGCCTTCTATGGACGCCATGGACGCTACAAGCTCCAGGGCCGACGTCAGGTTTTCAGGTCGATCCAGGGAATGCCACTTGCTGATGAGCCTGTCTATTATTTCTCTGCTGGAGCGTCGGCCGGTGTTGCCGGACATCGGTCCCGCCAATACCCCCTGCATTAGCTCGATCACGGTCTCGCCGCTCAGGTTACCGATATCCGTGACGCCGCCCAGCTCCTGGGCATCTCTCATGAGCCCCATCTCCTGGGCACGTCGAACAAGGGTTTTGGCGTCAGTCTTCCCTAGCTTCAGGTCCTGGATGCTGCCGAATACGAATAGCCTGGCGGCCTCCGACAGATCATAGGCAGCCATGAGCTGTTGGAGGACGCCCAGGTTCCCGACTCGAATTTTCGCCCCTTGCACGCCCAACTTTGCCAGAGCGTCCCAGGCCAGCGCAAGAATCTCTGCGTCGGCCTCGATGCCGCCCAGCCCGATAAGCTCGGCGCCCACCTGATGGAACTGGCGGTACGCGCCTTCACCGTCGTAGCGAAAAACCGGGCCGCTGTAGTGCCATCTGACGGGCGTCTCAATTTCGTCTTCCGATGAAACGAAGTAGCGAATAACGGAGGAGGTGAATTCGGGTCGCAGGCTAACGTTGTGTCCTGCGGGGTCCATGAAGGAGTAGAGCTGGCCCGTAAGCTCGCCGCCCGACTTGCGGGCGAACAACTCAGTCTCCTCCAGAACCGGGGTCTGGACGGCCTCGTATCCACGCGCCTCCACGAAGGCGTCGAGGCGATCTGCCATGTCTTTAACCCTGCGGTATGAGTCGCCCCGGAGGTCTTGCATGCCCGGGAGCCGGCCAACCTGTGTGCTGCTCAAGATTTAATCCTCGAATAAGGTGCCGTAATTCTAACACCTGGCTGTATCTGCCTTCAATTTGGATGGAGGACCGTCCAGCGGATTCGTCTGTTACGCGACGCGGGTCAAATCCATAGGCCAAGATCCAAGAATTGCCGCGTCTGGCCTTAGATGCGACTGTTTCTGGAATCGTTAGGGAGGCGTCCCCACGAATCCGTCAGCCTGTTGACTCCGTAACAGTGGTTAGACATAATCCTGGAGGAACGTATGCAGAGGCGGGAGGTGACGCTCGAGTTGTATAAGAGAGAACTGCTCAAGGGCAGCACCGAAACGCTGATACTATTCCTCGTTTCCGAGGTGCCGATCTACGGCTACCAACTCGTGAAGGAGATGGAAATCCGTAGCAGCGGTTACTTCCATCTTAAAGAGGGTACGCTGTACCCTGCCCTTCACAGGCTGGAGCGCGATGGCCTGGTCGAGAGCACCTGGGAAGACTCGCCCACGGGGCAGAGCCGTCGGTACTATCGCATCACAGTAGAGGGTGAGGAGAAACTCCACTCGATGTTGCAGGAGTGGGACCTTTTCACCCGGGCCGTCAACCTCGTGGCCAAGCCTGTGCTGGATCTGGCAAAAGGTGTGCTCAAGTCCAGATGACTTCCCTCGCTCTCCGATATCTTTCAGATGTCGCAAGGCATCTTCACCTGGCGTCCACGGACAAGGACGAGATACTCACAGAGATCCGAGATCATATCGAAGACTCTGCTCGTGAATTGATGGACGAGGGATTGCCCTCCGACGCGGCTATCTCCTATTTCATCGATGAATTGGGTCGGCCTCAGAGCCTGGCCGAGCAGATGTATTCGGTCCATAGCCAGGGTTCGTGGTACCACACCGCTCTGGCCGTCCTCCCGCATATTTGCCTTTCCGTCTTGTTTGCCTTCGGCCTCTGGACGCAACCCGGCTGGTTCGTGATGCTCCTGTTTGCCTCGTTGGTAATCAGCGCCTTCGGGTGGAAGAAGGGCAGGCCGAGTTGGACGCACCCTTGGCTGGGCTACGCCCTGATAGCGCCTATCGTGTCCTGGGGTCTCGCAATGAGCGCGGTGGGCTACGGCGCTTGGGGGGTCCTCACGGAAGAGACATTGCCGCTGGGGTCGGCGATATACTTTGTGTCCTTTGTGTACGTTGCAGTGTCATTGTGGATTGTAATCCGTATCCTCAGCAAGGTGGCTCAGCGCGACTGGGTGATGGCATCGGTTACAGTGTTACCCATCCCATTCCTGGTCTACTGGTCCGTTTTTTTCTACCAGGAGCAGCTCCTTGTGGCAGGTCAGACTGGACGCCCGGTGCAGGGTGTCGAGACGAGCGCCGCCATTGTGTTTCTGGTATTGGCGGCGGCCACGGCGCTGTTCTTCCGTATCTCTCGCAGGGTGGTTAGAGTGGGGCTCTTGGCGATTACGGTCCCCTCCACGTTCGTTCTGGGCTGGCTGAGTTATCAGCGCGGACCCGGCCACATGGCACTTTTTGTCGCTTCTGCCATAGCGCTGGTTATTGTCCTTGCCCCGGCCTTGTATGACCTCAGGTCGAAAGATGTTTCAACCGAGGATCCGGTGTTCGTCAACGAAGGCCGCCAGGCCTAAGCCTTTACCTTGCCAGCCGACAAAAATACGTAGCCGCCCGCAGATTCCCTTTGCATATGTTTGTGGAAGCTCCTACGATTGCTGGATGCTAAGTCCACGATCCATATGGTCTCCCAGATGAATCCCCTGGACAGGGTGGCTGTGGTAGTGGACAGCGCCGCATCGCTTCCTGACTGGGCAATAGACGATCCGTTACTGTACGTCGTGCCGATGCAGCTAGTGATCGGAGGCCGGACATACCTTGATGGCAAGGAGATGTCCCCTACCGAGTTCTACCGTATGCCACGTGGATTGTCACAAGCGGCTACGACTGCAGCACCAACCCCGCAAAGTTACGCGTCTGCGTTCGAGGCAGCGGCACGGGGTTCGTCTTCCATACTCTGCCTATGCGTCGCGCGACGGTACAGCACGTCCCATGATTCGGCTCTTCTGGCTGTGCGGCAAGCGCAGCAGTCACTTCCCGATGTCCAAATCGCCGCCCTCGACTCTGGCAGCGCGGCCGGCGGCGAGGGGCTCATCGTATTGGAGGCGTTGCGTGCAGCCAATCGGGGTCTGGATATCACAGAGGTGGCAAAGGCGGCCCGAGAGGTTGCGGAAAAAGTGTCGCTCGTCGCGTTCCTGGACACGTTGTACTACGTGTGGAAAGGGGGGCGCGTGCCGAGACTGGCATATGCAGGCGCGTCGTTACTCGGTCTCAAACCCATGTTCGAGCTTGTGAGCGGAGAGGTCCAAGGCATTGGCCGTCCGCGCACACGAGCCCGAGCGATGCGCAGGCTCGTGGATGCGATGCGGAAGCGCGTCGGCGAACGACCGGTTCACGCCGGGGTTATTCACGGCGACTGCCCTGTAGATGCCGAGGCACTTCGTCAAGCTGTGGAGCTTGAGTTTGACTGCCGCGAGCTTTTCGTGAGCGAGTTCACGCCCGTAATGGGAGCCCACACTGGCCCGGGCCTCCTCGGTCTCGCCTTTTGGGCACAGGGATAGTGCGGGGTCGTGTCCATCTCCCTACGAGATGGGCTTCCAGGGTCACTCTCCCGAGCCCGGGGCCGGTCCCGGAGCCAGCTTTGCAGCCGTCTCCAAGACCGACCTCCGAATCGTGAGGGAGGTGTCGCTCCGAATTCGCGTTCGCGACCGGGTCTGACGGTGCCCTGCGTCGCCCAGTATGGGAGACGATCGCGGACGTGGGCTCGAAACCGGAGCATGCACGCCAAATGTGGGTCGGCTGGTCCGGTTCCTTCGTCGCCAACCCTTTTCATCTGAGGCTGTTGCAACCGCTATTACAGTGCGGGCTGTCGCCCCGATGTTACCTCTCCGTTTTTCGGAGAAGTATTGGAACCGGTACAATTATAGATTATCAGCCGACCCAGACAAGGGACACGGGGGCCACCACCCTATTTGATGGTGGTGGCCCTTAATTGGTATCGCTGCTACCGCTGCCAGACATAGCGGGGTTTCGTGCTCAAGCGCGGCAACATGCGGCGCAGCCCATATCTAGCCGTGACTGGAATTCGCCGCTAACTACGGGCTGGTCTGGCTACTTCTTGCGCTCAGGGACTTTACGATGGCGAGTACGCCCGCTGCGACACCTCCGAGAACAAAGATGGCTCCCACCGCATCAATGATCCAGTCAACCAGGTCCCAACGCAGCAGTAGCCCTGCTGTTATTAGTGCGACGGCCATTAGAATTAGGCTGTTTCTTCCCTCTAGCATCGCTCTTGCTCCTTTTGTACCTGTTAGGGTCCGGGTGACCCTCCCTGTATTAATTACA
>Ga0209403_10001276_pt1 | contig 33198 bp, 28 predicted proteins | sample ArcticOcean_MG_C_8_FD_187440 | JGI IMG/M metagenome (GOLD analysis project Ga0209403, IMG submission 187440) | Marine microbial communities from western Arctic Ocean - ArcticOcean_MG_CB11_86 (SPAdes) (version 2) | ecosystem: Environmental > Aquatic > Marine > Oceanic | place: Arctic Ocean...
GTGGTTCTGGTGTGGTTTGCCATCCGCCAGCCGGAAACCTTGACCGCCGCCGCGCGCCGCCCGTTTGCGCTGCGCCCGATCGCCGCCGCGGCGCGCGAAATCCTCGTCTCTCGCCCTGCCCTCGCCTACACCATCGCCAGCGGCTTCGCGTTCAGCTCGGTGTTCGGCTACATCAACTCGGCGCAGCAGATTTTCCAGGATCTTTATCTGGTTGGCGACTATTTCCCGTTTTATTTTTCTTCCCTGACGGTTGCCGTCGGCGCCGCCACGCTTGCCAATGCGCGGCTGGTGGCGATTGTCGATATGCATCGTTTGTGCAGCTATTCGGCGTGGTCGCAGGCAGCGCTGTCTATCGCTTATTTCGCCGTCACTTGGGCCTATGCAGGGGCACCGCCGATCTGGGGCACGATGGCTTTTCTCGCCCTGATCTTTTTTTGCCTCGGCATTTTGTTCGGCAATCTCAACGCCCTGGCGATGACGCCGATGGGGCATATCGCCGGCATCGCGGCCAGCGTCATCGGCACCCTGTCCTGGCTGATCACGGTCGTCTTCGGCACCTTGATCGGGCAAAGCTATGACGGCACGCTGTTGCCCCTGGTCGGCGGGTTCGCCGTTCTCAGCCTGTTATGCAGCGCCGCATTGGCTTGGGCGCGGGGCAAGCGCAGCGCCTAATTTGGGCAATTGACCTTCCGCGTGCGAGCGATAAAGTGACGGCCTGAATACATGTGAGGGAGTGATTACGGCGTGTCGAACCTTAGAGTAGCCGTCGATATCGGCGGAACGTTTACCGATATTTGCATCATGGACGAGGCCAGCGGCCAAGTCCGCGTGGCCAAGACTTCTTCCACACCGGATGATCCCCTGGAAGGCGCCATGAACGGATTGCGCGAAGCCAAGGTCGATCTCAAGGATGTGACGCTGTTCTCGCATGGCACCACGATCGCCACCAACGCGCTCCTGACGCGCCGCATGCCGCCCGCCGCCATGGTGTGTACGCGCGGCTTCCGCGATGTGATCGAAATCCGCCGCGCCAACAAAGAAGAGTTGTGGGACACCTATAACGACGTGGCGCCGCCCTATATCCGCCGGCGCGACCGCCTGGTGGTCAGCGAGCGCATCGATCATGCCGGCAAGATCGTCGAGGCGCTTAACGAAGATGAAGTGCGCGAAGTCGGGCGAGTGCTGAAAAAGCGTGGCGTCCAATCGATCGCCATCTGCCTGATGAATTCCTACATGAACCCAGTGCACGAGAAGCGCCTGCTGGAAATCCTCAAAGCCGAGGTACCCGATGCCGATATCACCACGTCGAGCGATACCCTGCCCGAAATTTTCGAGCATGAGCGCTTCTCGACGACGGTGGTCAATTCCATCCTCAGCCCGGTGATCGGGCGCTACGTCAAGCGCATGAGCAAGGAACTCAAGGCCGGCGGGTATGAGAGCGACCTGTTGTTGTTGCATTCGGGCGGCGGCGTGATGACGCCCGCTACGGCGCAGCATTTCGCCGGGCGCTTGGCCGGCTCGGGCATCGCGGCGGGCGCTATCGCCAGCCGTCATATCGCCATGCTGTGCGGCTATGAAAATTCGATCGGCCTCGATATGGGCGGCACCAGCTGCGACGTATCGCTGGTTTACGGCGGGCAATCGCGCGTCACCAAGGAGTGGGGCATCGAGTTTGGCCATCCGATCCGCTTCCCCAGCATCGAGGTGCTGACCATCGGCGCCGGTGGCGGTTCGCTCGCCTGGATTGACGATGTCGGCGCGCTGCATAACGGCCCGCAATCGGCGGGCGCCGATCCGGGACCGGCCTGTTATGGCCGCGGCAACGACGTGCCGACCAACACCGACGCCAATGTGACGTTGGGCCGCCTTGGCACGTCGCTCGCCGGTGGCAAAATCAAGCTCGATGATGCGGCCGCCGAAAAGGCGGTGGTCAGCGGCGTCGCCGAGCCGCTCGGCATGTCGAAGCACGAAGCCGCCAAATCCATCGTCAGCGTCGCCAACGCCAACATGGCCGATGCGGTGCGCCTTATCTCAATTAGCCGGGGCTACGATCCGCGCGATTTTTGCCTCGTCGCTTTTGGCGGCGCCGGCGCCCTGCACGGCGTGGCGCTGGCCAAAGAGCTGGCAATCCCGACAGTTATCGTGCCGCCCAATCCGGGCGTTACCTCGGCACTCGGTTGTCTTCTCGTCGATATCCGCCATGACCTGGCGCAGAGTTATTTGATGCCGGCCAGCAAGGCCGATGCCAGCGACATCGAGGCCAAATTCACCGAGATGGAAGACGAAGCGCGAAACCGGCTCGAAACCGAGGGCGTCGATCCCAAGGATATGGTTCTGCAACGCGCCGTCGACATGATGTATGAGGGCCAGTGGCGCTCGCTCACGGTATCGGTCGGCGCACCGTTTACGTCGGTGGATGATGCCGTGGAAGCGTTCCACCGCGATCATGAACGCGAATACGCCTTTCGCCGCGACGATGCGGCGATTGACCTGTTCCGCCTCAATCTGACCGCCATCGGGGTTACGCAAAAGGCCGAATTGCAGCGTCACGAGAAAACCGGCGCCGCGCCGGTGGCCAGTGCCACCCGTCCGGTCGCGTTCGACGGCGAAGACGAGCAGATTGAGACGCCAATCTACCAGCATGAAGACCTTGCCGCCGGCGCCACGTTCCAGGGCCCGGCGATCGTCGAGCAACTCGATTCAACGACCGTTATCCCGCCCGATGTGCGGGTCGAAGTAGACGAGTGGCACAATATCCGAATTTACGTCGCGGAGGATTCCAAATGAGTTATGCCAAAACCGGCCTCACCCTCGATCCGGTAACCTTCGAGGTGCTCAAAAATTCCTTCATCACCATCGTCGATCAGATGGCCGAGCAGGTGCTTCGGACCTGCTATTCCTTCGTCATGTACAATCGCGACTTTTCTTCGGCGCTGAACGACGCCAACGGCGATTCGATCGCCCAGGGCAATCAGGACATCGCCGTCCATGTCGGCACCCTGCATTACACTTGCAAGGATGTGATTCGCGTGTTCAAGGGCGAGATGAAGCCGGGCGACGTCTATATCATCAACGACCCCTATGCCGGCGGCACCCATTTCAACGATGTCCGCTTGATCCGCCCGGTCTTTGTCGGCGACGAGATCATCGCCTTCAGCCAATCGAACGGCCATTGGTCGGACGTGGGCGGCAGTGTGCCGGGCTCGTTCGACGTGATGGCCAAGGAAATGTTCCGCGAAGGCATCCGCATCACGCCGGTGCGCATTGTCGATCAGGGCGTGTTGCGCGAGGACGTGGCCAACATGATCGCGGCCAATACGCGCGACCCCAAATCCGTCATCGGCGACATGCACGCCCAGATCGAAGCAACCCGCGTGGCGGAGCGCGAGATCCTTCGGCTAGTGGATAAATACGGCAAAGATACGGTGGTCACCGGTTTCGCCGAAGTACAAGATTATGTCGAGATGGCGACGCGCCAACGCATCGCCGATCTGCCCGATGGCTCGTGGGAGACGGTGGATTATATCGACCGCGATCCGGCGGCCGGCGAAGGCCTCATTCCGATCTGCGTGAAACTCACGATCAAGGGCGACGAGGTGACCTACGATTTCACCGGCAGCCACGGTACCATCGGCACGCTTTATAATTCCGCTTTCGGCGCCACATTCTCGGGCGTCGTCGCAGGCATGAAGACCTACTTCCCGGACTTGCCACTCAATTCCGGCTTCTACCGGCCGATCAAGGTCATCGCGCCGAAAAATTCGATCGTCGATGCGCCGTGGCCAGTGGCGGTGACCGGCTTCCTGATGCCGTTCGAAAAGATTATGAACTCGATCTATGAAATCTGGTCCGACATCATGCCCCATCGCGCCATCGCCTGTGCCTTCAATCTCGAATATCTGCTGACCGGCGGGCGCGATACGCGCCACGAGGGCAAGCCGATCTTCATGTTTTACGACTGGCTGCCCGGCGGCTGGGGCGGCCGTTCCACCAAGGACGGCTGCAACGTCACCACCGCCTGCTTCGGCACCGGCTTGCAGACCCAGCCGATCGAGGGCCAGGAGCGGCTGTCGCCGATCCTCGCCAACGAATTCGAAATTCAGTGCGATTCGGCGGGGCCGGGCAAGTTCCGCGGCGGCGCCGGCGTGGTTAAGACGAGCACGTTGCGCGAAGCCGAGAATACGGTGCTCAGCTATATTTGTGACCGCGAGCGTGCCGTCGTCTGGGGCATCAAAGGTGGCCTGCCGTCCATGCCGCACGGCCTGTGGGTGAAACGCGCCGCGACCGGAGAGAAGGAATGGCTCGGCACCATATTCTCCGATGTCGATATTGAACCCGGCGATATGTTCAGCCGCCCGACCGCCGGCGGCGGCGGGCTTGGCGATCCGTTGGAGCGCGATCCGGCCGCGGTGATGCTCGACGTGGAAGACGATTACGTCTCGATCGAACGGGCCGAGATGGATTACGGCGTCGTGCTGAAAGTGATCGATAAGGATCTCGAGCAGTATGAGGTCGATGTCGAAGCTACCAAGGTGGCACGGCGTGAGAACGCCAGGGCGCGCCGCGGCTGGCTGAAGGAAGACCCGGTGAAAATCGCCGCGCGCTATGCCAAAGGCGAAATCAACAGTTTCGACTTGATTCGGCGCTATGGTGTGATCGTCGATTGGGGCACCGGTGAGCTGATGCCGAAATCGACCGCGCAGAACCGCACCTCGATGCAAAAGCGCAGCGCCGACCATTGGAACGACAACATCGCCGAACTCGGCGAAGCGGCGGAGTAACGCCGCGCCGAGACGGCCGGGGCGCCGATTTTAGGTTTTGGCTGCCGCGCTGCCGGCGCGGCGGCCGAACACGGCGCCGGCTGTTAACCCGGTGCCGCCGGGATAGTTGAAATAGAACAAGCCGCCGACCAGCTCGCCCGCCGCATAGAGGCCGGGGATCGGGTCCGCGGCAACATCGAGCACCCGCCCCCCACCGTCGATATGCAGGCCGCCGAAGGTGAAGGTGATGCCGCAGGTGACGCCGTAGGCTTCATAGGGCGGGGTATCGAGCGGATTGGCCCAATTCGATTTGGCGACCGCCAGGCCGGCCGTGCCGCGGCCATCCTTGACGTTGGGATCGAACGGCACGTCCGTCTGCACGGCGGCATTAAATTCGCCGATCGTCTGCGCCAGACGCGCGCCGTCGACGCCTTCCATCTTGCCGGCTAGATCCTCGATGCTGTCCGCCGTCACGCGGGTGACTTCGCGAATGCGGTATTCATCGCGCAAGAGATGCGTCACCTTGGCATCGAAAATCTGCCAAGCGAACTGTCCCGGCTGGGCGAGAATCTCACGGCCATATTTGGCGTAGGTGTAGTTGCGGAAATCGGCGCCTTCATCGAGGAAGCGTTGGCCCCCCGCATTGACCATGATGCCGAACGGATAGCTGTGTTTTTGAAAACCGTCGCCGACCTCAAGATCGCCGTACGGCGGCGCGTTCATGTCCCAGCCGACCGCGTGGCAGCCCGACCAATTGCCGAACGGCTCAGCGCCGGCGGCGAGCGCCATCTGGATGCCGTCGCCCATATTGTGGCGCGAGCCGCGCACCTTGGCGAGATCCCAACCGGGGCCGAGATAGCGCGCGCGCATTTCTGCGTTGGCTTCAAAGCCGCCGCTCGCCAGCACCACCGCGCCGGCGGTGACTTCTAGCGTCTCGCCGCCGCGCAGAGTGGCGCGTACGCCTTCGACGCGGCCACCGCTCAGCATCAATTCGCGGGCGCGCGCCTCGTAAACGACGCGCACGCCGGCATGGCCTACGCTATCGAACAGCGCCTGTACCAGGCCGGGCCCGCCACCCCAGGTTTCGACCGCGAGGCCGCCCCAAAACTTGAATCGGCCATCCACCTTGAACGCCTGGCGGCCATAGCTTGGCTGGAAGCGCACGCCCTGGCAGCGCATCCATTCGAGCGTCGGCAGGCTTTGGCGGATCAGAATTTCGAGCAGATCGGGATCGGCGCGATGCTGCGTGATGCGCGCCATATCGTCGAAATATTCGTCGAAGGAATAGCTGCCGAAATCGGTGTTTTTAACGTCTTCGTCGCCGATATCGGGGACTAATTTGCGGACATCGGCCACACCGTCATAGACGGTGCGCATGGCGCCCGCCGTATAGGCGGAGTTGCCGCCGCGCTCACCTTCGGGTGCCGTCTCCAACACCACGACCTTGGCTCCGGCTTCAGCTGCCGCGAGGGCGGCGCAGAGAGCGGCGTTGCCGGCCCCGACGACAGCGACATCGGCGCTAAGTTTGTCCATGATTTTTAGCGGTTGGCTAGGCCGACGAGACAGGCGGCGAGCACTCGGGCGCCCGCGGCGAGATCGGACGCGCTGGCGTTTTCGGCTTCGTTGTGGCTGAGGCCATTTTCGCACGGCACGAAGATCATACCCGATGGGCACAACTCGGCGACATGCATGGCGTCATGCCCGGCGCCCGAGACCATGTCCATATTCGGAAGATCGAGCGCCTGGGCGCTGTCGCGCACCAGATCGATGACGCCGGGATCGAAGAGCACGGGCTCGGAATACATGATGCGCTCGACGGTCACCCGGCAGCCGCGCGCATGGGCCTCGCACACGGCTTTGATGCGCCCACCCAGTTCCACGAATGTCGCAAGAACGGGATGGCGAAAATCGACGGTAAAGAGGACATGGCTCGGCACTGTACTGGGCGCGCCAGGGCCGCACTCAAAGCGCCCGACGGTGAAGCGAACGGTGTCGCTTTCGTCGGCCATCAATTCTTCCAGCGCGGCGACAATCGAGACCGCCGATTTGAGCGCGTCCTTCCGACCCTTCAGGGGCGCGGTGCCGGCATGGGCCTCGACGCCAAACACTTCAACGCGATACCAACACAGGCCTTGCACGCCCGAGACCACGCCGATGGTGAGATCGTCATTCTCAAGGCGGGGGCCTTGCTCGATATGGGCTTCTACGTAACCGGCCATCGGAAACGGCATCGCCCGGTCGGCGATACCCGGTGTCGACTGAAGCGTCTCTTTCAGCGCTTCGGCCAGCACCACGCCCTCGGGATCGATGGCTGCCAGTGCGTCAGCAAGTGGATAATCGCCGGCGAACACGGCGGAGCCCATGGCGCCAGGCTGAAAGCGCCCGCCTTCCTCATTGCTCCAGGCGACCACTTCGATCGGGCGGCGCGTCTTGACGCCGGCGCGCTCGATTGCCTCCAGCGCCTCAAAGCCACCTACCACGCCATAGGCGCCGTCGAACTTGCCGCCTTTCGGCTGGCTATCGAGATGGCTGCCGGTCACCACCGGCGTCTCATCGGACGAGACACCGGCGCGACGTACATAAAGATTGCCTATTTCATCGCTGGCAGTGGTAAAGCCAAACTCACCGGCCCAATCGATGAGCAGTTTACGCGCCGCAATATCTTCGGGCGAAAACGCGGCGCGGTTGACGCCGCCGGCCAGCGTGGCGCCGAATTGTGCCATATCCATCATGCGGCGCCAGAGACGGGTTTCGTCGACCGCACCGGCCGCGGCCAGAGCGTGCTCGTCCACTTTGCTCATGGCGCGCTTAGCTCGGTGAGGCGCCGGCGATGCGGCCCGCCAGAACGCTTTGATGCCAACTGATCAATTTCCAAGTTTTGCCGTCATGATACCAGCTCGTGGTGAAGCCCATGAACCGCTGGCGAAATCCGGCATCGACCGGCTTGCCGCGGAAGGTCGAAAAGCCGCTGACATGGCCGGTGGTTTTGTTCCAAATCTTCACCTCAGTTTCGCGCGGAATCCATTTGAAATGTTCCCACAGGGCGGGATTGCCGCCGAGGCCGGCATGGAAGCCGATATGATCGACAAACTCCGCCTTCGTCATGCGCCACGGAAAATCCTCATCGAGAACTTCCGACCGCGCGTCGAAGAAACCGTAAAACGTTTTGAGATCGCCCGAATTGAGAGCGCCGGCCCAATCGTTGAACGCGCTGTTCAGGCCGGTCTTCGAGGCTCCATATGCCATTTTTTATTCTCCCTATTGTTTGTCTAAGTTCGAGAGTAGCCGCCTGTACGTCCGAGGTCTATTGCGGAGCGGAGCGGTTTATTTGTTTGGTCCCTCAATCGCCGGGCGGTCGCGTCCGCTCTCTTGGCTGCCTCGTATTAACTCGGGCGCGTCTCTTTGTTTGTTCCCTCATGCGCCGGGCGGCCGCGTCCGCGGCCTTGGCTCGGGCGCGCTTGCCGGAATGCGAAGGGCATTCCGAGGGTGGTGCCGCTGGGAAGGGTCTTTGTGTATTCGCTCAATCGCTGTAGGGGTGGTGGGCGTGCCAATGTTCGGCGATTTCGCGGCGTCGGGCGAACCACACGCCGTCATGCTTCTGTACGTGATCGAGAAAACGCAGGAGCGCACCGGCGCGTCCCGGGCGGCCGATCAGGCGGTTGTGCAGGCCGATCGACATCATCTTGGGATAATCCGCGCCCTCGGCGTAGAGGGTGTCGAAACTGTCGCGCAAATAGGCGAAGAAATCGCCGGCGGTGTAAACGCCGCCGGTGGCGAAGCGGAGATCATTGTTGTTGCGGCTATAGGGCACAACCAGATGGGGGCGACCGTGATCCGTATTCCAATAGGGCAGATCGTCGCTATAGCCGTCTGAATCGTAGAGGAAGCCGCCTTCCTCGACGATCAGGCGGCGCGTATGGATGCTGCGCCGGCCGCTGAACCAACCGACCGGCCGCTCGCCCACCGTGCTGGCGATGGCATCAATGCATTGCGAGACATGGGCGCGCTCGACATCTTCCGAGACATCGCGGTAATCGATCCAGCGATAGCCGTGCCCGGCCACTTCCCAACCGGCTTCTACCATTGCCGCGGCTGCTTCAGGCGTGCGCTCAAGCGCCATGCCGACGCCATAGACGGTGACCGGCACCTGCGCTTCGGTAAAGATGCGCCTGAGCCGCCAGAAGCCGACGCGGGCGCCATATTCGAACATGGATTCGGCGTTGAGATCGCGCCCGCCGACCACCGGCGGAACCTCGACCGGCCCGAGATCGCAGAGATAACGCTCGGACTGTGCATCGCCATGCAGGATGCTGCTCTCCGCGCCTTCCTCGTGATTGATGACGAAGGAGATGGCGATGCGCGCACCGTTCGGCCAATCGGCCTCGGGCGGCGTCGGGCCGTAGCCCATCATATCGCGTGGGTATTCGCTCATGCGCCCGCCTCCACTTTTGGTGGATGGATGGCTGGCGGGTGAGTGGCAATCCAGTGGGCGGCGATATCGCGGCGCCGCGTGATCCACACATCGTCATGCGCCGCGACATGATCCAAAAACCGCGCCAGGCCATTGATGCGGCCGGGCCGCCCAACGAGGCGGCAATGCAGGCCGACCGACATCATCTTCGACGTCTCGGCGCCCTCGGCATAGAGCAGGTCGAAGGCGTCGCGGATATAGTCGAAGAAATCCTCGCCGGTGAAGATGTTGTTGGTGGAAAAGCGCAGATCATTGTTGTCGAGGCTGTACGGCAGGATCAAATGCGGCCGGCCATGCTCATAATTCCAATAGGGCAGATCGTCGGCATAGGAATCTGAATCGTAGAGAAAGCCGCCCTCCTCCACCACAAGCCGGCGGGTGTTGGGACTGACGCGCCCGCAATACCAGCCAACCGGGCGTTCGCCGACGGTGTTTTCGACCGCCGCAATGGCGCGCTGGATTTGCTCGCGCTCTTCAGCCTCGGGCATATCGCCGTAATTGATCCAGCGGTAGGCGTGGCTGGCAACTTCCCAGCCGGCCTCAGCCATCGCCTTCGCGCCCTGGGGATTGCGCTCAAGCGCCATGCCGACACCGTAAACGGTGAGCGGGATTTGGCGCGACGTTAGCAGCCAGTGGATACGCCAGAAGCCGGCGCGCGAACCATACTCGAACATCGATTCGGTGTTGTAGGCACGCATGCCCACCAATGGCTCGATTTGCGCCGGGCCGATATCGGCAAGGAACTGCTCGGAGCCTGCATCGCCGTGCAGCACGGTGTTCTCGGCGCCCTCTTCATAGTTGAGCACCAGCGACAACGCGATGCGCGCGCCGCCCGGCCAATCGGCAGCAGGCGGTGTGGGGCCGTAGCCGAAGAGATCTCGTGGATATTCCGACGTCAATTTGTGTGCCTGTTAGGTATTTGCGTTGGACAGAGTGTCTTGGGGTTAGCCGGTAATTTCAAGTGGCGATGGCGGGGGCAAAATTCGCCGAAATCGATTGGCAGTCTAGAACCGGTCGCCCGCTGGTAGACAATTGAACCAGTTTGAAACAATATTGCGTCGGCGGCTCGGAAACTGAAATCGAGCTAGACGTGGGCCGCAAAAGAATCGTTGGGAGAGTCAGATGAAAACGCTCATGCGCAACAAACAATGGGCCGAAAAATACCCTGACCTGAGCACCGCGCCGGTGCCTGCCGAACCCTGCATCTCTCCGGAATATTACGAACTTGAACGCGACCGGGTGTTTCGCCGGACGTGGATCAATGTTTGCCAAATTGGTGACCTCCCGGGGCCCGGCGATTTCTTCGTACGCGACCTTGCCGTGTGCGACGCCTCGCTGTTGATCATGCGCGGCACGGACGGCGTGGTGCGTGGCTTTCACAATGTCTGTTCGCATCGTGGCAATGTTGTGGTGAGACGCGAACAGGGAGCCTGCGGCCCCGGCCTGTTTTGCCCGTTCCACAATTGGCAATATAACGACAAGGGTGAGCTTGTCGGCGTACCCGACGAAGAGAATTTTTTCGATCTCGATAAAAGCCAAAACGGCCTGACGCCGGTGAACACCGATGTGTGGCAGGGTTTTGTCTTCGTTCATCTCGATCCCGATCCGGCGGAGAGTCTTCGCGACTATCTCGGTGAGGTCGCAGACCAGCTCGAAGGCGCCCCGTTCGAAGAGATGCAGTTGATGCAAACTTACAAGGTCGAGGAGCGGACCAATTGGAAGATCGCGCTCGATGCGCAAAACGAGGTCTACCACCTGCCGTTTCAACACCCGCGCCTGGTCGGCCATACATTTCTGCTCAACGAGAATAAGCACACGCGAATTTTGGAGGCCAAGTTGTTTAAGCGCCACACCCTGTGGAGCTGCGAGCTCGTTCCCGATTACCAGCTTTCGCCGCTAGAAGCGCTGCTCGGCAAAATCGACACCAGCGCCGAAGGCACGCGTATTCCGCAGCTTGTCGGTGAATTCGATTTTTACGTGCTGTTTCCCAACACGGTCGTCATTCTGTTTCGCGGGCCCCTGGAAGACGGCATCGTGACGTATAATTTCTGGCCGCTCGCGGTGGACCGGACGATATGGGAAATCCGATACTATTTTCCGCCGGCGGTTAGCGCCGGACGGCGCATCGGCCAGGAGTTCTTCAAATGCCTGATCCGCGATGTACAGCAGGAAGATTCGGTCGCCCATGAAGCGCTCTATCGCGGCCTGCTCTCGCGCGCCAAGACGCATCTGCAGTTCCAGGACGAAGAAATCACGATCCGCTATTTTCACAAAGTGCTGGAAGACCATGTCGGCTTCTACGCAAACGCCTGAGAATACCCCATGACGACACAATCCTTACCCGCGCCGTTTGACGATCTCGAGTCGGTTATCGACTGGTCGTTGGAGCGCGAACGCGAACGCACCGAGAAGCGCGAAGCCAGCACGATGGATGAGGTGCGCGCGTTCTACGACGCGGTGTTTCCGCGCATGGAAGAGATCGTCAAACATCTCGACGGCTTTCCGTTCGATGCCTTGCCAGAGAAAGAGCATCGTCTGTTTCTCCTGACGCTGTCTGTGGTCGAGGTCTCCAACCTGGTGGAGCGCTACAAGCGGCGCGAGGCGATCACCGCCGTCTCGCCGCTCGACTACAGCTCCGTACAGTGACGCTATGAGCGGACAGGTGCATGGCAAAGTAGCGCTCGTCACCGGCGGCGGCTTGGGCATCGGACGGGCGGCGGCTCTCGCGCTGGCCCGCGAAGGTGCCAAGGTTGTCGTCGCGGATGTGGATGCGGAAAGCGGCAACCAAACCGTGCACGCCATCGAGGCAGCGGGCGGCGAGGCGCTGTTTGTCGAAGCAGACGTGTCGCAGTCAGAGGCGGTTGAAGACCTTGTGGCGCGTTGCGTCGGACGGTTTGGCCGGCTCGATTGCGGCGTCAACAACGCCGGAATTCAGGGCGAGTTGAACCCAACTGACTTATGCACCGAAGAGAATTGGAACCGCACGATCGCGGTTAATTTGACCGGCGTGTGGCTCTGCATGAAGTATGAAATCGCGCGCATGCGTGAACAGGGCTCCGGCGCGATCGTCAATGTGGCGTCGAATTTCGGATTAGTCGGCTCGCCCGGCATGCCGGCCTATTCGGCGGCCAAACATGGCGTTCTCGGCCTCACCAAGACGGCGGCGATAGAGTATGCCGCATCAGGCATTCGCGTGAACGCGGTGTGTCCCGGCCCGGTGCAAACCCCCTTGGTCGACAACATGCTCATCGCCCAGCCGGAGCTGGCGGATCAGATCATGCAATCGATTACCCAACGCGTGCCGGCCGGGCGGATCGGCAAGCCGGAAGAAATTGGCGAGGCGATCCTCTGGCTTTGCTCCGACGCGTCGCCTTTCGCCACCGGCATGGCGATGCCCGTGGACGGCGGCTTCGTCGCCCAGTGAGGCCATTTAGATAGCCGCCCCTCCCCGCGCCTTCAAATTGGAGAGAAATTCGCTCCGGGTTTTGGGGCCAAAGGTTTGAAAATGAGGATCGGGGTCTTCGCGGTAGGCTTCGCGGCGCTGGGCAATAGGATCGGTTTGGGCAGTTCGTAGAACTTCACCGAGTTCAACGCTGTAAACGGCAGCGGCATTCAGGCCAAAGATTTGCGCCCGAAGCTCCGGGGTGATTTTGGCGTAGCCGTATTTGTCTTGGTATTCGTTGGAAATCTGGAAGGTGCGCAGGGCTTGGATCTGGTCCTGCGGCGAGCCGTACCAGATGCAGTCAGAGCCGCAGAGGACGTTCTTTTCGCCGATATATTTTACCAGTTTGCCGATGATGTGGGCGGCGCTGTTGGGATCGCGCATGTTGTAGCGCCAGGTGCTGCCAAGCTCGGCATAGACGTTGGCATTGCGCGCCACGCCGTTGGCTTCAACCGAGCGGATCAGCTTGTCGACGCCTTCGCCGCTCGCCGGATCATACGGGCCCCCGGGCTGGCCGGGCACGAAGCCCGAGTGATAGACGAGAAAATTCACGTCCGGGAAGCGCTTGGCGACGATGCCGATGTCGCTGGCCAGGCTGTGCTCATAGGAATTCTGGCTGAACGGCAGGCCCTTATGGACGCAGATGTTACGCACGCCGAGCGCGCGCGCCTTCTCGATCAAGCGGATGCCGGTGTCTTCGTCGTGCAGGAAAAAGCCACGACCGTCTGGGCCCCATTGAGTGTAGCACTTCCACGCGGCGATGCCCCAGGTCTCGGCCAGTTCGTCCATGCCCTCAAGATCACCGTCTTGATTGGGGTTGGCGCGGCCATGCAGAAGCAGGCGGTCGCTGCCGTCTAATTGCTCGACAATGCGGCGCGTGGTGTCGGCTTCCTGGATGGTGAGCAGTTCCTTCTCGCGCCGCGAGGGAATGAATGAAAGCACAATCATGTCGGTATCGGAATCGAGGAAGATGTCCTTGATGAATTTGTCCGAATCGCCGAGGCCGGTGCGCCCGATACCATGCTCGCCTACAAAGTGACCCTGAACGTCGAACACGAACTCCGTGCCCGCCAGCCCTGCTGCGGCCTCGTCTGCATCGAGTGCGGCGGTGCTGTCGAGCTCGAAGAAGCCGCCGTTTCGACCGGCCGCCGCGTTGGCCGCGTTGAAAGCGAGCAAGGTGCTGGCCGCGCCACAAGCTGAGACCATGAAGGCGCGGCGACTGAGGCCGAGCCGCCGAGCATTTTCGCTCGCCCGCTGTTGTGCCAACGCGTTGGCGCGCCGATTGACGGCATCGAGCGGGACAGGTCTGAACTCGCCGTTGCTGGTGCTATCAATTTTCACTGGCAGGCGGGTGCGGTCGGGTTCGTTCATTTCTGCCATGGCCGGTCCTTATCGCTCGCCCAATTCTCGCCGGTTTTAATTGTCTCAAGCGGAGCTCGACCCCGCGACGCGTTCATGTCCGCACAGGCAAGCTGGCGACAAACTGTAGTGACCAATCGACCCATTTCGCCACCTCCTTCGGCTTGGCAGCGACTTCCGGCGCAACGAACACCATTCCCTTGATCGGCTTTCCAGTGAAATCCATGGGCCGGGCGTGACGCTCTTTCAAGCAGGCGGCGTAGCGCTCGGGGCCGACGCGAAACATCAGATCGTTGGCGATTGCGCCGCAGCACATATGCCCTGCCACCATAAGGGTGAGGCCACCGAACATCTTCTTTTCCACGACATCCGTGCGCCGGGCAAGAGCGGCGTGCAACGCTGCGGTCAATTTCTCGTCAGCTGCCATCTAGAGCGCCGGGCGGGCATCCTTCCACGGTCGCGCGCGCTCGAAAGCGGCGGCGGCGCGGAAGACGCGGAGATCATCGAAGCTGCGGGCGGCGATTTGCAGGCCGATCGGCACGCCCGTCTCGGGGCAAAAACCGTTCGGCACCGAGATCACCGGGCACTGGCTGACCATGTTGAACGGGTAGCACAGGTTCCAGCCCAAATAAGCCTCGGTCGGCTTGCCGTTGATCTCGAAATCGGGGTCGGCCAGATTGTGCTCCGCCTTGACCGACGGCACCGAGAGCGCGGGGCAGATCATGACGTCATAGCTGTCGAGGATCGGCGCCAGGGCCTGGTACATCTGGCCGCGCACCAGATTGCATTGATATTGCGTCGCCGCCGTGTGGCCGGCGCCATTCTCGACGATTCCGGCCATATAGGGATCCATTCGGTCGCGCCATTCGGGCAGATATTGCGCCAACGTAGTCGCCGCCATGCCCTCCCAATATTGCAGATAGGGGTCGTGAATTTCGTAGCTCCAATCGAGCGCCACCTCTTCTACTTCACAGCCCATGGCGCGGAATAATTCGGCCGCTTCCAGCGTTTTGTCGCACACTTCGGGTGCTATTTCGAAAAAGCCGAGATCCATCGAGAGAGCAATTTTCCAACCTTTAATGCCGTCGAGAGCCTCCGGGATGACGAGGTCCTCGCGCAGCGAACAGATATCGTCGGGATGGGCGCCCGACATGACATTTTGCATCAATGCCGCGTCGCCGACGCTGCGCGTCATCGGCCCGTAATGCAGCAGGCTTTCGAACGGGTGGTCGCGGTCGAGTGGGTTGCGCCCGAATGGCGGCTTATAGCCGACAATACCGCAGGCCGAAGCCGGCATGCGCACCGAACCGCCGGCATCGGTGCCATCGGCGAGGAAGGTCATGCCGGCGGCGAGCGCAGCACCTGCCCCGCCCGAAGAGCCGCCCGGCGTATAGTCCAAATTCCACGGGTTGCGCGTGACCCCCCACAGCGGTGAGTGGGTGGCCGGCGAATGGGCGAATTCCGGCGTTGTTGTGCGGCAATGCATGATGGCGCCGGCGTCGAGCAGGCGGGCGACGGTGGGCGCGGTGCGCTCCGGGCGGTTGTGTTCGAAAATCTTCGAGCCGAGGGTGGTGATCTCGCCGGCGACGGCGTGAAAATCCTTGACCCCAAGCGGCAGGCCCTCAAGGGCGCGCGCCTCGCCTTTGGCATATCTCGTCTCGGCGGCCTTCGCTTGCTCCAGGGCGCGCTCGAAAAACGTATAGGTGAACGCGTTTAGTTGAGGATTTACGGCTTCACAGCGCGCCACGACGGCTTGCATCAATTCGACCGGGGACAGCGTCTTGGCGCGGAACCGGGCCAAGGCTTCGCCGGCGCTCAGATAGCATAGGTCGTGCTCGGACATCACACCCACTCCCCAATTCGATCGCTTCTTCCACGCTTCTTTTATACTTCTTACTTGGCGAAATATGCGTTACCTTGCCCGTCTTACAGGGCGAAATATGCGTTACCTTGCCCGCCCCCGGCAAGAGGAGCAGGAACCATGGCAGTCGATAAAGAGGTGCGCGCGGCGCTGGATACGATATTCGCCGCCGATTCGGACCTTTACCAAAAGCGCGGCTGGAACCAGCGCAGCGGCTTTGGCGAGCGCCCAGCCATTCTCAACATCGACCTCGCCAATGCCTGGACTCGGCCGGGCTACCGGTTTTCGTGCAACGACATGGATGATCAGATTATCCCCGGCGTGCAGCGCCTCAACGAGTTGGCGCGGGCCAAGCAGGTGCCGATCATCTACACCACCACGGCGTTTTGCAGCCGCTTCGACATGGGCGCCTTTCCGCTCAAAACGCCGTTCGAGGATCTGATGATTGGCACCCCGGCCACCGAAATCGATTCGCGCATCGCGCCGGAAGACGGCACCGACACGGTGATCGTGAAAAAACGCCCGAGCGCCTTCGCCGGCACTCATTTGGCTGGAATTCTGCGCGCCGGGCGCATCGACACGCTGATCTGCACCGGCGTCACCATGGCGGGCTGCGTGCGGCATACGGTCGAGGACGCCCTCGGAGAGGGGTTTCGCAGCGTGGTGGTGCGGGAATGTGTCGGCGACCGGGTGCCCGCCGCGGTCGAGTGGAATCTGTTCGATCTCGACATGAAATACTGCGATGTCGAGCCTTTGGAACGGGTGCTGGGCTACCTCAATTCGCTTGAACCCTTTGCGAATCTGTGAATTGGTAATCCCGAACGTCAAGCAATTTTTTTGGCTTGCTTAAAATAAACCTTCATGTCGTTCTGGATATTTGGTTTCGAATGATACAGGATAGCCGGCATTAATGTGCTGGCCTGTGCGCACTGCGGTGAATGCTGCGACTCGTTTCCTGGGCAGTACCTTGAAACACCGCCGCCTTGTCTTCGGATTGGGTGGAATTAACGCAACCAATCTATGGGAGGCTTCAGATGCAGTGGTACAATCGTAACAAACAGACCAAGAAACAGAAATTCGACGAGGAAATGAAAGCCACAGGCGGGCTGAATATCCTCAACCCGACGCGGCGCGGTTTCATGTCAACCGCCGGCTCTGTGGCGATTGGCGCCATGGGCGTGGCAGGCGCCAATACATTGGTCGCGCTCAACAATGGCGCCAAGGCCAATGGCGAGCCGATTCCGGTCGGCGCGATGTTGCCGTTTACCGGCTGGGGCGCGGACGATGCGCGCAACTTCCAATTTGGTATCGAGTTGGCCATCGAAGAAATTAATGAATATGGCGGTATCCTGGGCCGTCCGCTCGAATTGCATATCGAAGACACCAAAGGAATCACCGCCGAGACCGTGACATCAGCGGCGCGCCGCCTAATTGACCGTCATAATGTTCATGCGATTATTAATGGCTACAATACCACTTCCGTGCGAGCTGAATACGACACGGTCGCGGATGCGGGCATTCCTTACCTGCATGATAATACCCAGTATGGCCATCAAATTGCAGTACGCGACAATCCTGACCGTTATTACTGCATCTTCCAGGACGACCCGTCAGAATACTACTATGGCCCTGGCCTGATCTACTTCCTGGACGAATTGGAGCGCACCGGTAAATGGAAACGCCCGAACAACAAGATCGCGCTGTTCTCGGGCAGCATCGACTATGCAACTACCATCGCCGGCGGCATCCGTGATACGGCGCCCCTCTTCGGTTGGGACCTCGTGATCGATGATGTGGTCACACAGCCGGTTGATGACTGGGGACCCTCGTTGGTGAAATCACGCGCCGAAGCTCCGGCCCTGATTGCCGCCACCCATGGTTTCCCGTCTGATCAGACCGGTCTGGTAACCGGCTTTGCGGAGGCGCCAACGCAGAGCTTGCTCTATGTGCAGTATGCCTTGCAGCTCCGTGCCTTCCTCGACATCGTCAAGGAAACCGGACATGGCGTGTTCTGCTCGACCACGATTGGCGCTTTGCAGGATGAAATTGGCCTCGCCTTCTACAAGAAGACACGGGATCGTTATGGAGCCGATGCGGCCCCAAGCGTCGCCGGCCAGGTCTATGATTCCTACTTCACTTGGGCTATCGCAGCAGCCCGCGCAGGCGGCACTGGCGTACCCTATGACGGCATCGAGCAAAATAAGAAGGTCTGTCACTTCCTGCGCGAGCAGATTTATCGTGGCGTCGTCGGCACCATCAAATATATGTGGGGCCAAGCGGCTACGCCGTATCCGGCGGAGACCAACGATACCTCGCTCGGCATGCCTACATTGGTCATGCAGTGCCAGGACTGGACCAAGGACGTCGTCTTTGTGGCGCCAGAGCCTTATGACAGCGCCGAATGGATGAACCCGCCTTGGCTTAAATAATCTAGGGACAGGGACGAAAGAGAAGTCAGAGCTACCAACTGACCAATGTCTAATGGTGACACTCAACCGTTGCTGGCCTGCCGAAATATTTTTAAATATTTCGGCGGGTTAGCGGCGGTTAATGATTTCGATCTGAATGTTTATCCGGGCGATGTAGTTGGCATCGGCGGCCCCAACGGGGCCGGGAAAACTACGTTTCTCGACGTGATTTCAGGGATCAATCCGGCCACAAGCGGCAGTATTGCGCTTGACGGAGTCCCGATCGCGAATAAGAAACCCGATGCTATTTGCCATCTCGGCATATCGCGCACCTTTCAGCTCAATGCCGGCTTCGAATCGATGTCGATTCGCGAAAACACGCTGGTCGGCGCCTCCTTCGGGCTCGGCGACAAGGGCTGGTTTCCGCGCATGACCTACACAAAATTAATGCATGAGCGAGTGGACCGGGCGCTGGAGTTATGCCGCCTGCAAGACCATGCCGATCTTATCGTGCGCGACCTGCCGGTGTTGGACCGGAAATTATTGATGATGGCGGGCGCGCTAGCGACCGAGCCCAAATTACTCCTTATCGACGAACCGGTGGGTGGCCTCAATCCACATGAAGTCGACGATGTCATGGTTATCGTCGAAGGCCTGATTGCCGAAGGCGTCACCATCATTTTGATCGAACATGTGATGCGCTTTCTTCTGCAACTCTCAAAACGCGTGGTGATCATGCATCACGGCGAGAAAATTTATGAGGGTGACAGCACCGACCTGCTGAGCGACCGCAAGGTGGTGGAAGTTTACCTTGGTGAAGGCACCGCTGACCGCTTGCAGAACATGATGGCTGAAAGGGCGGCAAATGTCTGACGCGCTGCTCAGCATCCAAGGCGTGTTTGCCGGCTATGAGGGGCAGAGCGTCCTCAACGATATCAGCTTCGACGTGCCGGAAGGCTCGCTGATCACCCTGTTGGGGCCGAACGGCCACGGCAAGACGACGGTGCTGCGCTGCATTTCGGGGCTGGTCAAACCGACCAAGGGCCTAATTCAGTTCGACGGCAAGCGCATCGACGGCCTGGATGCGGAACGGATTGTGGCGCGCGGCGTGGTGATGATCCCGCAGGGCGACATGCTGTTTCCCGAAATGTCGGTGTATGACAATTTGCGCATGGGCGCCTATCTGAAACATGCAAACGCCGCGTTTGAGCAAAAAGTAGAAGAAATCTACACCCTGCTGCCGCGCCTCAAAGAGCGCACGTCGCAGATGGCGCGCACGCTTTCGGGCGGTGAACGGCGCATGCTGGCGATCGGCCGCGGCTTGCTCTCGGGCGGACGAATACTCATGTTGGACGAGCCGTCGCTGGGCCTCGCGCCCATCGTCATCGATCAAATTTACGAAATTATCATAGACCTCAAAGCGCAGGGCCGGACGATCCTTCTGGTCGAGGAAAACGCCAGCCGCATCATCGATCTGGCAGAACGTATTCATCTTGTCGACACCGGCACCATCGTGTGGGATGGCGGCGGCAAGGAATTGCAATCGAACCCGCAAGTTCTCGAAACCTATCTCGGCGGTTGATGATGAACGCGAACGCCCGACAGGCAGCGAAGCAAAACTGAGCGCATGGATTATTTCGTCCAAATATTGGTGAGTGGTTTCACCTTCAGCGCCATGTACGCCTTGGCGGCGGTCGGCTTGGTACTGGTGTGGGGCGCCTTCAACATGCTCAACATGGGCCACGGCATCATCATGACGCTGGGCGCCTATTTCGCGCTGATGTGGGCCGAATTATTTGGCTTTCCGCTCGTGCTCGCGGCACCTTTTGCCATGCTGTGCGGCGGCATCATTGGCGCCATAGTGTATTTCATTTCCGCGCACTGGATGATCAAGCAGCGCGATTTCGAGACCACCATCATTATTGCTACATTCGGCCTCGGCATGGCGATGGAAGCCGGCCTCCTCAAGCTCCTGCGCGAGCTTTTTCATACCTCGCCCTACGCCCAGCCGCTCTCGATGGGCGCTGATTCCTTCCTCGTCGCGACCGTGCCGGTGAGCTATCAGCGCGTCATCATCTGGGGCAGCGCGCTGTTCCTGATCTTGCTGCTCGGGTTGTTCCTCAGGGGGACGAAATTCGGCCGCGCCATCCGCGCCGTGGCGCAGGACCGCGACGCGGCGCGCCTGATGGGCGTGCAGGTCAGGAACGTTTATATCACCGTTCTCGCGCTCGCCAGCGCGCTTGCTGGCGTGTCCGGTATCATGCTGAGTTCGTTCAAGGAAATTCATCCGCTGATGGGCGGCGCCTTGATGCTGAAAGCCTTTATCGTGATCGTGCTGGCCGGTCTCGGCAATCTCACGGGCTCGCTCTACGCGGCGCTCCTGATCGGTATGGTGGAGGCTACCGTCAAGGTTCTGATCGCCGATAAATACGGCTTCACGGCCATCTTAATTTTGGTCATTCTGGCGCTTATCTGGAAGCCGGCCGGCATTTTCGGGCGCTCTACGGTAGCAAGGCAATGAACAGGGCAAAGCCGTGAAGTATCGCGATTTCATCATTTTCGGCGTCCTGATAGCGATTGCGATTGCCTATCCCTGGCTCAATCCGCCGCGCTACCTGCTCGCCACGGCGTTGATCCTTTATTGCTACGCCACCGTGGTTAGCCAATGGAACTTGGTGTTCGGCCTGGCCGGAATCTTCTCCCTCGCCCAGGTCGCGATTTTTGCGTTCGGCGCTTATTCCACGGCACTGCTCGGGCGTTATTTGGAGTGGAACCTGTGGTATGCCTTCCCGGTTGCGGGCGTCGGCGGGATTTTACTCAGTATTCTGATCGGCCTTGCCTGCCTGCGCTTGCGCGGCATTTATGTCGCATTGCTCACACTAGCCGTCTCGCAGATGTTGTTTGTCCTTATCCAAACGGATTCTGTCTGCAGCCCGCTTAACCAAGTCAAGGACCCCAGAAATTGCATCGCCTTCACCGGCGGCTCGCAAGGGCTGGGTGAATTCGGTTCCTTCGGTTGGCGCGCCGTGCTCGGCGGGCGGGACTGGATGATAGGCGATTATTACTCCATGCTAACTCTCCTCGTGATCGGCCTGATCGTCACCTACCTAATTACGAAAAGTCGCATGGGGTTGGCCTTCCGGGCGCTCCGCGACAATGAGGAATTGGCCCGCTCGCGCGGCATCAGCCAGTATAAATATCAGCTTCTGGTATTTGCCCTTTCGGCTTTCCTGACCTCCGTCGCGGGCGGCTTTTACGCCGCGCATTTCGGCGCTGTCGGCATCAATTTGTTCGGCTTCCCGCTGTTGCTGTTCCTCATCTCGATGCTAGTGGTGGGCGGTATCGGGCGGCTGTGGGGACCTATCCTCGGCGCTGCCCTGCTGATGATGGCTGACGAAGTCTTCAAGGAAGTCTCGGATTGGCGCAATATCGGGCTTGGCGTGGTCGTACTGCTATTCATGATCTTCTTGCCCGAAGGGCTGGCAGGCGGCATCGAGAAGGTGTCCAAACTTGTGCTCAGGGTATACCGCGGCGGACGAACCGCCTGATGGCTGCGCTCGCCCCGAATTTCAAATCAGCCTGACGCAACGCTCTTTTCTCCAAGCCGGTTTGGCGGCATCATGGCTGCGGTGGTTTGGCCAATTGCGCCGGAGAGAATAATGCGAGCCGGAAACATCCAATTGCGCCGATTTTTAGCGTCGTTTCTTGCCGCCACCCTGTTGGCGGCGGGCGACGCTGCGGCGTTCGATTACGATTACGAGGCAGTCGAGCCGCGCTTTGAGAATGTTGCGCTCGACGCCGGCGTCGAACATGTCTATGGCGGCTCGTGGGAACATTTCACCGGCGGCGGGGTCGCCGCATTCGATTGCGACCGCGACGGCGATGCCGATCTGTTTTTTGCCGGCGGCGCCAATCCGGCGCAATTGTTCCGCAACGACAGCAGCAAAGACCTTGGCCTGGCCTTTGCCGCGCTCGGTGACGCGGCGCCGCATGATAGCGGCGCAACCGGCGCCTATCCGCTCGATGTCGATGGCGACGGCCATATGGATCTGGTCGTCCTCAGAATTGGCGCCAACCGGCTCTACCGCGGCCTCGGCGCGTGCCGCTTTGAAGCCGCCCAGGATCGCTTCAATTTTGACGGCGGCGCGGAATGGACAACCGCCTTCAGCGCGACCTGGGAAAGCGGCAACCGCTTTCCGACATTCGCCTTCGGCAACTATGTCAACCGCCAGGTCTGGGCGGCCATCCACACGGCGTTTGGCGCCGACGATAAAAACCGCAAAAGCGGCCTCAACACCTGCCTCGACAATTATCTGCTGCGCCCGGCCGGGCCTGCGGCGCAGCATTTTGCGGCGCCGATCACTCTCACGCCCGGCTTTTGCGCGCTCTCGATTCTGTTTTCCGACTGGGACCGTTCGGGCAAACGCGATCTTAGAATCAGCAATGACCAATATTATTATTTGCAGCCGGGCGAAGAGCAGCTCTGGCATCTGGCTCCGGAACCCGCGCTTTACAGCCCTGAGGAGGGCTGGCAGGCGGTTAATATCTGGGGCATGGGAATCGCCAGCCATGATGTGACCGGTGACGGCTATCCAGACTATTTCCTCACCAGCATGATGGCCAACAAACTGGTGACGCTGGGCGACGATCCGACGGCTGGGCCGCGTTATGTCGACATGGCGGGGCCGGCCGGCGTGATGGCGCCGCACCCCTATGCCGGGCGCGATCAGGACAAGGCGTCGACCGCCTGGCACGCCCAGTTCGCCGATCTCAACAATGACGGCCTGGTGGATCTGTTCATCGCCAAGGGCAATGTCGATCAGATGGAAGAAGGCGCCATCGAGGACCCCAACAATCTATTGCTCGGCCAGGAAAACGGCGGTTTCCGCGAAGTCGGGTTGCGCGCCGGTGTCGACAATATGGCGCGCAGCCGGGGCGCGGCAGTGGTCGATCTCGACCTCGACGGGCGGCTCGATATCGTTGTCGTCAACCGCAGCGCCAATGTCGAAATTTTACACAATCGCACCGATGACAGCGGCGGCTGGATACAGATCGCGCTTCGCCAGGACGGCGGCAACCGGGGCGCCGTCGGCGCCTGGATCGAAGTGCGCGCCGAAGATGAAATGTGGCGCAAGGAAGTCGTCATCGGCGGCGGCCACGCCAGCGGCCAAGCCGGGTGGCATCATTTCGGCCTCGGCGGCGAACGCGATGCCGAAATCCGCGTGCAATGGCCGGACGGCAGTTGGAGCGGCTGGCAGGCCGCCGGCAGCAATCGCTTCGTCACCGTGACCCGCGACGGCCTGGCAGTTTCCATCGCTTTTGGGCGCGACAGCGCCCGTTAGAAGCGCGCTGGGGTCCTGCGACGCGGCGCTCTCACCCATGGCGGCGGGGCTTTGCGTTCAAACGATCATTTGTTAGGCTCAGCGGTTGGATTCAACCGAGACCAAGGCGGCACGCATGGCGGCCACAGGCAAGCGGCGCAAGCAACAGCGCGGCAAGGATAATCGCCGCGAGCAGATATTGGATGCGGCGGCCCACTGTTTCAGCCGCGCCGGCTATGAGGGCACTTCGGTGCGCGATATTTCCACCGCCGCCGGGATTTTACCCGGCTCTATGTATTATCATTTCGCGTCGAAGGAAGAAGTGCTCGGTGCCGTCCATGACGAGGGCTTGCGCAAGGTAAAAACCAAGGTCGTCGAGGCGATCGCGCGAGAGACAGAACCCTGGGCGCGCCTCGAAGCGGCCTGCACCGCGCATCTCGAAGCGCTGCATGCGGCCAAGGAATATGGCAGCGTCATCGCCACTGAATTTCCCAACCGCCACTCGAATGAATTGCGAGCCCGCATGATCGCGGCACGCGACGAATATGAGAATATGTTTAGGGACCTGGTGGACGCGGTGCCGCTCCGCCCCGGCGCGAGCCACAAATATTTGCGCCTTTCCCTAATCGGCGCGATGGCCTGGTCGCTGGTTTGGTACAAGCCCGGCGGCGATGATGTCGGAGAGATCGCCAAACAGATCATTTATCTTTTTCGGAGTGCCGGAGAGAGCTGACTAAGCCCCTCTTCCCCGGGGGGAAGAGGGGTTGGAGAGAAGGGACGCACCAAGCGCGTAAGCGCTCTTTTTGTTTCTTCCCTCAATCGCCGGGCGGGGGCATCCGCCCCCTTGGCTTACCTCGTATTAACTCGGGCGCGCGGTCGCGCTTGCCGGAATGCGTAGAGCATTCCGGTTGGTGGTGCCGTCTTGATGAATTTTAATGGCGTCTTCAGGGATCCATCAGTCCGACTTTGTCGGCGACAATCTTGATGATCACCCGCTGCTCGCCTTCCTGACGGAAGGGGTACGTGTCGACGCCCATATATTTTTTCGCCAACGAATCGATATGCGCATCAGCGCCATCATGCACCAACTCGGTGACATGGCCCTGGATCATCGCCTGCTGATAGGGATTCTCGGCATTGTGCACGGCGATCGCGACGCGTGCATCGCGGCGCACATTGTTGGGTTTGATCCGGCCCTCGGAGGTATTGAAGAGGATAATGTCACCATCCACATCGACCCACACCACGCTCGCTTGCGGCGCACCGCTCGGCATCAAGGTGGCGATGGTGGCAAAATTCTTTCCCGCAAGCAGTTGTTTTGCTAAATCCGGCAATTCCATAGTTGCTCTCCCTCGTATGGACGGCAGACCACCCGCCGTTTGGCGAAGGCTACCATCCCACTCACATTGGGGTCCATTCGAACTTCGCAAGGGCTTGGCAGAGACGCTGGAACACGCCGTCCCAATCGCCGGGCCGGGTTTGGCGGAATAGCCGCATGGTCGGATACCACGGGCTGTCGTCCCGCGCGAGCTGCCAGCGCCATTCCGGCGCGAACGGCAGGAGGAGCCAAACCGGGCGACCCAGAGCGCCGGCCAGATGCGCCAGCGCGGTATCGACGGTAACGAGCAGGTCCATTTGTTGGGCGGCGAAAGCCGTATCGGAGAAGTCATCCAAGTACGGCGCGAGATCGGCGGCCAAGGGCACTTGGCTGAGCGCCATGCGCGAGGCGTTCTTTTGCAGATTGAATAACGCGACATCGGAATTGTCCGCCAAGCAGGCAAAATAAGCTGGGTCGCAGGAGCGGTTGCGATCATTCTCATGCCCAGGATTGCCGGCCCAGACGATGCCGATTTTTTTCCGCCCTGGTGCCTGCTCCAGGGCATTCTCAAGCGCGGCGCCGGCACTTTTGGGAGCGGCCAGATAAGGTGTTTCGGCGGGAATCGTATCGGCCCGGGTCGCCAACAGGCCGGGCAGGCTCATCAGTGGCGCATGCAGATCGAACGGCGGCAGCGGCGCGCCGCGCGCTACGACCTCGGAGACCCCGGCACAGCTCCCCACCAAGCTGGCGAGTGGCGCTGGACACTCGACCACCACCGTGGCGCCTCGCGCCACCACCAGCGGTGCGTAGCGAATGAACTGCAAGCAATCACCCAGGCCCTGTTCGGCATGGAGCAATAATGTGCGCCGATCGGCCGGCGTGCCATCCCAAAGCGGCGCAGAAAATTTGCGTGGCGTCATTGTCGTCGCCCGCCAGCGCCACTCATAGGCTGGCCAGCCGCGTTCAAAATCGCCGCTCAACAGGAGAGCCAACGCGCGATTCCAATGGGCATCCGCATAATCGCCATCGCATGCGATCGCCGCTTCGAAAGCGGCCAACGCTTCCGCGGTGCGGCCGAGATCGCGCAGGGCAACGCCCAGATTAGTGCGCGCGCGGATGTGTCCGGGATCAAGCGCGACGGCACGGCCAGGAGCCTCCACGGCGTCGTCCAGCGCACCGGTTTCGCGCAAGGTGTTGTCAAAATTGAAATGCACTTCGGCGGCGCTCGGATTAACCGCCAGCGCGCGGCGGAATCGAATCAGTGCGGCCGCGGGCCGACCCAAATCTTTCAGCGCCAAGCCTTGGTTAGAATGGGCGGCGATATCGCCGGGCGCAAGCAGGGCGGCATGTTCATAGGCGTCGAGCGCCGCCTCCGCGGCGCCTGCGGCGCGCAACACATTGCCGAGATTAAGATAGGCGACTGCCGATCCGGGCTGGAGCGCGATCGCCCGCTCCAGCGCATCCAGTGCTTCGCCGAGCTTGCCCAACGATTTGAGGGCTGCCGCCAGATTGACATACAGCTCCGCCATGTCGGGGCGAAGGGCGAGCGCGCGGCGCCCCGCGGCGGCCGCCTCTTCGGCGCGGCCGAGAGCCTGCAGCGCTATGCTCAAATTGGCCCACGCATCGACATGCGCCGGGACGTCGGCGACGACTCCGCGATATCCAACTACTGCTTCATCGAGCGCACCGCTCAAATGAGCATCGAACGCCAGCTGAAACCCAACGTTCGCGCGCGGCCCGGATAAGGCGTTATCAGCTAATCTCTGAATGATGGTTGCCGCGCCCATGCTAGCGCTACACGGTTAACAAACCTTCAGGATGGGGCAGTCGGGCGAGAGCCTAGCTGCACAATCTGTTGACGCGGCTCATAACCGCCAGATACTCTGATTTCAAGTAAATTCAAATTTGATTCTGGGGGAGTAGGCTCGATGAAAGCATCCGATCTTTTTGTAAAATGTCTCGAGAAAGAAGGCGTTACTCACATCTTCGGTATTCCTGGCGAGGAAAACGCCGATTTTATGATATCGCTCATGGACAGCAAGATTAAGTTCGTTCTCTGCCGCCATGAGCAGGCGGCGGCTTTCATGGCCGACGCCTATGGCCGGCTCACCGGCAGGGCGGGTCTCTGTCTGGGAACGCTCGGGCCGGGTGCCACCAATCTCGTGACCGGCGTGGCGGACGCCAATATGGACCGCGCGCCGCTGATTTGCCTGATCGGTCAGGCCGATACCGAACGTCTCCATAAAGAGAGCCACCAAAATATGGATTCGATTTCGATGTTCAAGCCGATCACCAAGTGGGCGCAATCGGTGCACCATCCGGACAACATCCCAGAAATCATCCGCAAAGCCTTCAAGGTCGCGGAAATGGAAAAACCGGGTGCCGTCCTAATCGAACTGCCGGAAGATTTAGCTGAAGCGCAAACCAAAAATAAACCAATCACGCCAATAAAATCGCGCCGCCCTGGAGCCGATCACAAATCCGTCAGTCAGGGCGTCGACCTAATCATGAAAGCCAAGAAGCCGCTCATCCTGGCCGGCAATGGCGCCGTGCGGAAGCGCGCCTCCGAGCAATTGAAGCGCCTGGCCGATATTAGCGGTATCGGCGTGGTCAACACATTTATGGGCAAGGGCGCGATTCCGCGCAGCGACGAGCATTGCCTGTTTACCGTCGGCCTGCAGGGCAAAGACCATATCCTGGTCGCCATGAGCGAGGCCGACGTCATCATTTCGGTGGGTTACGACCTGGTCGAATACGCGCCGTCGTTCTGGAACAAGGGACGTGAAAAGAAAATCGTCCATGTCGACTTCTGGCCGGCTGAGATTGACAAGGATTATGCGGCCACCGTCGATGTTGTCGGCGATGTCGCCGATGGCCTCTGGCAGATCAACGAGGAAATTCTCAAGCGCCGACGCAAAGCCAAGAAAAAAGGCCCGCTCAACAAAATTTCAGGCCGCGCAAAATTACGCAAAACCATCCTCAGCGATCTGGAAAAAGAGAAAGACAGCAAAACCTTCCCGATGAAGCCGCAGAAGGTGATTTATGACGTGCGCCAGGCGCTCGGGCCGGACGATATCCTGCTGTCCGACGTGGGCGCCCATAAGATGTGGGTATCGCGCTATTACCAGTGTGACACGCCGAACACCTGCCTGATCTCGAACGGCTTTTGCACCATGGGCTTTGCTTTCCCGGGCTCAATCGGCGCGAAAATTGCATTGCCCAAACGTAAAGTGATGTCGATCAACGGCGATGCCGGCTTCTTTATGAATGCCCAGGATATTGAAACCGCCGTTCGCTACAAATTGAACGTGGTGGCCATGATATGGATGGATGGCGAATACGGCCTGATCAAGTGGAAACAGCAAAACTCCTTCAACGGCAAACATTGCGAACTTGGATTTGGCAATCCGGACCTTGAAATGTGGGCCAATTCCTACGGCTGCTGGGGCAAGACACTGACCAGTGCCGGCGAATTGCCCGGCGCCCTGGAGGAAGCTTTTAAACAGAAGGGTCCCGCAGTCATCGGTGTGCCCATCGATTATTCGGAGAATATGAAGATGTCGCGCCGGCTAGGTCAGATTGAGTTTCCGATTTAACCGCAGGAATCGTTACCCGGTCTCATAGGCTGTTTTGTGACCACCATCACATGAACGGTTCATGGGATCGGGCAAATAATAAAAGCAGGTAGGGGCTAACCATTTTCTATTCAGCGGCTATCTTATAAATATCTTTTAGATAGTTGATGGAAACTCTCGACAGAGAGAATTTGGCGCCTGGGAAGTAGCGTCGCGCGCAGTTGCAGCGCTGAGGGGTTCTGGTTAATGAGTTTTAAGCTCAAATTTTGGGGCGTTCGCGGCAGCATCGCCTGCCCGTCGCCTGACCACATCGCCTTTGGCGGCAATACAAGTTGCCTGGAAGTGAATGCTGGCGGTGAGCAGATCATTTTCGATGCCGGAACCGGGATCCGCAATCTTGGCCACTGGAATTTCAAAAAAGGCATCTCCAAGGCAACTCTGCTGTTTTCCCATACGCACTGGGATCACATAACAGGCTTTCCGTTCTTTGCTCCTGCGTTTCATCCCGAGCATGAGTACACGCTCATGTCCGGGCACCTCAAATCGCAAGGCGGCCTCTACAAGGTGATATCGGGGCAAATGGCCAATCCGGTGTTTCCCGTGCCAATTGAGGCGTTGAAATCCAAATTGAGCTTCGTCGATTTCGACGCTGGGGAGACGTTTCAAATCAACGATAAAGTCCGCGTCCGTACGGCGATGCTCAATCATCCCGACGGCGCCACCGGATACCGCGTCGAATTCAAGGGCAAGTCGATCTGCTATGTCACCGATACGGAGCATATACCCGGCGAGCCGGACGAAAATATTCTCGACCTGATCGATGGTGCGGATTTGGTGGTCTATGATTCGACCTACACCGAAGCGGAATTTCCGGCCAAAGTTGGTTGGGGCCATTCGACGTGGGAAGAAGGGGTAAAATTGGCGCAGATGGCCAATGTCAAATCGCTCGCCATATTTCATCACGACCCTGACCATGAGGATGGCTTCATGGAAGCGCTTGAAATCGAAGCCCGCCAACGCTGGCGCGGCGCGTTCGTAGCGCGTGAAAATATGCGAATCAATCTGATTTGATCAGCTGTGGCGCTTGCCTGGAAGGTTAACAGGTTGAAGTTGCCTTGGCCGCCATCGACGCCGCTATCGATAAAGTCGTCGCCGAGGCCACCGGAAATCGTATCCACGCCGTCGCCGCCTGTAAGTGTATCGTTGCCGGCACCGCCTGAGAGGGTGTCATCGCCGTCGAGCCCGCTGATCAAATCGTCGCCGGCGCCGCCAATTAACACATTTACTCCGTCGGTGCCCACAATGATGTCGTTAAAGTCCGAGCCGATAGCATTGCCGACGTTCTGGATGATGTCGTTGCCCTCGCCGCTCGCCGTGCCGGCATCCAAGTCCACCGTTACCGGCGTGGCGCTTGCCTCGAAGGCGATCGTGTTGTAGTTGGAAAAGTCGCCGCCATTGATAGAGTCGTCGCCGAGACCGCCAGAAAGTAGGTCGGCACCGGAACCGCCGTCGCGCGTGTCATTGCCGAAGCCGCCGTCCAGCAAATCGTCGCCGTACCGGCCGTTGAGCTGGTCATCGCCGTAGCCGCCGAGTAATTCGTCGCTGCCCTCGTCGCCATCCACTTGGTCGTTGCCGAGCCCGCCATCAAAGACGTCATCACCACCAAGGCCGTACAAACCGTCGCCGCCGATCAGCGTGTTATTGTCGTAATCGCCGTAGATAAAATCGGTGAACTCGGTGCCGATCACTTTTTCGATATCGTCAACGGTGTCATAGCCGCCCGCGCCGTCGTAAGCGAATCTCGAACTTAGGTTGACGCTGATACCGGTCGTCGCGCCGCTGAAGGTGACGGTGTCGATGTCGGGATCGAAGGCTTCGCCGCCAATAATGACTTCTATGCCTTCGCCGCCATCGATGATGTCGTTGCCGGGGCCGCCCTCCAGAGTGTCGTTGCCGGAATCGCCGAACAATAAGTCGTCGCCGTAACCACCGAACAGAATATCGTCGCCCCGGAAACCGTCCAATACGTCGTTGCCGGCACCGCCGTTCAACACATCCTTATTGCTACCGCCGACCAGCACATCGTTGCCACTGCCGCCGTTGAGGGTCAGTTAAGACCTTACCGTAGAGGGCGACTTGGTGCCGCCCGAGTCGAAGATCTGCACGCGAATATCTTCGTCGTTACTGTCGGTCCGCGTGCCTTGCGTTTCCCAGGACACCGCGTAACCGCCATCGCCCAATGCCGTGATTGCCGCGTAATCCTGGTCGTCCGTGACCTTTGTGTTGATCAGGCGCTCGCCGTCGATTGGCGTCGGTGTCGTGCCCGTCGTCGCGAAGCGCTGCGCGAAGATGCCGTCGCGGGAGCCATCCTGTCCTTCCGATTCCCAGACGACGACAAAGCTGCCGTCGCCAAGCGTCGTCACGTCCGCATTGTTTTGATCATCGTCGGTTTCGCTATTCACCTGAAATTCGTCACCGACCGTATCGCCGAAGACATCGAAGCGCTGGCCGAAGACGCCATCACGGCTGCCATCCTGATATTCCGACTCCCACACCACCACGAAGCCGCCATCGGAGAGCCCGCTGACCGAGGCATCATTCTGGTACGTGCCGGCGCCGTATTGATAAACATACGGCGTTTCCTCATTGACTTGGAATTCGCCGCCGAGCGGATCGCTTTGATCATCGAAGACCCGCGCGAATACGTCGTACCTTGAGTATAATTGATACGATTCCCACGCTACGACGAAGCCGCCATCTTCAAGGCCCGCCACCGCGGCGTAGCGATCGTTGTAATAACTCGAAGTCGGGCGCGTACTGACCAGGATTTCATCGTCGACCGTTGCGCCGTAACTATCGAATCGCTGGGCGAATATGCTGTCATAAAATTCACCGCTCCCAGGATCTTCGTCCTGTTCTTCCGACTCCCATGCCACGACGAAGCCGCCATCGGTGAGCCCGGCGACCGCCGGGTCTCGTTGCGAGTATTCGGTTTCTGTGTTGACTAAAAATTCCGTACCCAAAGCGTTTCCGACCGCATCGAAACGCTGCCCGAAAACGCCATCACTGTCGCCATCCTGCCCGTACGATTCCCAGACCGTGACGAATCCGCCGTCGGAAAGCGCAGCGATCTGGGGGTCTCTTTGATTGCCGGCCGTCTCCGTATTGACCTGGAATTCGTCGCCGACCGGCACGCCGTCGTTACCGAGTACCCGAGCGAAGACGCCATCACCATCGCCGTCCAGAGCGTTGTCGTCTTTCCAAACCACGGCAATGTTGCCGCCCGTCAGCCCGGCGATGTCGGCGTCTTTCTGGTCTTCATCGAACGCCTAATTGACCGGAATTTTACCGCTGTAAATTAAAACTTGGTCGTAGCTGGAGGACGGAACCTCAACCTCCACCGGCGGCTCCGGCTCCGGCTCCGGTTCCGGGTCCGGTTCCACCACAACCACGACCGTGTCTTCCTCGCTGCCGCCGCCCGTCGTCGTCGTCGTGCCGCCCGTATCGCCGCCCGCAGCAGCAGCTCCGGCATCTGCAGCAGCAACGACATCGGCACTACTGAACACGTCAAAATCTCCAACCGCCGCAATGTCGTCGAAGCCGCCGGCATCGCCGAAACCATCGCCACCAACCCGGCCAACATCTCCGCCGCCGCCATAGCCGTCACCAGCATCCGCGGCATCGTCGCCGCCGGCATCTGCGGAATCGTCTCCGCCCGCGGCCGGCGCGACTTCGGCCAGGGCGGCAAGTTCCTCTTCGCTGACTTCGCCTTCTTCCTCGGCAGCTTCTTCTTCGCCTTCGCCTTCCTCGGCCTCGCCTTCGAGTTCACCTTCGGCCAGCTCTTCAGCTTCACCTTCTACGTCCTCGCCTGCGAGCGTATTCTCGATGAGTTCTTCTTCGCCTTCGCCTTCAGCGCCTTCGGCGCCCTGTTCCCCGCCTTGCCCGCCGCCACCGTCGTCACCGTCTTCTCTGCGCCCTTCCTGGGGATCGGGGATACGCAAACTTGCCGGCAGCACCTTCGATGCCTGGGCTACCAAACTAAAGATCTCCTCGTCCGAGGATACGAACGTGTCTTCCGGCCCGAAAAAGACGCTGGTGATAATGGTGGTTTCATTGGCCTGGCTGAGCACCACCTGACCGGAAGGATTGGAGACCAATACCTCGTCGACCTCGCCGTCGCCCTCGCTCAACAGCACGACCTTGTTTTCTTCGCCTTCCTGCGCCGCGTAGCCGGCGACCTTGGTGCCGCAATGCCGAGCGTCGCGACCGGGGTGCGCACTTCCATGGCTTTGGGATTGTTGGCCGCGATATCGCCGCTGACAAAAACGAACACGCCTGAAATAACCGAGAAGGATGACGAGCCCTCCAGCGACGTCGGATCAAAGATCAATTCATCGAGCACCATGCGGGCGTCTTCGCCGATCGAGAATGTCGTCTCGTCCAAAAAGACGATGGCGACCGCGCCGCCGCCATCGGTTTCGATGATGTCGCCCTGAAACACGGAAGAGTCTTTTTGCAGAGACACCGTGGTGCCGTCGACCCGCGTGGCAGTGGCTTCGCCGATGCTTTCCTCAACCCGGCCGATGGCCTGTTCCTCAAGGCCGTCGCCGGCGTCGGCATATTGTCCGGGCGCAAGCGGTCCGGCGAGACCAGCGAGCCTTTCTGCGTAACATGATCGCCCAA
>Ga0209403_10001277_pt1 | contig 33196 bp, 57 predicted proteins | sample ArcticOcean_MG_C_8_FD_187440 | JGI IMG/M metagenome (GOLD analysis project Ga0209403, IMG submission 187440) | Marine microbial communities from western Arctic Ocean - ArcticOcean_MG_CB11_86 (SPAdes) (version 2) | ecosystem: Environmental > Aquatic > Marine > Oceanic | place: Arctic Ocean...
CCTCACGTCATTCAGCGGCAGCAGGAATATCTTGCGTCCAGGGGTCTTGCAGACGGCCAGCAGGGTGGGCAGCAGCAGGCTCAGGAGGAGCCCAGCGTCCTTGACAGCATTATCTCAGGTGGCCTGTCCGGCATCGGCATGGTGTCGAATCTCGTGGACCTGCCGGCCTCGATGGTGCGTGACGTGCTGGGAGCCAAGAATCCATTTGACCAATTGCTCACTCCGTTCAGCTTCGAAAATCGACTCAGTGGTCGTGACCTTGGCGCCCGCTGGGGCCTGATGTCGGAGAACAAGGAGACCGGCTGGGTTCCACTCGAAGACCCCGTCGAGTTTGCCCAGGACGCTTTAGGGTTTGCCGTAGAACTGGCCACAGATCCGCTGGCGCTCGCCTCAGGCTGGCTCAAAGCTGGTCGTGCCGCAGAAGCCATCAAGCGTGGTACGATGATTAAGCGTGGAGGTGGAGTCAGGCGATACGCTGAGAAGTTTGGCGACACGGTGGACAAGTTTGACCCTGGTCACCAGTTGGGGAAAGCGGCATACCAAAGCGAGGCTGTGCGCGGGGCCGTGCAGGATGCCATGGGAGGCATTGGTGGCGGCATCCGTCGAGTCTCTGACGCAGCAGCAGCAACCCGTGCAGGTGGCTACGTCGCTGATGCCTGGAGCAAGGCCAGTCCCTGGCGTCAGCGTCGTCGTAACGAGTGGAATCAGGCATTCGATTCCAGGGTCCGCAACTTCACTACGGAGCAAGGCCAGGCGATTGGTCGTGTAATCTCAGACACTGAGCAGCAGCTGGATGTGGAGTGGCGTACAGTAGTTGTGCCTGTTCTCTCAGAGATTATGGATTCAAACCTGCGCAATGGTATGGACCCATTCATGCTCGTTGATGGCATGGACCGGAACCTGCGTCGAGCACTTGAAGACCCCGGCCCCCTCATCTCCAAGGAACGGCTTGAAGTGTTCCCCCTGGAGCTGCATAAACCATTACAGCAGATGAAGGATTATCACAGAACGCTTCTGAAACGTGCTGAGGAATTGCACATCAAGATTTCTGAGCTGGAAGACACTACGGTCGACTATCTGCACCGTCAGATGATGGATCAGGTTCAGCAGTGGCAGCGTGACATGGACCCACGCTTCGCTGGTCGGACGAGTGGCAAGACGATGGGTGTTGCCAGTAAGGAACATCAGGGTCACCGCGCGGAGCTGGTCCGCGAAGCCGACACTGACGACATCAATGACCTGACTGCTGATGCGGGTGCCCATGCAATGCTTGAAAGGGGTGACAGTGTCGAAGAGGTCGGCAAGTACCTTGAGGAGAAGTTCCCTGATCAGTTCCAAACGGACATGCCTGTCGTGGATGATGACGGCAACTACGTATTCAAACGCCGCCAGTTGATTGAGGAAGGGAACAAAGTTGAGTGGGGCAACAATAGGTCTGGTGTGGTTGAAGAGTTGAAGATGGTGGACGGTGTTCCTCATGTGAAGATTGAGGACGTGGATGAGTTGGTTGCGTACAGTGATCTCAAAGGCGCCGATGGTACAGAGGTGAAGTTCAGCCGGCAGGATGTCAAGAAGTTGAACAAGGTTCCAGAGAACACTGAGGTGGCCCCTGGCGTGCGGGTTCAGTGGACAAGTGGAGGCGTTGACCAGTTTGCAGAGCCGAAGGTTGTCGAGTCGATTGAGTCCCTGCCTGGTGGTGAGCAGTACGTAAGATTCGTGGACGAGAAATCCGGTGCCCCGCTTAAGGAAGTGCGTCCCGTTGACCCACCGCGCGAGACCTACCAGCGTGAGTGGCAGTACGATGACCCGGATGTTGATATCCCCGGCAAGGTGGTGGGGGATACTGATCTGCCGCCTTCACTGGTGCAGAGGGCGCGGGAGCAGGCAGGGGTTCCGGATGGAGCTGAGGCCCTGAGTGATGAGGAGGCTCTGGCGTTTATTCAGCGGGTGGCACATTCTATTAGCACAGGAGGCAAGAAAGGCCAAATTGAGAGGTTCCAGGATAATGGTGTGAATCTGGATGTTCGCCGACGTGTGGAGAAAGTTAAACGAGCTGATGGGACGACGTGGGACAATGAAATTGTTGACTATGACATCAGCCCGGACCAGGACTACGACAAAATCCGCCAGTCAGTCAATCGAATTACAAATGACTGGGCTGAGCAGAATCTGACCATGATCCGCAATGACTCGAAACCTAGCTGGGTCAAGGATGCCCTTCGCATAATTTCAACCGATGGAGAGGACGCCGTTCCGTCTGACATCCTCGAAGCTATCCGCACTCAGCGTCCTGAGTATCTCGAAGACGCTGAACTCTCGAAGTGGCGAGTCAATGAAGTTGGGCGGCGCCAACTTGAAGTGAACCGCAAGGCATTCCGCGACAACTTCGAAATGACCCCTGAGCAGCTGCGGTCCATGAAGGTCGCTGACCTGAAGGATATCCTTCGCGATGCCGGCATGAAAACAGGTGGCAACAAGACGACGCTGCTTGAGAGACTGGAAGGCATTAAGGATGTTGAGGGAGACCCCGGTGCATCTTTCACTCGTGGCTTCACCGCCGAACAAGCAGCTGAGATGGGCCGCACCTACTCAACCGAGGTCTTCGATCGACAGTACACCAACCGGTATGTGGCATTCGCTGAGCACATGAGGAATCACCCGGAGTACGAGGCATTCGGTGGCATATTCACCAACACGCTACACGCTATCCAGTCTGGATTCAGGTCAGCCACCACAGCCATGTCCAACGCTTCAGGTGTGACTCACGCCATGCGCAACGGGTTCAACACTGGCCTGCTCCGCATGCCCGGACAGGTGCGTGAGATTGGCAGGATTAAGACAATTCGTGGTCCTCGCATGACGGTCGGCAAATTCTTTGGTGACCCATCGATGAAGCCGATGATTAAGAGCGGCGTGTACGATGAAATGATTGAAGCATCGCCGGAGCTTAAAAAGGCCATGGTTGCAGATAAGGGCGAGAAGTTTTTCGCCCTCAATGATTCAGGCCAGTACACAAATCGTGCTGCCATCAATCACTGGATCGACAACGTCGAGATGGACGAGAAGATCGCGTCTGACCTGCTTGCCAGCTTCGATTTCCAGCAGGCCAACCCGTTCAAGGAGGGAGTCAGCGGCACAGTTGCAAATGTCTTCCGCTCATTTACCGCATTATTCAAAGCCGGTGTGCTCACAGCCCCCGCGCGTTATACCCGTGACGTGTCATCCGGTCAGATCAGGTTGTGGCAACACGGTGTGTGGTCCTACAAGTCCGCCAAGTCCGGAATGAAAACCCTGTTCAACCAGCCAGACAAGACCCTGCTGGAGATCACCGAACTCACCGATTACATGACGCATCGTGGACTGGAGCACACGCCGGAGAATGCCACGAAGGCGATGCGTGAAATCTACACGGCTCGCCACGGTCACTCTTCGTCCATCTACCGTGACATTGACAACGTGGACACCAGCATTGAAGCCGCGCAGGATTTCGAGTCAATGGCCCGCGCCTTCCCCGGTGGCACCACTGGTCCCGGCAACATGTTCAAGGAGGCCGGCGCCACGCTCGTTGGTCGGCGCGGAGGCTCATTGGATCCACGGGATATCGCTGGGTTCAACAATCGCAGGACAACTGAGTTTGTTGGAGTCAAGGCCGGTGACATTATCGGTAAGCATGCCGACGACATGAACCGTCTGCCAGGCCTCATCGAACTGATGCGGCGCGGCGTGTCATCTGACGAGGCAATGAAGATTATCGACCGGATCGAGTTGAACTATGACCCACGCACATTCACGCCAACTGAGCAATGGCTGAAGAAGATATTCCCGTTCTACTCATTCTTCTCGCGCGAGCTGGCCTATCTCAGCCGCGAACTCATGACGAATCCCACTGGCCGACTCGGCAAACTCATTCGGCTGCAAGCCAAGGCCACGCCAGGCGAGGACGAGGAGCAGTATGTTCCCGAGTATGTCCGCAGTCAGATGGCGATTCCGCTCGGTGATTCAAAGGACGGTGGACAGAACTACCTGACAAACTTCGGCCTAATGCACGAGGACCCGATCGCGACACTCGGCACTGGCCTGTCTGATCCACAGGAGGGAATGCGAAACATCCTCTCCAAAATGAACCCGCTCATTAAAGGATTCGCAGAATACGGACTCGGTCGCTCGTCATTCCAGGGAGGCCCGCTCGGTGGTCGCGACATTTCCGACATGGACCCGAACATGGGGCGCATTCTGACCCAACTTGGCCTGCGTGAGGAGACGCCCTCCAAGAAAGCCGAACCGTTCATCTCGCGCGGTGCTGAATTCGCCGTGTCCAACAGCCCAATCTCGCGAATCATCAGCTCCACCAAGACTCTGCTTGATGACCGCAAGTCCATGCCCGCGCGAGCACTCAACCTGACCACTGGCATGAGTATCACCACCGTGTCGCCTGACCAGTCCCGCCGCGCCCTCCGCGACATCGGCAACGCCATCGCCCGTGACGCAGGCGCGAGACCATTCGAGACGTTCCATATCAGCAAAGACCTCATCGAATACGTGCAGAGTCGCGACCCGGAACTCGCGCAGGCACTGGAAGGCATTAAGCAGCAGCGGTCCCGTTGGGGCAAAGAGCGTCGCGCGGAGATCCGGCGAGAGAAGAAGGAAGCCGAGGCTGCGCCGACCGCAGCCCCGTGATCTCCCGTTAGCTAGACCTCACCCAGATCGCCTTCTTCCAGCTCGCCTTCTTCCAGCTCGCGTCTTCTATTCAAGCACAGTGTCTGCACATATTCACCGTGTGGATCGAACACATTGACGATGCGGTCCTCTTCGACCCGGATATTCTCATCCGCATCGCCAGGCCAGCCCTTCGTGTAACCACGATGAGTGTGAGCCAGCCGCCAGGTCATGACCAGTTCCCCGTCGCGGAATATCCAAAGCGGATCACCGTCCGTTTCAAATACGTTGTTCTCCCACATGAACCGCTCAACCATGTTCAGCAATTCCATGTCCTCAGTAATGTCTGCAATGTGAAATGATGTGCCACGGAAATGCCCGTGTATTCGTTTTGTCATTCAAAATCCCCCAAACACCAGCATCAAAATCAAAACCGTGTAGCCAAAGGCTGCCGTGACAAACGCCACGAACAGCCCGAATGTGAACACTCCATCGTTCATGGTATGTGTACCTCTCTCCCGTTAGTGACCAACGACCGAAATACACAGCCGTCTACGTTCAACTTCCCATGTCGTTGCCAGTGAGGCGAGACTCGTGGATTATATGTCACGACCTCGCCCCACCACCTGTCTTCGTACAGAACATCAACATCTTCGCATTCGATCCATGCACAAACACTTTTGACGGCGCCTTCGTAAATCTTCTTCGCCGTGTTTGGCCGGTTCATCAGCTTGCAGTTGACCATATGCAATACCATGTCATCCGGGTCATGGTACGAGCGTTTCCCGTTACCCATGTCCCGGATCTGCCAGTGGCGAAAGTGCTCGCCTCTCGCCAGGTGAAATCTCACTCGATACATGTCAGTCCTCCCAGCTGACTCTCCACATGAACCCAGCAAGGAACTCTCTGAGTTCTCCACGCTTGCTCATTGGAGCGGACTGGATGGCCTTTACCACTCTGCGTGTCGCAGCACTCAGTGACCGTGCCGCAGCCTTCGCTCCTGCCATATCCGAGTACAGCTGCCATTCCTCCGCACCATCTGGCACTCTGGGTTCCCGTCCCTGCCATGTCCTTGCAATACAAGCCTGAAACTCACAGTCCGGCTCAGTGTCACTGGCTCCCAGATGGCAATACTTGTTTTGCCTACACTTGAAGTTTTCCACAGCTGCCTCAAGTCGTGTTACGGCTGTCCGTTTTGTCGTCATCACCATCACTTCACCTCCTTAGGAAAAACAATCTTCTCCGCTTTCACAAACGCCTCACAGACCGCCTTGTGAATGCCTTTGCCCTGCACACTCTTCGAGTGTTCAATGCCCGACCAACCTGTCAGTTCTTTCAGACGCCAGTATAGCTCAGTGAGCACCAGGTCATGCTCAGCGAGTTCGGTTGCTTCACTCACCCCACACCCCCGTCTGACCTGCAAGAATCTCGTCCAGTTTCTCCACGCAATAATTCTGAATGCACAACCGCTTAGCTTCTGTGAAGTCAATTGACTCCGTTTCGTCTGGTTTGCCGATTCGTCCACCGTTCCATCCCTGATGTTCAAGCGTGAAGTACCAATCGTCATCAAGGTAGTCGATATTTTCAGTTGTCCATTCAGTTTCACGTAGTTTGATTCGCGTCGTTTTCACCTCACACCTCCTTCGCAGCAAGTAAGTCACACACCAGTTCCTGCACATCGCCGGGCAGGTCATTGAATTCCTCATCCTTCAGGCAATTCTGATTGATGAGCCACAGGGAAGCAGTATCAAAGTTCACCTCCTCCCATGAAGGCATTGATCCCTGCCATTGTGAATTGCATTCCAGAATCCATTTCCCGGATTTCGTGAAGTTCAACGCTTGATGATCCCACTGCTCTCCAGTCGCCTTGCTGATCATGTTGCGTCCGTCCCAGTCGCTGTCTTCACCAAAGCTGATCGCCTTGTCGCCGTCGAACCAGCAACCACTGCCGTCTGTCAAATACACCTTGTTCATCGCTCCACCTCCACTCAAGTAAAGTTCAACCTGTTACACGAAACAGCACACCGACTGCATTGAGCCAGCCGGTGTGCTACATCCTGAAACAGTTTTGCATAGGCTCATTGGTCTATGTTGCGAGAGCCATGACACTGTCCCAGCGATTGTTCGGAAGCTCCAGCAGTTTCCCACCAGCCACTTCCAATCGACTACGCCCTTCGTAATCGTCTTTGTGTTGTGCCAGCTTGGTAATCGCTGACGAAACACCGATGGCATTCGGTTCCCTCGAATCCCAGTGAGCCAACACTTGCTCAGACTCACCCTTGCTCAGCCCAACCTGTGAACTGAGATTCTTGATGTGCTGCACAACCTTGTCGGCTCCACCATCTAACGTCCTCGCTTCGTTCTGCTCAACCAACGCTTTCACCTTCGTCGCCAGGTCTGAGCCCAGGATTGTCTGTGTCGCTTGAGCCACACTTTCCCGGATCGTTTCCAGCTCCAGTCGCTGAATGCGTTCCTCCTGAATCAGTCCGAAGTCACTCGTGATTTTCGTCCCACGGTGCATGTGCTTTACATGAACCAGATCCTTGCTGCCAAACACACAGCCGTTTTCGCAGAACGAGTCAAACACGAACAACTGAAACTGAGCAAATCCCTGTCCAACTTCCGAGTTCTTATACATGAACCCGACGAACCAATCCCTGTGATTCGGCCCGATGTTCCTGATCTGTGGTTCACGAGTGATGTACTTAATCCTCGTGTTCACATCAGTGATCTGACCGCCCAGCGCTCTCCATGTTTTGCTCTGGTCCGAGATCAAATCAACCATCGGGTCAATCAGCACGTTGTCGTCAATCGGCTTGTAGCTGTCACTCACAACAGCTCTCGCCAGTCGTCGACCATTCGGCTGAATCGTCCGAATCTGAAACTTGCGTTCTTCATCAGGCAATCGCAGCATTTTCTGAATGAGTGCAGCTCGCAACTCATTCTGTTCACGTCGCACCAGCTCATCGCCGAGACTTCGTAATCCCTTGCTCAGCGTATCGCACAACTGGCCAGTAGCATGCTCCGTTGCCAACCATCGCATGCCATCATCCTGTGTAAGATTGGCATCAAGCCCGAGCTTGTCATCACCAACCGGTTCGACCCGCAGCGTTCCTGCCGGGACAGCGTAATCCTCACGCTTCAAACCCATGATCCGTTCGTACAATTTGTCGAACTTCGCATCTTCATTCCTGTTGAGCCAGCCTGAGTCGTCTACACGATTCTCAGGACCAACCTCAATCACGTCTGTACTCATACCCACCTCAACTCTCATCGAAAGGAACCAAAAGGGCAGCAGCCACAGTGACCGCTTCCCAACAAACCATTTGCCAGGCTTCACGTATTACGACGTGAGTTGCCCAGCTCGACGCGGTAGCACCTCGGTTAATCCGTGATACACCTGACCAGACTCACAAATGTCACAGTCAGCAGGCTTCGCGTCGAAGAAGCCAAGCCACTCCAGCGATTCAGTCACACGTTCTTCGCAATTAACACACACATCACCGAACTCGCCAATCTTCGGAGTCAGGCAAAACTGAACACCTCGCCCACTTTGTCCACACACCTTACACACCGGGTTACTCATCGCTCCACCTCGTCTTGCAGACAGCCATCGGACATCAAAACACACGAGTCGACTCCCCTGCCCAGAGGAGCCGTGTCGTGGGTTTCGCATCAGCCCCAAACAGCGTCGTTGTACTCAGCCGTTTCACGTACGTTGTAAGGCTGTTCAGCACCAACCAGTATGTGTTCAGCGAGCCGTTCCCTCGCATCAACACACAACCCGAAAAGCTCCCGTTTCGGCACATCACCTTCCGAGCATTGATACAGGAAGCAATCCAGGCTTTTCAGCTGTTGCACCAAACTGCACTTCGCATCCCAATTCACATCAGGAGAGTAGAAATACCGGATAGCCTGGTCGCAATCATCAGCTTTTCGTCCGTAACGAGCCCTGTAGGCATCCACGTTCATCGCAAGGAGATCCTTGCCGACTTTGTCCAGTTCCTTCGGAAGCGGATAAAGCCTCCCATAAACCACAGGGGCAATCCTGTGAATCGTCAGGTCATCCACCACAAAACAACTCATCACTCCACCTCCCTCGTAAAGTCACACAAGCCATCAAACCGAGTCGCCTCCAATGAGCGCCAAGCCACGAGTGGAGTCGTTAAAGCCCTCGCAACTTGGCGCTCGATGCAGCTGACTGCCAGTAACCAACCTTCAGCCAACCGCATCATGTAAATTGTGGGTACGGTCCATCAGCTGGAGCGTCCTGAATCAGCATGTGATCCGGAAACGGCCCACGTTGAACCTTGTTCCTCACGGGTGACTTCACAGGAACCTGTGCTTCGTCCCAGATGCCATCCTCGAACTCGTCTCCCATGAACGCTTGAGAGATCCACCAGTTGATGCCTCGCAGGTCATCATCAGTGTTCTCACGTTCAATCCGTTCCCAGTCCTCGTTCGTCAACATCGCACACCTCCCAAAGAGTCATCGAGCCGTCTCTACCAAACCATTTGCCAGACCTTACGTGTTACGTCGTGTGTTGTGCCTCAATGAATCCAGCGTCAATTGCACGACATTTCGCTTCAGTCAGACTGTCGACCGTGCCATCGGCAAACGGCATGCCTGACATATAATCCGAACCCTCATTGCTGTATCTCGCGATTACCGTGTCCGGTGTGCCTCCGTGGTCAGCGTAATACAGGTCGCAATCACGGCCATCGCTGTCCCTGTAACTGCCGAGAAAATCGCAGCGGTCACAGTCATGTTCAAACAGCTTTTGTTTACTCATAAGTCACCTCCGATGAGTGCCCGACTGCCGTCAGCTAATCGGACACTCCACGCAATTGACTTGCCTACGGCGTGAACCAATATCCAGCCGCCTCTTCATCCGTCAACGACTCTGCGTCACGAGGCAGTTTCTCCACTGCAATCGGCGTGCTCAAATCCGGGACGTGTTCCTCGCCGTTCCACACGAACACAACCCAGCAGCCGAACATCCCTTTGGGTTCACGCCAGACCCGGTACAGTTTCGGGCAGGTCGTCTCACTTCCGTTAGGTCGTGTGAGCTTCACTGGTTCACTGTCCGCTGGTCTCCACCAGTTGCTCACAGTACATGTGTCATCCTGTGACAGGCATTCTTTGTACTCAGGAAACTTCATTGCATCCTGCATGTCCAGCAGGCTTTCCTTCTCTCCATGTGGTGGGTGTTTCCACACGAACAGCACAAACCTGCCGCAGTCTCCGCACTTCCGGTCTCCCTCGTGCCATTCATGACCGCAATTTGAGCAACTCAGCGGTTTCGTCTCGACTTGATGCGTCTTATACATGAGCAGCTCAACTCGACCGGGTTTGACCCGGTTTGTCGTGCTGCCGTGATGTTGCATCAGGCTACTCATACCACACCTCCCATTTGAAAAAGGATCGACAGCCACCGACCATCGGCAGCCATCAATCCATTTGCCACAGCTCTCGTGTTACGACTCACATCGCGTCCCAGTCACGCAACCTCTGAAGTTCAGGGTCGCTGTCCATTCCCCACCTGTAATTACAGGCGTTTTCCAGGCGATCCCTCTGGAGCATTCGGCACCATGTCACAGCCTTCTCGCATGACTCAACGTCGCCTTCCTTGAACATCTGAATCAGCTCGTCGTCCGTGTAACACTCGTCGATTTCCGTACACGTTCCACGTCCGACCTTTTTGTCAGCTCGAACAGCTTTCACCATTGCGGCAAAATCAGCCATCACTCCACCTCCCACATAACCACACGAAACACACCAATGCTAAGCCACCGCAATGGCTCAGCGTTCATGCGTTTCACCCTTCCCACGTTTCAGGCACATCGCCATTTGCATGAAACATCACACAGTCCTCGCAAATCTCCATGTGAACCAGCTCATCAATCGGGAAACCCTTCTCACGAGCTTCCTCAGTCCACACATGAGCAACAAATCGGTTGCCACCCAAATCACTTCCACATGAATCGCATGAGTGCCACGAAAATCCTCCTTCGTCGCAAATCTCACCACTTGCGATCTTCGCACTGAATTCCGCCGTAGTGAACGTGTCTTCGCCACACTCCGACTGACACACAGGACATATCCCGCAAAGACCCGGCGAGACACTTTCCAGTCCCTCGCATTCTCGATCCACGGCGGCAACAAACTCGTCACACATTTCACACCTCCCATGTAAAACACACAAGCAAATCGAAGCTGCCGATGCCTCACAACCGGCAACATCCATGTGCTTAATGCACAACCATCCACTCATAACCTTCAAACCCGTCCAGCTCTTCCTCTGTTGCGTCAGGCTTCCTTCTCCACATCAACTCAGCCGTTGAATACGGGTGACTCAGCTCAGTCAGCTCATTCCCGCACTTCCAATCCCCGTCCCAGAAACCAGCTCCATGCCTGTTTCGTGTGAAGTGAAAATTGCTGCCAGCACCACCAGCAACATCGTCAGGAGTCAGGTACTTGTGTTGGAACGCACAAGCCAGGAAATCAATACAATCGCCACGCAGATCATCGTAGTCTCCGCATTCTCGCAGGATTCGTTCCACGTCGTCGGGGTCGACCACGTCCTCAATGCTGCCTCCTGGGTTACTCCACATGGGAAGCACTCCACCGCAACCTTCTTCGTTGTCCTCCTGGGCAGTGAACGCAAGACCCACCAGGTAGTCTCGCCAGAACTCATCAAACCCTTCGGGTTCCACAAGCTCAGCAGGCTCCACAGCCTCACACATGCCGCACCTCCTCTCAGGTTAAACACACAATCCACATCACGTTGTTACTAGGGTCGGGCGGGATCGAACCACCTCCTCCGCATCTCACATAACAGTTCGCGACCCGTTACGCTCGATTTTGTTGCGACGTGCTCCTTAGGCACCACTAGACCCCTCATTGTTCACACAACACACCAAGTCTGAGCCATCGCAGTGGCCCAGTGTTCATGTGTTGAATACGTAATTTAGTCGTCCTCTCTCACATCACACACCTCCAATCGTTGTCGCCGCCAACTGTCACCAACAAACCATTTGCCAGGCCTCTCGTGTTACGTCCCGAGTCACACACGCTGCGTTTTGCGAAGTCTCAAAGCCGTCTCGTCAAACCGCTTCATGCGTCGTATCGGGTGATCGTAATCCACATGCCTCGTGTCAGTGTCAAACGTCTCGCCAACCAGCTTCTTCGCCTGACAAAAGCGTGAAGCGTCACAGTCCTCTTCGAGGAACGCAGTTTTTCCATCCGAACTCTCGTATGAACAACACGAGATCAGATATTCAATCTGCAATCGTTCCAGTTCCGCACGGCTCACCTGTAACCATCCATGTCCCGGATCCGTGTGAAACTTGTAAATCCGCTCAGCCATTTCTCACCACCCCTCAGGTAACGCACCAACCAACTCACCACTCACCACATCCCACACAGGATACGGCGCTCGACCATCGTCGCCGGTCAACTCATCCCTAAACATCTCGTGACCAAAGCAGTACGTCTTCACACCACCCCGGCAAGGACTTCCCAAATGCCCCGCACCAGGAACACACGGACTGCAAAACTGAGCTAGTGTGTAATACGGGGACTTCGTAATCATCACGTCGTTGTGTGAGTCAACAAATCCCTCGTAATCCCCTGTGAGGATGACAGCATCAGGCTCTTCGCCCCACACGTCGTCATCTCCAAGCTCCATTCCAAGCTCCATTCCACATGAGGGACAAACTCCATCCTCCCAATCGTATGATGCGATCCATAAGTCCTTCAGCGACGTTCCACATGAGGGACAATGCGGCTCATACACACTTTCAGTGTCACAGTCCCAGTCCAACGCACAATCGTTCACTCCAAGCACCCCGTAATGCACGAGAGTCTCGTCGTCCTGATTCACCAATCGCCCGTCTTTCATGCGAGCCCCAGCCCTGTAATCAATCCCTGCATAATCCGTAATGCGGATCGTCATTTCACACCTCCCATCGAAACCAGGAAAACAAATCACCAACCCTTGCCATCAAACCATTTGCCATCCCTCACCTGTAACGACACACGTCCCGCGCCCAGTAAAACACACGACCCTAAATCACCGCAAGCAAAAACTTTCTTCTCGCGCGCGCAGCCTCCCGCGCCGCGCATTCTGCGCCTAATGTGCGAAGCTCAGCTCCTCTCCTAAATGCAAGGGAAAACCGCGATTTTCCCTTATTTCATGTAACAAATCGACCGATCACTACGCTATACAGTATCGCTGGCGATAATTTCGTTGCCAGCAACTGTCACTCTTGTGGAGTCCGTCGATGAACGCCGAAACTGTCGAAACTGTCGAGACTGTATTTGCCACAGCTCATGTATATCGTCCTGAGAATGTCGACGATGCCAGGCAGCTGGCCTGGCAATACTTGCTCAGTAGGGACCGTCACCACAATTTTGGTGATACTGCTGAGCGCATGGAGGCTGGACTGTGTTCCCTGGTTCATCAGGCTGACCGGCAGCTGGCCCGAAATCGAGCGCGTGACAACGCAACAATTCGCAACGCGCTGGAATTCGACCGACTTACCAGGGATTCACGTTCCAGGCACGTTGAACAACGGTCAGCTCCACGATTTCGTTGTGAGTCACCTGGCACAGCTCCAGCCACAGCACCAGTCGTCGACGATGAGTCACTCAGCGAATCTGCTGAGCTGTTCGTGTGCGAACGTGCCGAATCCGTTGTCGGTATCGGCAACGATGGCACCAGCTGCCCGGACTGGCAACGACTGGTCACAGCGCTGGCTGTCAATTCCGCTGTGCTGGCCAACGGTGCCAGTTATCTCACCTGGAACCAGGCCGAATCACAGCTGACTCAGCTGGAGCTGGAGGAACTGGAAACAGTTCTCCAGTCAGAGTATTCCAGCCACAGCTGCCGATAATGCAACGATCACAGCACCGGCACAGCTCCACAGCTGCCCGGTGCTGGCACCGTTGCATTGCAATCGGTCGACGGTCGACGATATCGGCCACAGCTCCAGTTTAGGATCACTACAATGACGAAACCAGCCACAGCCACAGCTCAGCTCAGTCCGGAACAACGTGTTAAGAAGAACATTCTCCAGCGTATGCTGCTGGAGCTGGAACCAGCCACAGCACCAGCACCAGCTCCAGCACCAGCTGCCAGGAAACCAGCTGCCAGGAAACCAGCTGCCCGGAAACCAGCTCCAGCTCCAGCCACAGCTGCCCGACGGGTTTCTTATGCCGTTGGCACCGTTGGCAAGATTACGTTGAATCGACGCGGGCCAGCTGGCGAAATGCCCTACGAGCAGCCAGCGCGGAACTGTCAGTCAATAGCAGTTGAACGCTACGAAATCGCAACGGGACGAATTCTCCAGCGGTTCTTCTTAGGACGACAGGAATCTGAAACGCTGGCACAGCTGGAGAACCAGGCCAGCACCAGCTGACCGGCACCAGCCACAGCTCCAGCTCCACAGCTGCCCGGTATCGTCATCTTCGACGGTGCCGGGCATTTTTGTGCGCGGGAACCAGCCACAGCTCCACAGCTCCGGTCACAGCTCCACAGCCACAGCTCCACAGCTCCAGCACCGGCACAGCTGCCGAAAAGCACCGGTTCACCAGCTGACTCAGAAAACCGACAATCCAGGCAACAGCACAGCACCAGCTCAGCACCGTTTCACCAGCTGTGCACAGCACCAGCACCAGCACCACAGCTCCAGCTCAGCACCTGGAAACCAGGCCGGAAACAGGCCAGTTGGAAGGAGCTGGCAACAGCACCAGCACAGCCTCCAGTCAGGTGACCAGCACAGCACCAGCTGACCACAGCACCAGCTCCAGCTGGAGGAGCTGACCACAGCCACAGCTGACCAGCTGACCAGCGAATTGACTGGTGAATCGTAGGTTGGAAGACAATTGTAGAATCCCCACTATTTTCTGCGTTTCGATCGCCGTTTCGGCATGCCATTTCAAGTGTGGATGATAATCGACGCAAGTTGTCGATATCACTAGGTTTAAGGAGCATCCGTCATCGATCGTCATTGTGGAAGTGGGTAGACTACATAGAATAGTCAACCCGGGACCATCACAATAGAGAAGGTGGGGGGACTGGGGGGGCTTTGCCCCAGGCGGCGAGTGTGTATTATTACCTAAGTGACAAACATGTTCCCACATTCTCCACACCCATAAATTACCTCTAGCGATAGACCTGAGATCGGCCTTCACCTCACCTTTACTTCCTCTAGCGGTAACCTCTCCTGCGGAGGGCTCAAAATAATTTTCCTGGCTTTTTCCCACTTAATCGCACGAGGTGCCTAGGCATATCCTGCGGATGGCTCTACACTCTCCTGCGGAGGGCTGAAGACATGCCTGCGGTTGGTTAGAGGGCTGAGGGCTGAGAGCTGAGAGGTGAGAGGCGTGATGATTAATGCTTAGGTCTGAGACACCGGAGCAGGTTTGCCTGCGGCAGTCTGAGTGGATGCGGAAGTTGTGGAGGTGGATGCGCCTGCGGCGGGTGAGTGGGGAAAATTCGAGGACTGGGGTTGGTGCGTGCGTGGGTGACAGGAAGCGGTTGCGGTTTCCGTATCAGGGCCGCTCGGATTGGCAATATCATGGTAAAGGGTATGAGTAAGACTCCTGCGGAGGGCGATGGCAATGAGTGACCTCCGCAATTACATCACGCTGAAGCCCGTGCAGATCGGGTCAGTTCGGCTGAAGAGTCAGTCAGCGTTCCATGCCCGCAATACTGATTACATGTGTGCGTTGCTGGACAACAATCTGATTCAGTTGATGGAGTTCTGTTCAGAAAACGTGTTCATCCCGGTGGAGAGGGATGGATTTACCCCGCAATCGGTGACGGGGTTGGCGGCGGCTGATTGTGAGAGTAGGGAGGATCCTGCGGATGGCAAGTGACAGTGAACGTATTGAGGCTCTTGAGATAAGGCTTTTGACTGCCGAACTCAAATTGCCGATGTTGACGGCGAGGGTTGAGTATCTGGAGGACAGGTTGCCGGTTTATCAGAGGAGGTTGATTGACCGGGATCCTCTTTATCAGAAGACGATGGGTACCCTGAACGATTTCTTGAGGTCTCAGATTGATGGATTGAGTAAGACTCCTGCGGAGGGCGAAGAGTGATGGCTAGGCGAAGGAAGAGTTGGGATACAGATGAGTGGGTTGCATTTGGCAATCGGGTCAAGCGGGTTCGGCGTGAGATGGGGTTGATGTTGCTGGACATGCAGCACGTTGTCCGCGCTCGGCAGATGGACGGGCTCATCAAGGCCGAGATGTATTTCGATCGGTGGCGATCAATGATGGATGACCTGGCTGCCGAGGACATTCCTGAAGATTTCGATCCGAGCATGTTTTATGGAGATCCTCCCGCTCCTGCGGAGGGCGAGTGATGGTTGAGTATTACGATGGGTACGACGTTGTGAGTTCAGGTTCTGGTGTGGGGCTTGACGGGTTAAAGAAGAAAGTGAACCTGATGATCGCTGATGGGTGGCGTCCGTTTGGCAATTTGGCCGTGGTGTCGCTTGACTTAGGCAGGGAGGACGGCAGTCATCAGATTTTGTTTTATCAGCCGATGGTCCTGCGGACGGCAGGGGAGGGCGAGTGATGGGATACGAGACGACTCACAGATATTTTTGCGACATATGCGACACTGATGTTTCAGGGTTCGGCAAACTACTGACCTTCCGTTGGGGAGGTAGAGGCGATCAAACGATGGATGAGCTTCAGTTGTGCGATGGCTGTCATTCAGTGCTTAGTGCGGGTGTGAGGCAGTGCGTCAGTAACATGAAGACGATGGCTGCTCCGGATGGCGAAGGTCTATTGGAGGATTTGTGATGAAACCAAGTGATTGTGCTTTCGGGCAGTCGGGTTTTTGTTTTTTGGGAGGTGTTAGTTGTGGTTAAGTATCAGTTCAGTTTGACTGGATTCATGCCGTTGTTGATGCACGCGGATGACATTGAGGGAGCGGATGAATTGAAGGTGTGGCGTAATGACACGAACAACAAGAACGTGTCGGTTCCGGGAGATGACCGTTCACCTCCGTGGTCCTGGCAGACGTATTTGTATCGCAGCAACGGGAGTGTTGTGATGCCTTCGGAGAACATCATGGCGTCATTGCGGGTTGCTGGTGCGAAGATGATATTGAAGAACAAGAAAACTTTTAAGGAGGCTTCTCAGTCTGGGTTGTTGATTACATCGGAGCATTGTGAATTTCGTTGCAATGGCGAGTCGGTTGATTTTGCCTCGATTGACTCATTGCGTCATGACTCGTCAGTGACGTTTCGTGATCATATTACGTATTGTCGTGACAATGGTTTTGACCTTGACGTACGTCGCGCGAAGGTTGGTACGAACAAGCACATTCGTGTGCGGGCGAAATTCTCGACGTGGAGTGTTAGCGGTGAGTTGGTAACCTTGGTTCCTGAATTTAATGACGGCAATGTTTCTGATTTGTTTAATTTGGCTGGCCGTGCGGGGTTGTGTGACTGGCGTCCATCTGCGCCGAAGAGTCCGGGTCCGTATGGTCAGTTTGAGGCGGAGATTGTCCGTATTAAGTGAGTTGTGGCGAGGCTTGGCAAGGCAGGGCAAGGCCGGGCAAGGCGGGGCAGGGCGAGGCTGGGTCGGGCGCGGCGTGGTATGGCTGGGCAGGGCAGGGCGGGGCTCGGCGAGGCATGGTATGGCATGGCCAGGCAGGGCGAGGGTGCCAATGGCACATTTTATTTTCCGTTTCAGCGTCAAAAGCCGAAAGGTTGACAATGAATAAGTTTTGTGAAAAGGACCCTGAGATTGAAGAGCAGTTATGTTTGATTGAGCAGATATCATCAGTGCTGCATCGTGGCAGCGTTTTGTTTACTGCTGAGGTTGAGCGGATGCTTGGTTTGTCTCAGGAGACCAATCGATTCAAGTATTTGATAAAGAAGTGGCGACGTAACATGCACCGGGACCGCAAAATTGAGACGTGGCCGGTTATAGGGCAGGGTTATAAGTTGTTGACGCATGTGGAGCAGGTAACTCTTATTCCGGACAGGAGGGCGAAGCGGTCTTACCGTCAGCATGGCATGATTTTGCGTTCGTTGTCGAATACTGACATGTCGAAATTGTCGGTTCGTGCTCGTCAGATGGCGTTAGCTGTTAAGCAGCACAGTATTGCGGCACGTTCTGAGGCTCGTCGAGTGCGGAAGTATTCTGCGAAAGGCAATGCCCAGACGGATCGAAGGATTCTTATTGAGCGTTTACCAGGCCAGAAGGCTGGGTAAGGCCAGGCTAGGCTGGGCTGGGCAGGGCAAGGCGAGGCTGGGCGAGGCTGGGCAGGGCACGGCCGGGCATGGCAGGGTTTGGCGGGGCATGGCAGGGTTTGGCCGGGCATGGCAGGGTTTGGCGAGGGCGCCAATGGCGCATTACTCCTGCGGAGGGCGAGACTAACGGTGCGTATTTGGAGTTCACGGGCTACTCGTTTTTGTTCAAGGCGAAAGAGATTCGAGAGGAGCGGCACGATGACGAATGAAACGACAGTTACCGCAGATCCTCTGTGCGGACAGTGCAACGGTACTGGAATCGTCACGCGACCGTATATTCTCGGCACGCCTTATTCATACGTGCATTGGTACTGTGATTGCAGGCGTGGTGTTGAAATAACAGAACAACAGGAGCGACGCGATGAGCGGTGATGAGAAACAAAATGCAGCCATCCGGGAATTGGAACACGGGTGTTATCTGTATTGCCGTTGGTTCGATACGGGCAAGCCAAGCATGGATGGGTCTGGAATGGCGTATGAGCTTGTAACTTTTATGCGGATCGCGTTGATGAAACTGAAACCAGAACAGGAGCGGCGAGATGAGTGATCGAATCAGGTACAGCGAATACGAGGCAGTAACGAATACGCAGCCGTTTGCGGAGGATCTGGGAATGACAATCGAACGATGTGGACATCACGACGAACGCAAACAACGGTGCCTAAGGAATGCTGACCATTCAGGGGATTGCAATTTTAGAAAACAGGAGCGACGCGATGAGCAGGGAAACGACAACTGGCCCGAATGTTCGATGTTATGAGTGAGCAGCAGGATGGTTAAAGACATCACTAAAAGAATTTGGGGTTGCGTGACGCAGGTTGCAACGGGATTCAGAAGAGACGGATTTCCCTCGCAGATGGCGGCGGAAGATAAGTCGGAGGTTCTCGCGAAGGCTCTGCTCGACTTGAGAGATCGCGTCGAGGTGATTGAGAAGCAGGAGGAATTACGACAATGAGATCCAACCTACTCTACGCTGGCATGGGATTCATCCTTTGTTTCATCCTCTCACCCCTCGCCAACAACCTACTCTCCCTCACCACAACAATACCCAGTGACATTGTCCGGGCCAATGATGAAACCATTACCCTTTTGGGCAAAACAGCGCAATTAATGGAATACAAAGCTGAGCTGCTCCAACGACTGAGACACTACCATCAGGACCACAGTGTCCTCAACGACCAGTGTCCTGAGTGCCTCAACAGAGGGTTCGACGGAGACGAGTATCCCCCCTACCGACTAGAACCAAGAACCAAGAAGTTCGATACCCTGGATGATGTTCTTCAGGACTCCCTGGAGATCTACGACTCCCTTGAATCAATCAGGTTGTCCACAATCATCCATGCACAATCCCTTGAGATCCATCTCAACCACCTGAGGGAGACTAACCCTCTAAAATGAAAGGCTCCCCATGGTCTGGTCCCCAACAGATAACAGGCTTTCAGTATCAGGAAGAGAGAAATCTTTGGAGGTGAGTGATGAATGACCTGTACAACTCGTTCACCGGTGGAGCACAAAAGGACATTCTGGCTGCCCGCCGCGAGTTGAAATCGCTGCAGTGGCAGCTCGCACAATTGAAGTGGTGGCAGCCGGTGAGGATTGTCCGCCAGTGGCAGAAGATCTGGGCGGCAGAGGATGAGGTTGAGAGGTTGGTTCAGGAAGAGAGAAATCTTTGGAGGTGAGTGATGGCCAGTGAAGACGAGGACCTCTACGTGAAGAATCCGCACCTCGTAAACGGCTGGGAGATTTCGCACGGGTTTCAGGGCTGGACGATCAAGGATGCTTCGGGACTGGTGAGGGGCCGCTTCAGCACTGCGCGAGTGATGGCTACGCACATGGTTGTGTTAATGCAGGAGCACGACAAGTTGGGGGGTGAGCCTGCTGACTTAAGAAAGCTGGAGGTGGATAATGAGTGATGACATGCCCGATGGTCGCGGTACGCCTGAGTACGATGAGCAGCCGCTGATGATTGATGTATACATTCAATCCATGCAGGAAGAACTGGATGACTTGCAGAAGTTCAGCGACGACACCTACAAATTCGTCCGCAACCTTCACAGCCGCGCGATGCGGATGTATCTGGACAGCGGCAGGATCCCGAGTTTGGAGCTGAAAGGGCAGGAGGCGGCGCTTTGGAAAGTTTTGATGTTCATGGGTGCGCCGCTTAATGATCGATCGGCGATGGAGGAGGGATGAGTTCAGAGTCCGGGTTTTATCTGTTTCCCGGCAGGCCTGTGAGGCGTGCAGGCGGGGTCCATCATTGCCCTGCTGCGTGGTTCAACTCCACGCTAGGCCTTTTACTTTCATTGGAGGTAACACATGAGTGAACAATTGGAAGCCTGGAAACAGGACCTTGAGGACATTGTTTTTTTCGCAATGAACATTGCCGAAGAGGTTGCTCCGGACCAACTGGAGCAATTTATGAGGGAGGTGGCAATTGAATGCCGCGCTAAGGCTGAAGAGGTCAGGAACCGGACTGACGTGGGCGGCAACCACTGAGGAGGTTATGGTTCATGATCCTGCGAACGAAATTTCTAAGGAGAGATGGTTCATGCGTTCGAAAATAGAACTGGGGAAGATTGCTGGTGGCAGGGCTGACGAGAACCGTTTTGAATGCACCAGGTATGCCACCCGCATTTACGAGGACGGTACACGAGAGAAGGGGTTTGCCGTTAGGGCCAGATGGATGGATGACGGCGAGGTGTGTTTTGAGCACTGGTTTGAGTGGCGCACGGGAGTCTTAAAATGAGGGCAATGGGACCGAAGGACAGGACTGAATGGAAGAATGAGGTCGACAGGGGCATAAAGAAGTCGACAGTCAGGAAGCAGTACGAGCCTCTTCCGGGACAGATTTCGTTATTTGACGTTAAGGAGTCGCATGAACGTGATCCAACTGAGGATGAAATCGAGGGAGACTGAACCGTTCAGTTGTTCCTGTGGAGCAGGTGGTTTTAGGACGCTGGAAGAATGGATTCGGCACACCGATATCATGAACCATAACCTCCTTAGGAGAACGCAGATGAATTTCGAGACCCTGCCCGGAGGGAAAAGAGTCAGCCTGCTCAGTGAGCTGGCTGTGCCAACTCCACTGGGAATACTGATTGTTCCGAAGGGGTTCATTACAGACGGAGCTTCAATTCCCAGATGGGCGTGGCCGTTGGTGGGTCCGCCACTGGCTGGGCCTCATCTTAAAGCAGCTGTTGTTCACGACTACCTGTGCGACAGGGCCAAAGAGAACAACGACTACGGTGAGAGGGTTTTGGCGGACGCGGTTTTTTACATGGTCCTGTATCAGACAGAGGGAGTTCCCAGATGGAAAAGGTCAATCATGTACGGGGCTGTTCGGATGTGGGGCCGGATGACCTACAAGCGGGTGAAGCCGACGAACCGGAACCAGAAACGCAGAAGATAAGGGCGGCCTTCTACGAACGGCTCAGTGATGTGCAGAAGAGAGAGGTCAGGGGATTGGTGAAAAATTACAGCGAACTTGAAGCGGTGATGTTGAATGCGAGAGCCAGGGCGACGGACCTGAGAAAGGACAATGAGCTGGCGGAACAGCAGCTGTCTCACCTCGTCGAGCGCAAGGGCGAGATTACCCTGGAGAAACAAAGACTGGCCTCAGATGTTCACATATTACAAGCTGAAATCAAGACTCTAAGAGGACGGACCCTATGGCAACGCATACTCAACAGGCCCTGAAAGTCACATGTCTGAAGAAGAAGAAAATGAGGACCGCCTCAATCGCCTCGTGCGTTTGGAGCAGATGATTTTGCGCAGCCCGCAGTCACGCCCTGCGCTGGCATTATTAACCGGCGTGTCGGCTGACACCGTGAGGCGTGATATACAGCAGCTCAAAGAGATGGGCTCTGACGCAGTGTTTATTCAGTCGCTGGGCTGGAAATCTACTAAGCCGGTGTTCACTGCGAACGCGAAGCATGTGTCAGCTCGTCAGTAAAATCCGAGGTCAATTTAAGGAAGGGTGGAGCCTTGTCAAAAGCGTGGATCTATTGCAGAGTCAGTTCAAAAGAGCAAGCAATAAATGGGATGTCATTGACATCTCAATTCGAAGAGTGCCGCAAACATGTCGACTTCAAGGGCCTGCAATTAGGCTCTGAGTCCAACTACGACAACCCCGGAGTCTTTTCTGATCCGGGTGTCAGCGCGTGGAAAGTCCCGATCTTTGAGCGGCCCGGATTCAAGGAGCTGTGGAGGGTCGCGAAGCCGAACGACAACATTGTCACGCTCAGCCTCGACCGTGCGTTTCGCTCAGTGATGGATTTCACGCATTCATGGGAGCGGTTCGAGTCGACGAAGATTATGCCGATTTTCGTGAGAGACAATGTCGATATGTCTACGGCGACCGGCAAGTTCATGGCGCATATCGCAGCCGCCTTTGCGCAGTTTAAGTCGGACCTGATATCCCAGAGAACGCGGGAGGCCTTTGCTTACAGAAGGGAAAATAAGCTGGCAGAGGGCAGGGTTAAGCAAAAAAAGATCCGTCCGGCAGACAACCATGCCCTGGCAATGCTCCACGCAAAAGCCTCGCCGAGCGAATTAGAGGCAGCCGTAAACGATACTGGTAGAGTGTTTGGATATGTCCGTGTGTCGACTGACCAGCAGGAGATTGAGGCTCAGCACTCAATTGTAGAACGGTGCATGGGCCACATGGCGGAGGACGGGTTCCAACCATCCACCATACACGTCGACCATGGCGTTTCCGCTTTTACGAAGGACTGGAAGGATCGTGCAGCCGGCAAGATGCTTTGGGATGAGATGAGGGAAGGCGATTGCATCGTGGTCCTGAGGATCGACCGCATCTTCCGCTCAATTCGCGACATGGCAGTCACAACCAAAGAGCTGCTGTCTCGCGGCGTTCACTTAGTCACCTCGTGCGGCATAGATACGCGGAGCATGGCGGGGCGTCAGGCGATCGAGATCATGGCGATGATGGCTGAGTGGGAATCCCGTGACATTGGCTGGAGAGCAAAGCTGGGGGTTCAGCAGGCGGCGAAGACTCGCGGGAAATGGACAGGGCGGGCTACAGTGCCTCGTTACATGGACATCGTGTACGACAAAGAAGGCGAGTGGTCTGTTAAGCCCAACCTAAAGCTGATTAACGAATTCCGCGAGGTGCAGGAACTTCATGAATTAGGCATGAGTTACCCAGAGGTTTCAGACTGCTTTGAGGAGAGGTTGGCGGCTCGCGAGGGCAGGCCGATGACGCCACCGACGCCGTTCAGGCATAATGTTTTCAGCAGGAACAAAACCAGGCAGGGAATCAGCAAGTCGCAGAAGAAGGCGATGCGTAAGTGGTTCCGTGAAAACAAGCGGCACATGTTTCGTGGTGAGTACATCCGCTCGTGGTCGTGGCTACGTGTTAGGGGCAGCCTGAAGTTGGCGCATGAATATGACGAGATTCTTCAGGCGTACGACATCGCAGAACCTAATCGCCTCAATCGATCAACGTCTCAATTGACTGCGGCTGGATAAACCATAGTCCGCCGATCTTCTTTGAGCCTTCCAGTTCTCCCCTGCGGCACATGCCGATAATGGTTCTTGCCGTGACCGCAAAGCCAGAGGCGGAGAGCTTCATGGCGGCTTCTTTGGGGGATATTTTATGCCCAGGCTTGCTGGATGTTCGTAACATGGTTGGTCCTCCAGACTTAGTGTGACTCCTCATTTATCGTAACCCATATAACCTAAATGTCTAGTTTAGCCTAAAAAAACAACTAGACCTTGTAGTCTCTCTAAGCCCATGTAGCACATCCTGGGGTAGCATGTGTGAATAGCAGATTGAACAATCTGCTGCATGCCAGCACCATTTGCTCAGCCTACTGTCCCGAGACTGCAGTCTTTCATACCGCAGACTCCGGCAGCTGTAACAACTCCAGAAGCTGTTCCATCGCCAGCTCCTGTAGTTCAGCCGAATGTGCCAGCGCCACCTCAGCCGGTTGCGGCTACGCCTCCACCTGGGCCGCAGCCGGCTTTTCAAGACACGGCACCGCAGTCACCTGCAGCACAAGCTCTTCGTCAGAGGGGATTCAACATCCCGGACGAATGGAGCGAGCAGCAGGTCTTCGACACTCTGGCTCAGCAGATCGACGACGCCAATTCGATCCGCGACGAGTTCGCCCCTCACCGCGAAGAGTTCAATCAATGGCGGCAGTCACAGCCGACGGCACCCACACCCGATGTTGGGTCAGCGCCTCAGTCTTCAGCACTTGGGCAAACACCGGGGCCGGCAGCTGTTCCGCAGCACCCCACCAGTCTGGAGCCTTCTTCCGAGGCTCAGATGCTCGCCACTCAGGGATACCTGACCAAGAGCGACAACGGGTGGGAAGCAAAGAACCCGGCGTTTCAGTCATTCGCCGATGAGCAAAACCGCATTGAGGCTCAGCGGGTATCCCTGCTCACGCAGTTCAGTCAGAACCCGGACAGCTACATTCAGCAGCAGGTTCAACAGCTGGGCCTGCCGAACAGCGAGGCGCTCACCGAAATCCAGCAGGAAGTCGCCGACCTTCGCGGCCAGCTGGAAGCAGAGCGAACCACGGTTCAGGAAGCGGAAGTTGATCAGTGGATCGACAGCAACGCTCCGCACCTCTTCGTGAATGGCGACCGCAATCAGGGTTACACGCCATACGCACAGCGATACAACGCGATCTCCGGGCACCTTTCCGAGATGGCACAGGGCATGGGGCAGACACTGTCCCGCTCTCAGCTACACGACAACACGCGGAAGTTTCTGGAAGTCGAGGCTGCACAGCAGGCTCCAGCTCCCGAGCTTCCGGTGGCTCAGCCTCAGCCTTATCAGCAGCCTCAGCCTTATCAGCAGCCTCAGCAGCCTCAGCAGCCTCAGCCATCATTCATGCAGCATGCTGCCACGGCGCCACCGCAATCAACAACAAATCGCCTGACAGAATATCCAGCTCAGCAGCCAAACGGGAATAACGTCCCGACACGCAAGAGCGGGGTCCCAAGTCTTATCGGGACGATTGAACAGCAACAGCGTACGATGAATCCCAACGGTTTCCGGGTTTAATGGAGTAGTCAGTCATGGCTAGTTTTCTGACCGTTACAGAAGAAGCTCATATCAACTCAATCCGTACTGCCGCGCCGCAGTACATGAGCGGCTTCAGTGACCTGACAAAGCGTAACCACCTGCTCCTCAATATGATGGCCAGCTGGGGGCAGATTGAATACAACGCGAGCGACATTTCGCGTATCTGGCAGATCAGGGTTCGCCAGCCCGAGGTCAGGGTCTTCTCAAACACGACCAACAAGACGTTCTCCGATCACAATCCATACGAGCAGATGCAGGTCGGCATCCGTGGTTTTGAAGCGAGCGACCTCCTCAAAGAACTCGAATGGAAATTGAATCAGGGCAGCACTCAGCTGATTCCGTTGTATGAAAACAAAATGGAGTTCCTGGGCTCCACGCTCGTAGAACGTATGCAGGAATGGATTCCTCGCGACGGCGACACAGCTGCCTATCAGGACGGCTATCAGGGATTCGAGTCCTGCCTGTTGGCAGAGAACGCAACAACCGGATCAGCTGACCCGGACGCCACTGACCGAATCGTTTTGCCAAACGACTCATACGGCGGGCATCCAACGGACCTCGCCAACTTTGGTGGGACATGGACATCAGACCTGCCCGCTGCCAGCCGCATGAATAAGACGCAGAACGTCGACAACGACTGGCCCTACGGTCAGGGCGATTCCGAATACGACGCTTTGAGTCCTATGCTCTGGGCATATGACAGTTCCGGCTGGGGAGCAACCGCATGGGAAGACAATGTGGAGCCCGTCATTCGCGATGCGGCGACAGCCCTGCGAAACAAAAACGGCATGGGCATGGGAGACATTGACCTGTGCTTCCTGCTCGCTCCGAACCTATATCCGGGTGCGGAAAACTATTACTCAAGTCGGTTCCGCATCATCCAGCCATTCACTGGCGGAGATCAGGGCCACCCAATGCCGAACTCAATCTATGTCGACGGCGTAGCACTGAAGAGTGACTACTCTGTACCGGCTGACATTGGTTACGGCGTCTGCCCGAACCACATTGAGATGTTTAATCTCAAGTGCATGAATATGGGACCGAGTCCAGCACCTGAGCAGATGATCGATGTCTTCGGTCCTGACTGGTCACCTGAGCACGGTGCATATCTGATGCGCGTTTCTACATTCGGAAACCTGCGGATGCAGCCCAAATTTATGTGCAAGTTGGCTCCAACCGCTCATTACATCGCCCAAACCGGCGCGTAAACCAAGCTGAACTTAACACCTGAGTGACTCCACTTATTGCAGTCTTCGGAGATTAAAAGATGACTACTTACTTTTCAGGCAACAACATTCGTGGCCAGGTAAACATTGGCAAAACGGCTAGTCTGTTGCTTGGCGATAAAGTTGAGTTTCAGGATGTCAATAACACTGGGGGTCCAGGGTTCAACACTCGCTACAGTGGCATGACTTCCATTGCCCGGTGGGTTAAGAACACCTCCGGTGGAACATTGGTTCCAGGCCACTCAGTCACGTACAAAGCCAATAAGTACGGGACTGAACTTGGCGCTCAGTCCGCTGCAGATGTTTCTTTTCATGGAATCATCGATCCGGACATCTCCACAGCCACGGTCGCCGACGATGACGAGTTCCTGCTGTTCATTGAGGGGCCGTGCCTCGCGATTGTTTCAGCAGCCATCACGGTGGACGAGATCACCTCGTCCGGTTCAGGAAAAGTGAAAGGCGTAGCCACAACGGAAGTCCCAAGTGCCTACGCACTGGAAGCTGGTGACGCTAAGGCCGATACCAACACCATGCGTGTCTACTTGCTTTGTGAATCAAACATCGAACTGGCGTAATTGAACGGGCTGATTGGCCTGAGTTTGAGAGGGGAACAATGGCTGCACAACCATCAGGCTCGCAGGACGGGAAACTGCCTACGAGCAAGGATACTCCGATTCGTCAGGACAAATTGGCCAGCGCTACTCGTGGAGGTAAGTGAGGCCTGGCTGTAAACAGGGGGTCTCGCTGTGATTTCGAAAGCTCAACAGACGCACGCCTTTGGCGATAAAATGATCGTCTGTGACGAGTGCGGAATCCCGAAGCCTCCTGAGAAGTTTGCCGTTGACTCAGTGGTCTGCAAAGGCGCCTGCGCTGACAGAGTCATGCTTCGCCGCAAGCTCTCCCTCACCACTCCTCAGGACCAGTTCCTGAGCAAGTACGAGCAGCACCTCAAAGAGCTTCGCAACACTCGCCACAATCATACGATTGATTCCGCAGACAAGGCGATCGGGATCCTTGGTGAGACGCCAGCCGAAAAGGCCGCGCATTGCGTCAACCAGTTAATGAACCCGGTTGGTGATGAAGATCTGTCAGAAGAGCAGATCGCCGCCATGCCGAAAGACTACAAGACGATCGGCCATTTCCTGAAGCTGATCAACGACACAGTGGTAAACGCTGACAAGCAGCTCGCAGACGTGGGCAACCCGTTTGCTGACATGACGCACAAGGACCTTCGCGGCATCGTCATGAAGACGGTCACCGAGGAAGCAAAGTCTGATCAGTCCCTCAGGTTGGACATGATCCGCACGTTGATGCAGACCTGCAGCACCTTTCTGGAAGAGGTCACATTGGTTGCCAAAGAGATGGAGGCAATCGAGATATGACGCTCACGACGCACCAGTTCCTGCAGGCGGCTTCGGCTCTGCAGGCAAAGGAGATGGATGGGCTGGCACTGTTCAGGCCCACGGTTACTCAGGAGGACGCCCTGCGTCGCATGTGTGAGGACCACGTCTTTGAGTCCCTGATCGTTGGTGGTAACCGATCTGGTAAATCAGTTTTGGCTGCCAGCTTCTTTGCCTCGTTCGTTCGCGACATTCCCATCACGTCATGGTCAGGTGAGGAGTTCCACTGCCGACCCAAACGACTGAAGGGGCAGCCGATCAATGCCTGGGTCATTGGCGACCACCTCAAGCATATCGGCATGACAATCTACCGGTTGCTGTTTGATGAGGACGCCTCCAAGGGTCTGTTCAAAATCGTACGTGACGAGGTCACCGGTGCCTGGCGTGCGTGGCAACCTGAGATGTTTGCCAACGACTGGGATCGCAAGAGTCAGTCCCGCTGGGCGCCGCCAGTCATTCCTCCGGCAGAGATCGAGGAAATATCATGGGCTGTTGGTCGCAAAAAGGAGCATGAGTTCCGCGCGATCAAAATGAAGAACAAGACCACGATCCATGGGTTCGCCTCATCCGGTGAAGTGAAACAGGGTGACCCGGTTGACCTCATCTGGAACGACGAAGAGATATTCAGCGCCTCGAAGCATTACTACCAGGAATGGTTGATGAGGCTGCGTGACGATGAAGGCATGCTCATCTGGTCCACCATCCCGCGTGACTCATGCTACGTATTCAATGGCGTGATTGACCGCATGGAAGATCAGGAGCTGGAGACTGAGAAGGGTGAGCGAAAGCCGGAAGAGTGCCACACAGCAAAGATTGAGCTGTCGTATCTGGATTCACCGTTCATCCCGCAGCGGCAGAAGGACCTCGCGCTGGAGCAGGCCGGCGACCGGGACACCATGATTCGCATCTACGGCAAGCGTTCCTCGCCATTGATCAGGGTCTACCAGGATTACAACGCAGACTTCCATGTCGTCAACTACAACGAGCCATCGTTAAACGACAAGGTCACGGAGGCCCTTGCCGCCAACAATTGGGTGCCGCCACACACCTGGACCCGTGAGTTGATACTGGACCCAGGCACGCAAAAGCCTGGCGTGCTGATGGGCGCCGTGCCTCCGCCGGACATGTGGGATGAGCAGGAGCCCTACTTCATCTGCTACCGGGAAATTTTTATCCGCCGTGCCTCGCCTGGTGATTTGGCTAAGCAGATCATGCTGACGGAGAAGAGCTATGTCTTTGAGCGTTTCATCATCGACGGTCGAATGGGACGACAAACGCCACCAGGCTTTGTGGAAACTGTCGACTACCAGTACGAGAAAGCCTTCCGAGCAGTGGGTTTACAGAGTCGTCAAACCGGTAGCGGGTTTATTGCCGGGGATGACGATTTCTCAAGAAGGTCTAAGCAGGTTATTAGATCACTGCGCACAAGGCAGTGCGGGAGACCTCAGCTCAGAATAATCAATCAGACCTGCCCGAACTTAGTACGGCAGATGATGACCAACGTACGTAAGACATCACCTGCTGGAGATCCAACAGAGGTTCCAGCAGACAACCAGGTTGACGATATGCGGGTCACCCTGGAGTATTGGCTGTCCCGTCGTCCAACATTCCACGCGCGTGCGGACGAGGCACCTGACGAACGTGACATGGGACAGTTAGCATATCAACGACTTATCGATGAGCATAAGATGCGTAACTCAAGCCTGCCACGGCAAACCAATTACCAAATAGGAGTACCCGCGTAATGTCCACTGCGACAAAGCCAAAAACTAAGAAGGCAAGTAAACCATTCCCCTCAGTAAATGTCGGCGATATCATTCTATGGTGGCATGGCGGGCTAACGTCCAACGCTCCGCTGCCGGCTATTGTTGTACACAATGGTGGTCAGGGTAATCTGGACATATACGTATTTCGTCGCCACGACAACATACGGCTCGGTGGTGTTAAGCATCGCGACGATCCGAGACTAAATCAGGCCCAGAAAGTACGATCCGGTTGTTGGGACGTTCGAGAGTAAACCATGTACGATTCAGCGGTCGAGATGCAGGGCGGGTTCTACGGTCCACTCACCAATATATGGGTGGAGCGTATCAAGGCTGCGCAGCAGTCAAAGACCAGGTTTAATCTGGTCGCCAAAACCTGCAACGACTTTTACGAGTCGCAGCGCGGGTTCATGTGGAACGATAAGCAATACTTCAACGGGGAAATGCCCAGTCCGAAGTTTGCGATCTGTATCGCCAAGGCCTTCGAGTTCGTCAGTATCATCGGCCCGCATCTGTTCTGGAACTACGCCGACCGCAAGGTGTTCAGCCAGAAAGAGATGGAGCTGGTCCCGGAACTGTTTGGCGACCCTCAGGATCCTGAAGCCCAGAAGCTGGCTCAGCAGGTCATGCTGGACGAGGCGAAGAAGAAGGCGATCAGCGACTTTGCCAATGACATGATGGGGGTCTACCTCAACTGGTCGCAGCGCGAACAGCCCGGCACGCTCATGGTGCATGGTAATCATGCGGTCACCGAGTCTCTGATCAAGGGGATGGCCTGCCTGTGGCCGGAAACCTACAGCCCTCCGGGATCGGACGCGGTTTACACGCGGCTGTGCCACGACACGATCGACAACCTATTCATCGACCCTGACTGCAAAGATCCGCTTTGGGAAACTGCTGGGTACATTATGTGCCGCCACTCTAACCCGCTGTGGCAGGTTGAGCGGATGTTTGGCCTGCCTCGTGGCGAGCTGGAAGGCAAGGGTACGCAGCACTCTGCAGAAATGCAGGCTCGCAAGCAAACCAGCCAGGCTGACCGTGCCAGCAGCAAAACATTCGACCTCATTGAGTGGTATGAGATCTGGAGCAAAGTGGGAGTTGGCCCTCGCACCAAGCAGCTCAATCATCACATGATCGACATGTTTGATGACAAGGTGGGCGACTATGCTTACCTGTGCATCGCGCCGGGTGTCGAATATCCGCTTAACGCACCGCCGGACAAGTTCTTCGGCCAGAACCCAGCCACCTCAGATCAGGTTGCTGAGATGTTCCAGTGGAGATGCCGTAACTTCGGTGATCATTTCCCGGCATGGAAAGACAACCGCTGGCCTGTCAGCACGCTGTCATATCATCCGCTCATGGGCTCACCGTGGCCAATGGCGCCACTCGGTCCAGGCCTTGGCGAGTTGATCGCGATAAACGTGTTGACCTCATCGTACATTGACTCCAGCTGGAGCAATCGTCAACAGATCCTCGCTTACCTCAAGTCCGCCGCATCGGAGGCCGAGCAGGTCCTCAACTCGGACGATGCCGTGGTGAAGGTCGGGCTGAACGACAATATCCACGAGGACATCGGTAAGGTCATTCAGTTCCTGCAGAAGCCAATGGCGCAGGGCGACCAGCTGCAGGCCATTGAGATGCTGTCGCTCAACTTCAATCGTCGCGTCGGCCTGAATGAGATGCAGTACGGCGAGTCTAAAACCCAGATCCGCATCGCATCAGACTCCCGCGCGAAGACCGAAGCCCTGTCGATCCGTCCGCAGAAAATGTCGGGCGACGTGGGCCGTTGGCTGACCAACGCCTCCCAGCTGGAGATGTTCTTGGCCGCCATGCACGTTCAGGGGAAAGACCTGACGCATCTGCTCGGTGAGTTTGCCGCAGAGCAATGGGACAACATCTACAGCAACCTGCCAATCGAACGGCTCATGCGCGAGGCTAAAGCCACTGTCGAAGCCTCTGAGGTCCGCCGGCCAAACAAGGAACGCGATACAGCGAACATCCAATCGCTCCAACAATTCCTCATGCCTCTGCTGCAGCAGTTTGCTCAGGAGACCGGAAACACAGGTCCGCTCAACGAATTCGGCAAGTTGCTTGGCGAGGCCATGGACATGCCTGAGTCGCCAATCAATCTGCCTGAATGGAAGCCACAGGCTGATCCTGAACAGCAGCAGGCGGCGAAGGCTGATCAGGAAGCAGAGCTGCGTAAGAAGGCAGCTGATGCCGCAGCCAAGGAAGCAGCTGCTCAGAAACAAACCGTTGAGGCAGCGGCGACCGCAATGGAGATGCAGATTCCTGGTGCTTTCATTGGAGAGATGCAGCATGAACAGGAACTGCGTCACAAGGAAGAGGGCCATGAGCAGGACCTGATTCACGAAGAGCAGACGCAGATTCAGAGATTGTTGTTTGACGATGCCGAGAACTCCCTGGACTTAAAAGCAAAGAAAGATGCCAGCAGTGTCAGTAGCAATGGAAAATCTTAAAGAGCTGGATGTTCCTCATGAAATCATGCAGCTGGGAGACAGCCACATGAGGTGCGGAGAGGAAACCGTTCTGGGATTCTATCTGCGTCTCATCACAGAGGGGCAGTCTCCTAAGATGGCGGAAGCTCTGGCAGTGCAGCAGTCGCCCGGCATCGGCATCACAGATACGATTTACATTGCAGACCAGAACCGCCACGGGACGACAATTCTTGATCGCATGGGTGGGGACGAGGCGGCAGTCGAAAGGCTCAGCAAGGGCCTTGCTCGCAGGGGCTACAAGCTCAAACCGCACGATCACTACATTCCTACAGCTGCACGGTTCGCCAACGATCCAGCGGCCATCGTCAACCACAAGCAGACCCTTGCTGACCTGAAGAGAAACGTGAAGGATCGCGGTGTCGCGGCTCGTGGCATAGTCGACGCGGATGGTGACAACAGCCGCGCACCAGCCAAGAAGAAGTACCGACTCAATCCACAGATTGTCGAGCGTATCGACAGTCGTCAAATCTCAGAGAACCCGGACCTGAGGAAGATCTCTAAGCCAGACCGCTGTGCTGAAATTGTAGAGAAGCATGGCGCCAGCAAGGACAAAGACTAATGCTCCATAAGCCTGACGATTCTGTTCAGTACACAGACGAAATGAAGTGGGACCATATTAAGAAGGGTCTCGCCAAGACGATTCACAGCCCGCGATACGCAACGTGGTTCCTGATTGAGTACCTCGAAGGGCTCAAGGGTGGTGGCAAGCCGGCAGCCGCCTCAGGAAGCTCAGTCAATCAGAAGGAAGTGGACGAACTGAAGTCGCGCTGCGAGGCTTTGGAGACCACGATATCCGGCCTCACCAATGCGGTAGTGAAGCTGGAGAATGTCATCAAGAAGGCGACGAAACCGAAATCATCATCCGCGCCATCATCCGCACCAGGACCGGCTGTAGACGTTTGAAGCATTTGCAGTGTGCCGTGGCCGCTCGGTCTCTTGTTCACTCCTGGCGGGAGGCCGAGCACCACAGGATAAAGACTCATGGCTGATACATTTCTAACATACCAGGACGCCTATGAGCATCTGCTGGACGTGTTCCATCAGGTGGGCAAGGATGCCGGTATCCAGAAACGCCGGCTGCGTCGTGCCATCGTGGAGGCCTATCACCTGCTGCCGTCACTGCATGACTGGGAATACTACAGAGGCACCGGGTCAATCGTGACCACAGTCCCCGAGACGCACGCGGGTACATACACCACAGCAGACAACCGTATCACGATTACTGGCACATGGACCACGGAAGCCATTCACGGCTCAGTCCTCGTCAGCGATGTCCGCTATCCAGTGAAGCGGCGGGT
>Ga0209403_10001278_pt1 | contig 33157 bp, 30 predicted proteins | sample ArcticOcean_MG_C_8_FD_187440 | JGI IMG/M metagenome (GOLD analysis project Ga0209403, IMG submission 187440) | Marine microbial communities from western Arctic Ocean - ArcticOcean_MG_CB11_86 (SPAdes) (version 2) | ecosystem: Environmental > Aquatic > Marine > Oceanic | place: Arctic Ocean...
ATATTGAGCCGATGCTATTATCTTCTGGGGAAACATATTACTTCGTTTTAATTACAGAAACTGATAATGTTTATTCTTCTTTTGGAGGATCTATAACATATAATTCTGCCTTTTCAGTACAACAAATAATATCCACTAATACTAATGGTGACACAAGTTTACCTGCGTTTTTCCCACCTGAAAACCAGAATTCTTGGAGTTTAGATGATAACTACCGAGTTGTGAATTTTAAATTCGATTGTTTTAACGACGGTTGTGAAGTTATTACGCGCACGTGGACTGCCACCGACGACTGCGGCAACGCCTCGAACTGCTCCCAGACTGTCACGATCGCGGACCACGAGGCGCCGGCGATCACCTGCCCGGATGACGTTACGGCGAGCTGTGAGGACGATCGCACCAGTGCCAATACCGGCGTGGCGACGGCGACCGACAACTGCGACGACGGCGAGCTCTACATCGCTGAGAGCGACAGTGTCGTGGCCGGCAGTTGCCCGCAGAAAGAAGTTATCACGCGCATCTGGACCGCCACGGACGACTGCGGCAACGCCTCGAGCTGCGAGCAAATCATCACGGTAGTCGACGACCAGGCTCCGGATGTCATCTGCCCGGATAACGTCACGATCGAATTGAACACGTCGTCGGATCCTGGCGACACTGGCTACCTTGCGTCCGTCTCGGACAATTGCGACAACTATCCAATGGTGACCTGGCACGACACTGCCGACCCGTACGAGATGGACGACGAATACCCCACCATCTTCCGCAGTTGGACAGTTACTGATGAATGCGGCAACTCCACCGTTTGCGACCAGGAGATCTCTTGGAACGATAATCCGTATCTTTCGTATTGGTCGCCTGCCAACGGCGCTACCGAAGTTCACCCCGAAACGCGGCTCGAATTTGTGGTCGACCCGGTGCCTATTGCAATGCAGATTGTTTCGGGCGACGAAGACCCCATTGACGGGGGTCGAGAAGGATCTGACGAGGAGCAGGTGACATACGATCTGTTCGTTGGGCAGGGCACCGTCACGATCGAGGAGTTCCTGGATGGATTAAACAACTTGCACGCTGATCATCCTGAAGAAATCCAGTTCCGGGCCAATGGCAACGTGGTATTTCAAGACGGTGGGCCAGCCATCCTGCTGTTTGACATGGATCAGAACAACAACGTCACGGTGACCGGGATTGAGGAGGAGCTCTTCGACAACGGCATGACCTACAATCCCACCGGCGAACCGGCCTACGGTGCCGACCAAGCTCGCAAAAACTTCCCGATCCTCGGTGTCACGTGGTACGGCACGCTCTACTACTGCAACTGGTTGACCTACCTGAAAGATGGCGATGAGGACGATGAGGACGGTGCTTACGCTATTGGACCGGAGCCGGCCGATTGGCGTCCTGCCAGTTTGAGTAAGGCGGACTGGCAGGACGGCTTCAATGACAGTGAGCGTGAGGCCTGGATCCAACAGTATCCGGACGCATACCGGCTGCCGATGGATGACTACGCCGTGGGTGCTTCACGGTACAACGAGTTTTTCCACTTTGTCGGCGATTTTGGCGAGGGTGTAGAAAGTGGAGAAAACGACGACCGGGTGAACTACTGGAATAGCGGCGACTTTTTCGACAACGGGCCGGTGCCACCCGATTATTCTGTTGCCAACGAGTTCGGTCTTGACAACGTGCTGGGCAACGTCTGGGAATGGCAGACCGATACCTTCGACCCGCAGGATCTGAGTGCCCGATCGCTCCGCGGTGCATCATGGTACAGCAATCAGGAACTGATCGATCCGGCGAAGCGCATCGCCGCTGATCCGGGAAGCGGTTTTGCCGACGTCGGGTTCCGTGTTGTTGCCCGCAATGATGCCGTATGGGAGGTCGAAATTGCCGAGAACGCCGAGTTCACCGACAGCACCGTGCTGACGATGCCGCCAGGGTTTTCCGATTTGAACGGGCATTATGCGAGTCGTGCCTGGGAACTTAGCCTGGCCCCGTCGACTGACTATTTCTGGCGCGTGCGCGCTTCCCATACCCGTGGGGGATTACCGGCGGAGTTTATCGACCTGTCGTTTGGTGCTCCCTGGGATTCGCCCATGCCGTACGCGACCTTCCGGACTTCCCATCAGGTTCGCGAGCCTGCGCTGCAGCTCAACCTGGCAGGTGAGTGGAACCTGGTATCGGTCAATGTCGATCCCGATCACAATGTCGCCCATCCGAAGCACTTGTTCGGGGCGGACTCAACTGCCTGGGGTTGGGACAGCGAGCAGCAGATCTATTTCCGGTTGTACGAGATCAAACCGTTCGAGGGCTTCTGGATCCATGTTCCGGAGCCTGGAACCGTGGAGGTCTCCGGTTTCACGCCTGAGCCAGAGATCGAGATCCGTCACGGCTGGAATCTGTTGGGACCTCTGAATGACGGTACAGCGCTCCCATCCCCCAGTCAGTTGCGCGGCGAGGTCATGCAATACCTCAACGGTGGCTACGAATCCGCTGATATCCTCGACACCGGCATCGGTTACTGGATGTTTTTTATCGCGGACTTTGTCCACGACCTCAGCGGCGGGGACGGCGACGAAGAGGTGGAATAGTGAGAGAGGGGCTACTGCTTCAGGTAGGCCCCCTCTACTTTCGCCAGAGCCGCGGCGATATCCTGTATATAATCGTCTTCGCAGCCTTCGTGGAAATACAGGATCATGTAGTCGGCATAGGCGCGTTCGGCCTCGGGACATGAGCCCTCGTAGGTAATCCTGCGTTTTCCTGCACCGTTCCACGGATACTGCGACTTGCCATAGCTGGCACGCTGGCGCAGCCAGGTGTCCCTGTACAAGGGGGCGACGTAATTTGCGGCGATCCGTATACCTTCTGCGCCGATCGCAGCGGCGCAGGTCGCCTTGGACACAGTCATTCGGGATCTGTCGTAATGTAACAGGATGAACCAGGGGTTGGTTTCGGTGTCGTCGATGATCGTCCACAGCCGATGCGCTTGAAGCGTTGACAGTGCCTTCTGAAGCTTCTTCAGCAGGCTGCGGCGTTTGCGGATGCGGCCAGGCAGTTTTTTGAGTTGTGGCCGCCCCATCGCGGCCTCAAGCTCTGACATGCGATAGTTGAGCCCGAGCATGACGTTCGACTTGCTCCGGCTGTTGAACGGCTTGCCGCGGTCGGCGAAGCGCTTGGCGTTCCAGAACAGCGCCTCGTTATTCGTGGTGATCATGCCGCCCTGGCCGCCACTGGTCATGTGTTTGCCACCCATCAGGCTGAATGTCCCAAGGTCACCGATTGCCCCGACACATTTGCCGTGATACGTCGAACCGTGGGCCTGGGCGCAATCTTCGATGACGGCGAGCTTGTGTTTCCGTGCCAGCTTCATGATCGGCGCCATGTCGCAGGGCTGGCCGGCCAGGTGCACGGGGATGATCGCTTTGGTGTATTTCGTGATCTTTGCGGCAATCGTGTCGGCGGTGACGTTCAGTGTGGCATAATCGACATCGGCAAAGATCGGAATGCAGTTCATCATTACGATCGGTGTGACTGTGCCGGGGTCGGTGATTGGGCTGGTGATCACCTCCGCACCGGGCTCGAGCCGCAGCGCTGCAAGAGCAGTGTGAACTGCCGCCGTTCCCGAACTGACGGCGGCGGCGAACCTGGTGCCGATCCGTTTTGCGAACTCCGCACGATATGCCTCCACCTCCGGGCCCTGCCCGTACATGTCGATTGCCTCCGGGCCGGTCATCGATTTTTCGATAACCCGGAGCGCGGCCGCTTTCTCACGCTCGTCCAGCATGATTCTTGGGGGGAAGGGTTTCTTCCGCACTGGCTTGCCGCCATCAATCGCCAATTTGACCGACATTGAGATTCTCCTGTATCACTATGTTAACCGCAGCTGTGCGGGGTCATTCGGTTTCACCGTGCCCTGATCGCTCTGTTGTCAGAGGTCGCTATTGCCCCGGTCGGGGAAAATTAGCCAGACGCTGCGGCCAATGCAAGACGATGCGGTAGGTCGTTGCCGGATTGATTGGTCTGCGTTGATTTGCGAAATCGACAGATCAATTTTTCGATTGTCCGATCTGTTGACGATGGTTGCAAATAGGCGCTATATTGACTGTTTTTGGTATTTTATTTGACCAGCGACCGTGTATCTCCAGTACGCGGCATAGGAAACCAGGGAGAAACCAGATTATGGCAAAACCATATACAGTCGCAATTGCCGGTGCCACGGGCGCCGTCGGGATCGAGATGATCGAAACGCTCGAGCGGCGTAACTTTGAGACAGGTTCACTGAAACTGCTGGCTTCCAGCAGGTCGGTTGGCAAGAAGTTGCCGTACCGGGGCGAGGAGATCGAGGTTGAAGAGTTGACCCATGACTGTTTCGAGGGGGTTGACATCGCCCTGTTCAGTGCTGGCGGTGGCCGCTCGAAGGAGTTCGCACCGTCGGCAGTCAAGGCCGGCGCAGTGGTTGTCGACAACTCCAGTGCTTTTCGCATGGACCCCGATGTGCCGCTCGTTGTACCGGAAGTGAATCCCGAAGACATTGCAGCGCACAAGGGGATCATCGCGAACCCCAATTGCACGACGATTATCATGGTAGTAGCGCTCAAGCCGTTGTACGATATCTCGCCGATCCGCCGCATTACGGTCAGTACGTACCAGAGTGCCAGTGGCGCCGGTGCCAAGGCCATGGAAGAGCTGCGGGTACAGGCGGGACAGGTCCTGGCAGGCGAGTCCGTGACGCCGGAGATGTTTCCCTATCAGATTGCCTTCAACCTCTTCAGTCACAACAGTGCCATGGGCGACAACGGTTATTGCGAAGAGGAGATGAAGATGGTCGACGAGACTCGCAAGATCATGCACGACGATGCCATCCGGGTATGCCCGACGACGGTACGTGTGCCGATCTTTCGGGCCCACAGTGAAGCGATCTCGATCGAGCAGGATCGCAAGGTCAGTGTCGAAGAGGCCCGTGAAGCACTTTCGAAGGCACCGGGTATCGCGATCGTCGATGATTGCGAAAAGAACTACTTCCCGATGCCGCTGGAGTGGACCGGGAAGGACGACATCGCCGTTGGCCGCATTCGGGACGACATCAGCTGCGACAACGGCCTGGCGCTGTTTGTTTGTGGCGATCAGTTGCTGAAAGGCGCTGCTTTGAATGCCGTGCAGATCGCGGAACTCCTTTAACCACCCCCAACCCGCACAGAGGTCGAACGTGTCTAAGTCTTATAACATTGCCGTGATACCCGGCGATGGTACCGGTCCGGAAGTCGTTTGCGAAGGCAAGAAAGTCCTGGATGCTGCAGCCCAGGCGTTCGGCTTCAAACTCGCTTACGAGTCATTCAAATTCGGCGGTGACCATTTCCTCGCCACCGGGGAGATCCTGCCGGATACCGCCTCCGAGGAGCTTTCCAAGTTCGATGCGATCTATCTGGGTGCCATCGGGCATCCCGATGTAGCGCCCGGTATTCTGGAGAAGGGCATTCTGCTGCGCCTGCGTTTCGAGCTTGACCAGTACATCAATTTACGGCCGGTGAAATTGTTCCCGGGTGTTGAGTGCCCGCTCAAGGAGAAGGGCCCGGAACACATCGACTACGTTGTTGTGCGAGAGAACAGCGGCGGTGTGTACACCGGCGCCGGCGGTGTTTCGATGCGGAACACAGAGCAGGAAGTTGCCATTCAGAGCATGGTCTACTCCCGCTTCCAGGTCGAGCGCTGCCTGCGTTACGCTTTTGAGTATACACGCCGCCGGAACAAAAAGAATACCCTGGCGCTGTGCGGCAAGACCAACGTGCTGACCTACGTCTATGACCTTTGGGATCGCGCCTTCAACGAAATCGGAGCCGCTGATTTCGACGGGATCACGCGGGAATACTATCACGTCGATGCGACCTGCATGTGGATGGTGAAAAACCCGGAGTGGTTCGACGTCATCGTCACAGGGAACATGTTCGGCGATATCATCACGGATCTGGGCGCCATCACGCAGGGCGGTATGGGCATTGCCGCCGGCGCCAACATCAATCCCGAGGGCGTCAGCATGTTCGAGCCGATCGGCGGTTCGGCACCGAAGTACACGGGCCAGAACATCATCAACCCGCTGGCGGCTGTCTGCGCCGCAGGTATGATGCTCGACACCCTGGGCGAATTCGATGCCGCTGCCGCGGTCGAGAATTCGGTCATGGAAGTTACGGCGAACAAGTTAAAGCATATGGGGGCCGGGCAGATGGGGTACTCCACGGTGGAGGTCGGAGATCTCGTTGCGGCCGGCATTTGATGAAACTTGCCGGACAGCGGGGTTTTTGCGGCTCATTCAGCATTTCGTCGACCGTGACGACTCTGCTGCCGAACGTTCTGAGTAGCCGGATAGCGCTGGGATGAGTTGACCCAACGACGAATCAAGTTCGTTAAGCCCAGGCTTCGGAGGTAGACCCATGTTACTCAAGGACCGCGTTGCGATTGTCACCGGCGGCTCATCGGGAATTGGCCGTGGCATCGCCCTCGAGCTCGCCCGCGAAGGCGCCCGGGTCATTGTTGCCGACATTCGGGAGGACCCGCGTTGCGGTATCTACCACGAGACCGATGTTTCGACCACGACCCTCGAAGAGATCGAAAAGCTGGGCACAGCAGGGCGTTTCATCCACACCGACGTGACCGATATCGATCAACTCCAGAGCCTGATCGACGAGACTATCCAGTGGCAGGGGCGGCTCGACATCCTGGTCAACAACGCCGGCAGCAATTACCCCGGCGACAGCCAATCGATCTCCATTGACGAGTGGGATCAGGTGATCGGCCTCAATCTGCGATCCGTTTTCGTCGCCACGAAGCTGGCCGTGCCGCACCTGAAAAAATCAGCCTGTGGCAGGATCATCCAGATCTCCTCAGTGAACGCGTTCGGCGGCGGCGGCGGCCCGCCGTATGCGTCGGCGAAGGCCGCCGTAGTGAACATGGTGCGGGACCTGGCCATTGAGCTCGGCCCGGAAAATATCACTGTCAATGCCATCTGTCCGGGATACATTGAAACGGCGTTGCAGGACTACGCCACGCCGGAGCTCATTGAGCAATGCCGCGATGCCACGCCATTGCCACGGCTTGGTACACCGAAAGACATTGGCCGTCTGGCCGTGTTTCTGGCCTCCGACAATGCCTCGTGGTTGACCGGCGATGCCGTTGTCCTCGATGGCGGCATGACCTGCCGCGTGTGTGTCTGAGGCTGGAACATGGTGATTGGCTTTACTGAGCGGAAAGACAAACCACACAGGAACAGGAGACTAACCGTCATGCAATACATTCATACCCCCGAAGACCTGGAGCCTTTCGCGGGCTTTCTGCACCGGCCGGAAAAGGAAGGGTTGACTGTTATCATTGCTGGTCCCGAAGCGATCTACGGGCCTGATCGGATTGCCAAGCCGCTCAACCAGTTTGCCTCGGAACGGATACAGCTGTCGGTACACACGTGGCCGCCTGGCAAGGCCCATGGCAGTCATCACCACAAGAACTGGGAGCAGTGCTACTATATTTTCGCCGGCCAGGCCCGAATCACCGTGGGTGACGAAACCAGTACGGTCGGGCCCGGAAGCGCGGCATTCATGCCGCCGAACGTCGAGCACGACATCGAGGCGGTCGGCGATGAACCCCTGGTGGCCGCGGTCGTGACCTGCCACCTGGACGATGCAAAAATCAACGAACCGAATTGAAAATGTTCGACGCAGTCATTGAATTTCGGCGACGGTTACAGGCAGGCGAGGTTTTGCTCGGGGCTGGCATTTACATGACCGACCCGCAGGCGAGTGCGGCGCTGGCTGACTCGGTGGACTTTTTTTGGTTCGACCTCGAGCACCAGGCGATGAGTATGGACACGCTTCGCACGCATTTGCTGACCGTTCGGCACAACAAGACGCCGGCCATCGTACGCGTTCCCCCTTCCGACGCGCCATTGGTGCAGAACGTGCTCGACGCCGGCGCCCACGGTATCGTGGCAGCGCAGGTGCGCACCGTTGCCGAGGTGGAGAGTATCGTCGCCGAATGCCGCTATCCACCAGTCGGCCGGCGCGGCTTCTGGCCGATGATTCCAACCAACTACTGCCGTGACGATATGGGCCAGTACATCAAGCAGGCGGATGCCGGCCTGTTCGTAGCGGTGATGATAGAAACCGCTGAAGCCGTCGAGGCCATTGACGAGATCGTCGCCGTCGACGGGTTGGATGGTGTGGTGCTCGGCCTGATGGATTTGTCCGGGTCCTATGGACTGCTCGGACAGGGGGATCATCCAAAAATCGTGGCAGCGATGGATAAGGTCATTGCCAGTGCCCGGGCAGCAGGTCTGCCGGTGGGCTGTGGACAGGGCACCGACGTGAAGCGGATCTGCAGCCTGGCGCGACGCGGCATCCAATGGTTCCAGGCCGGGGCCGATTGCCTCTATCTCGTCACGTTCATGGAGCAATTGAGTGCCGCGGTGCGGGACGAGCTTGAAGGGGATTCCTGAACGTTTCACCGGATGCCACCTAAAAGATCGTTCGTAATTCTTCATCACTCCATAAAGATATGATTACCAAATCCCCAGAGATGTTACGAGCCCTTGGCAGCAGCATTATGCAGGCTGCCGGTGCCACGCAAGCGGTGGCTGAATGTGTCACCGACCACCTCGTCAGCGCCAATCTCGTCGGCATCGATTCACATGGGTTCATGCGGCTGCCCGACTATGCCGGTTGGTTGGTGGACGGCAAGGCTGCTGCCGACGATTGCATGGAGGTGGTAAACGACGGCGGCGCGACCTGCCTGATTGACGCGAACTACACCTATGGCGCGGTGGCCGCGACGAAAGCGTGCGCCATGGCGATCGAAAAATCGCGCGAGCTCGGTGCCGGCCTTATTTCGGTCCGCAACGCAACTCACATCGGCCGGCTCGGTCACTATGCGGAAGATCTGGCGAATGCCGGTCACATCGGTTTCGTCTGCTGCCACGCCCGGGGCGCCGGCCAGTTCGTGGCACCGTGGGGCGGCCGCGAGCCACGGCTCACGACAAATCCGTTGGCTTGGGGTTTTCCCAGTGGGCGGGACGCGGGTGCGCTGGTAATGGACATGTCGACGAGCGCCGCACCGGAAGGCAAGATCCGCCTGGCGCAGCGGCGGGGCGAGGCTATTCCCCCGGGCATTGTCATCGATGCCGCCGGCCAGACCAGCACGGACCCCGCGGCGTTGCACGGGTCGCCGCCGGGAGCGATCCTGCCGTTCGGCGAACACAAGGGGTACGCGCTTGCCCTGGCCGTTGAAGCGTTGGCAGGTGCCTTGTCCGGTGGGGGCGTAAGCCGGCCGGTCGACGAGGTCTATACGCACGGCTCCAACTTCTTCCTGATGGCGACTCGTGTCGATGCCTTTCTGCCTCGGGCGCAGTTCGAGCAGGAGCTGGATGCGATGCTCGCCTACGTCAACTCATCCGCTCCGATTGATCCGGCCGAGCCGGTGCGCGTTCCCTACGAGCTGGAATCGCGTCTGCGCTGTCGCCGCTCGTCAGACGGTATCACCATCGACGATGTGTCCTGGCAGCGCGTCGTCGACCTGGCCGGGGATTTGGACTTGGAGATCGAATGAGGCTATGACTTATCCATGGCTACAGTGAGCCGCGAGCGGGAAGCATACAGCGGGCATGAGGGGGCTGATGTCGTTGCGGAGCTGTGGGAAAACCCATAGACGTCGTTCCGCAGCCTTTCAGAAGGGGCTCAGCGCTCACGTCGCCGACTTGCTGCGAGGGCCAGATCTTCCAGCACCGGTACCGTTTGTTTCCACGAAAGGCAGGCGTCGGTGATGCTCTGGCCGTAGACCAGTTTCGACGGATCGTTGAGTGGCTGGCTGCCGCCGAGCAGGTTGCTTTCGAGCATGACCCCGATGAGGTCCCGGGAGCCGCCGGCTACTTGCGCGGCAAAGTCCTGCGCGATTGCCGGCTGACGCTCGGGGTCCTTGGCGCTGTTGCCGTGGCTGCAGTCGATCATCACTCTGGGATTCACCCCGGCTTGCGTGAGCAGTGCGGTGGTTTGTCGAACACTCTCTGCGTCGTAGTTCGGCCCTTGGGTACTGCCACGTAGAATGGCGTGGCAAGAATCGTTGCCGGAGGTCGCGACGATCGCCGAAATTCCCTGCTTTGTGACGGACAGAAAATGATGCCTATGCGTCGCGGCGGCGATGGCGTCGGCGACGACTTGGACATTACCGTTTGTGGCGTTCTTGAAGCCGACCGGCATCGACAAGCCGGAAGCGAGCTCGCGATGAACTTGACTTTCCGTTGTACGGGCGCCGATTGCTCCCCACGAAATCAGGTCGGCAATGAACTGCGGCATGATCGTATCGAGAAATTCGGAGCCTACCGGCAGGCCAATTTCGCCGATCTCCAGTAACAGCTTGCGCGCCTGGTGCAGACCGCTGTTGATATTGAAACTGCCATCGAGATCGGGGTCGTTTATGAGCCCCTTCCAACCTACTGTGGTCCTCGGTTTCTCGAAGTATACGCGCATGACGATGCAGAGTTCACCCGCGAGTTTCGCATGGTAAGGTTGCAGCAGGCTGGCATACTCGAGCGCGGCCCTGGGGTTGTGAATCGAACAGGGGCCGACGACCACGATGAGGCGGTCGTCGTCGCCGCGAATCACCGCACTGGTTCCCTCGCGAGTGCTGGCCACGAGGGTGCTGAGGTCTTCAGTGATCGGGAACTCTTCCATCAGAATCGCCGGCGACAGCAATGGCCGCAGAGCCGAAATTCTCAGATCGTCAGTTGTCTGATGCATGGTTAATTCCTCGCGCGCAAAGTGTCAATCGGCTACGACGAGCCCTTGTGGCGGACGGAGAAAGTAGCAAGAGAGGGGATGAAATCAAGCGTTTCGTTCCCCGGTGTCTTGCGGAACGCCCGCATATCTGATACAATGCACCTTGTCCAACAACCCAACTCCACACATAAAACCTATGATCATTTACTACGGTTACGCCAAATGCGGCACGTGCCGCAAAGCGCAGAAGGCACTGGCGGCGGCGGGTATTGCCAGCGAGGATCATGACATCACGATCGATCCCCCACCGCGACGGTTGCTCGAGAGGGCACTGGCCATTGGCTACACGATCAGTGACCTTTTTAATAAATCGGGCGTGCAGTATCGCGAACTGAACATGAAAGACAAGGTCAAGTCCCTGCCCGAGTCCGATCTGCTCGATCTGCTCGCCGGCAACGGCCGCCTGATCAAACGCCCCATCGTCACCGACGGTGAGCGTGTCACCATCGGCTACAAGGAAGAAATTTTCGACGAGACCTGGAGCTGAACAACTACGGAGTGCGGGTGCCTTGCCCGTTGCTGATTGGCGGCCATCTGTCCCGGACCGTTTTTGAACTGCGGATCCGCAGATGCTGCGCTGTTCGCTTCAACAGAGGCTGTCAGTGCTCGTGCCGGTCGGGTTCCCAGGCTCACCTCAGGAAGTTGGTCGTGAATGCTTCGGAGACCGGCTTGCCGCTGTCTTTGATCGCGCCGCAGTCGACCAGCTGTGATTGCAACTCGGCCCAGCGCGTTTCGGTCATCGTGCCGAACTCCGCCAACTTGGCATCACCGGTCAGCATCAGCGGTCCGAGCTGCTTGGCGCCCTCCTCGAGAACGTACGTTTCAATCTCGCTGTTCTGTCGTTGGATCTCGGAGTTGGCGGGAGCGGAAAACAACAGGTACGAGAGCCAACCGGTTTGCGAGGCACGCACCATGCCTTGCACCAGTTCGGAATTTTCCGCGATCATTTTTTCGCTGGTCACCAGGACACTGGTATACGGATTGAAGCCTGCCGTGGCCAGCGACAGCGTCCGCACGCGCTCGCCCCTTTCAGCCAGGATCAGTGGTTCACTGTTGATGTATCCCTGCACTGCTGCGTTGTCAGTGCTCAGAAACGTCACAAGCCCACCCTTGTACGGGATGATCGTGACCCCTTCGAGCCCATACTTGTGCTGCAGGAACTTGACGAACGGTTTCGCGGGGTTGGCAATCAAGGTCATGTTCTTCAGGTCGTTGAACGTTTTTACCGGCGACGATTCTCGTACGATGATACAGCGCGGACTGACTTGGAACGGCGCCAGCAGCCCAACGATCGGCACGCCTTCGGCGCGGGTGCTGAGAATCTTGTCGGCATTGACGATGCCGAAATCCTTGCGTCCGGTACCCACCTCGATTTCGACCGGGGTGCCAGGCCCGCCCTTGAAGATCTCCAGGTCGATGCCATGCTTGGCGTAGAGTCCTTTGATTTTCGCATGGTAGTAACCACCGTGCTCCGCCTCCGGAAACCAGTTGAGCGCCAGAGTCATTTTCGTCAACTCCCGTTGCGGGAGGTTCGGCGCCGCTGGACTCTGCGTTGTCGGGTCGGCTTTCTGCTCCGGCTTGCCGCAGCTGGCCAGCAGCACAGCAGCAATTATCAACCCGAATCGCTGCAGTCCGACCTGCCACCTGCCACCTGCCATCCGTCGCTGACCCTGGGTCTGTCGACGGGCCACTTGCCAGCAGCCGCTTGCCACTTGCTTGCTCATCTCATTCTCCCTGTTGATAATGTCCCCGACGCAGGATCAGGTTGCCCGCCAGACTCACACCGGCGAAGATCACCAGCCCGAGCAGAGCCGACATCAGTGTGGTCGCGAAGAGATACGCGGTACGTGCGTTCTCGGCATTCATGATGACGAGATAAGCGATACCATAGTCGAGATTCATCATGCTGGTGAAATACTCGCCGACGATCGCACCGACAACCGATAATCCTGCCGAAATCCTGGCACCCGTAATAATATATGGAACTGCCGCCGGAATGCGAACCTTGACCAGTGTCTTCCACCAGCTCGCATCATAGACGCGCAGCAGTTCGAGATATTCCCGCGGCGGATTCGCCAGGCCGGCGGTCGCATTGGTGATCACCGGGAACAGACTGATCATGAACGAGACGCAGATGATTGACGGCACGCCGGGGCCGAACCAGATGATGATGATCGGCGCAATGGCGATGATCGGTACGGTCTGCAGGAAAATGGCATAGGGGTAAAAACACCGCTCGAGCACGCGCGTCTGCGCCATGACAAACGCCGAGAGACAGCCGACGACCAGACTCAACCCGAAGCCGGCAAGTGCCACTATGCCGGTGCTGAGCGTTGCTTTCAGCAGTGCCTGCCGGTGCTCGATCATCTTCTCGAACACCCGATCCGGTCCCGGCAGCACGAACTCCGCGATGTCCGAAATTTTCACGAACAACGCCCATCCCGCGACGAAGACGACGAACACCAGCAGTGGCGGCAGAATATTACGTGCGATTGTTTTCATTGCTTTGACCAGCAAGCGTGGGGGAGGTGGGTTCCGCTCCGGCGATCCTGAACTTCCGGTTCAGATTCTCTGGATCCTTTCTCCGCGGCCGCGATTTCACCTCCCACATTAACTGGCATCGGTCAGCCTCTCCATGACACGCCCGACTACAGCAGCGAATTCCGGCTGCGCCCGCAACTGCGCTTCACGCGGATAGTCGAATGGCACCTCGATATCGGCGATGATCTTGCCCGGCTTGGCGCTCATGATCAGAATGCGCTGGCTGAGGTAGACGGCTTCGAAGACATTGTGGGTCACGAACACTGCCGTCCAGTTGCGCTCCAGCCACAGCCGCATGAGCTCGTCGTTGAGATCCTGACGGGTCATTTCGTCGAGGGCGCCGAATGGTTCGTCGAGCAACAGCAGGCGCGGTGATGTGACCAGTGCACGGGCGACCGACACACGCATGCGCATGCCGCCGGAAAGCTCGTCGGGGAAACTCTTCGCAAAGGCCTCGAGACGGACCAGCTTCAGCGCATCATTGACCAGTTGTGTGTAGTTTTCACCGGCGACACCTTCGATCTCCAGAGGCAACGCGATATTTTCTGCTGCGGTGCGCCACGCCAGCAGCCGGGGTTCCTGAAAGACGTAGCCAAGACTCTCGCGCGAGGCCGGATCCCGGTCGTCGAATCGGAGGCTGCCGGTGTCTGGTGATTCGAGTCCCGCCAGCAGCCGCAGGAACGTCGACTTGCCGCATCCCGACGGTCCGAGCAGGGTGATGAACTGGCCGCCCGGTACATCGATGTTAATGTCAGACAACACGTCACCCGTCGAGGCGAAGCGTTTGTTGACGGCGCTGATTGAAAGATGCACGGCAAAATTCGTTTGACGAGACACTAAAACGATCGGCAGATCACACCACCGTCGACGACCAGGACGGCACCGGTTATGTAGCTGCCGGCATCGCTGGAAAGCAGTAGCGCCGGCCCGACCATCTCGATGGTTTCGCCCAGGCGCTTGAGAGAAGCGCGATCGCAAAACCCCGCCCGCTGCTCCGGGCTCAGCATGGTCGTCAGCATATCTGTCGCGACAGGTCCCGGTGCCAGGCAATTCACTGTCACCCCGTGCGGTCCCAGCTCGATGGCGTGTGCCCGTGTTGTTCCAACGAGTGCTGCCTTGGTGCCCGAGTAAACGCCGCGTCCCGCGGCACTGGTCAGCGCCATGATCGACGAGATGTGCAGGATGCGGCCCCATTTCTGTTCGATCATTGCCGGCGCGAAACCGCGCGCCAACCGCATGCAGCTTGTGAAGTTCAACTCCAGCACGCGGTCCCAATCCGCATCGTCGATATCGACCAGTGGTTGAGGGGCGTTGCTGCCGGCGTTGTTGCACAGGATATCGACAATCGAAAATTCGGCCTGCACCGAGCGTATCATGTCGTCGCACTGTGCCCGGTCGGTCATTTCGCAGAGGCGATAGGCCACTTGCACATCGAGACCGTCGCCGATCTCGGCGCAGGCTGCCTGCAGTTCATCTTCATGGCGCGCCGTGATCACGACGTTCGCCCCGGCTTCGGCATAGCCGCGCGCAATGCTCTTGCCGATCCCCTTACTCCCGCCCGTCACCAGCGCCGTTCGCCCTGTCAGGTCAAATAACTGATTCAACATGTGTTGCTCCCATCTGAATTTGTTTTTTTCATCTCACTCACAATCCCGCATTTCATGGCACCTCTTGAGCGATCGACGTTGCCAGATTCGATCAAGAGGAGCGTGAAGCAACGGACTGAATGTTGGAACCCGCTTTTAGATGCTCAACACTCGATCGCGCGCTGTCACCTGCCAGGTACCGATGACCTTGCCGCCGTCCGCCACGTACACCTCGCGATGCAATGCCACACTCGGGCAGATGTGACCGGGAATTACCAAGGTCTCGTCACCAGGTGTGAAGCGCTTGGCATCTTTCGTTTGCAGCAGCAGATGCTCTTCGTTATGGTACTTCGGCACCGCTTCGGGCAGGTCCGGGAGAAACGCCCGACTGTCAATGGCCGGGTCAGCGGCGATCGCTTTATTGCCGACGTCGAAGGTTACCAGATCCGAGCCGGGCCGACTGACACAGCGCGTCAGGATGACTGCTGCCGGTGTGAAGTTCAGGTCCGGGAAATTGCGCTCGTAATACGCGTCATGCAGCACAATCGTGCCCGGGCTGCACTCGATACCCGGCTCCGGCTTCGCGGCGTACACCGGAAAGGTCGGGGTGCCGCCGCACACCAACCGCGGCACCGGCCAGCCTTCGGCCAGTAACCGTTCGCGGAATGCCATCGCCGGCCCCCACGTCGCATCGACTGTTGCCTGGCGTTCATCGACATCGATCTGCTGATTATGGCCGTCGTACAGGTGCAGTCCCCCGGGCGTGACACCGTCTCTTTCAACGATATCGCGGTACAGATTGAATGCATCGTCGTCCACGTTCAGCCCGGTGCGGTTCATGCCGAGATTGATGTCGACGAGTACATCGACGCACTGTCCGGCGGTGGTCATTGCCTGCGCCAGATCCGCCAGAACCGCTGGGTGGTCGGCCGTCACCGAGAACAGTATGTCGGGGTACTTCTCTCGCACCGCGATCGTGCGCTGGATATTCGGCCCGACCGGGTTGTAGGCGAGCAGGATGTCGGCCGCGCCGGCATCTGCCAGCATCTCGACCTCGGCGAATGTTGCCGCTTTGTGTCTGGTAATGCCGCGGTCGACCTCGAGCTTGGCGATCTCCGCCATCTTGTGCGTTTTGCAGTGGGGCCGGAGTCGCTCCGGGGTACCGGCGATCCGGATCATCTCTTCGATGTTTGCGATCACCAGTTCGCGATAAATGATCATGCTCGGACTGAGCAGATTGGCGGTGTCGTCGATCTTGTATTTCGGGTCCATAGGATTCGGAGGATTCGGGGATTGGTTGATCGGAATCGGCATGGCACCGTGCCTGCGGCCGATGTATAGTCGAACACGATCACCCTACCGTACAAATCCAATCAGGCAAATGGCCGATGGAAAGCATGTGAATTGATTCGGGACAATCCGGGGGGAGTACAGTCATCGCATGTTTGAATTGCGGGAGCACCTGCAATCAGCGTTGCAGGCTGCGCTTCCGGGCATCGCTGTGTCCGCCGGCGCCGTATGCCACAGCGGTGAACCCAGTGTCTCACCGGTGCTTATCGCGATGCATGTATCTGCGGAGTTTGCAGCCGGCACATTGCGACTTTCTGTCGGACGCTCTACAACGGAAACAGAGATTGGTCAGGCAATCGAACAGATAGTGGCGGTGCTGCGTGGGAAATAGTCACGAAAAAAAATCACGAGGGGTGGCATGCGAATTGCCGTAGGCAGCATCCAACACGAGAGCAGCAGCTTCTCACCCATCGAAACATCGCTCGAGGTTTTTGAATCGGAAGGCAGATACTTCGAAGGTGAAGCACTGGCAGCGCTGTCCGGCGAGGCGAACACGGTTGTCGACGGATTCATTAAGGGGGTCCGCCTGCATGGCGCTGAGCTGGTGCCGTTGATCGCGACATATCCGCACTGCAGCCGGCAGCCAGCGCTTGATCTCCATGAGATACTGAAGAACCGGCTGCTTGATCGACTGCGTGATGCCTTGCCGGTGGACGGTGTCCTGCTGGACCTGCACGGCGGCTACTCGGTCCAGGGTCTCGATGACGGGGATGGCGATATCCTGCAGGCGGTGCGTGGACTGGTTGGCCCCGACTGCCTGATCATGGCCGTGCATGACCCGCACTGTAACATCGGCCCGCTGATGGTCGAAAATGCCGACGCCCTGATCATCGAAGACACCTACCCGCACGTCGACATGGCCGAACGCGCCCTTGAAGCCGCCGACATGATGGTCCGCACCATCCGCGGCGAGATCCGCCCGACCATGGCGTACCGGCCGATCCCGATGTTCTGGGCTGCGGCCAAAATGATATCCGCGGAAGAACCGATCAAGTCTGCGTACCAGCACTGTTTCGATATCGAGATGCGTCCTGGTGTGTTGACCGCCAGCATCGGACTGGGATACCAGTGGGCCGACATCCCGATAGTTGGTGCCTCGACCATTGTCGTGACCGACAACGACCCGACGCTGGCGCAGCAGACTGCCGATGAGTTGGCAAAATGGCTTTGGCACCGCCGAGACGACTGGCAGCGGGCGCTGATGAAGCCGGCGGATGCACTCGCCGAGGGCGATAGCATTGGCAAATACCCGATTGTCCTTGCCGACCAGGCGGACAACCCTGGCGGCGGCTCCCCCAGTGACGGCGTCGAGATTCTCAATTTGTTCATCGATCGAGGATTGCAGGACGCGGCGATCCTGTACGTCGTCGATCCCGCGGTTGTGCAGCAGGCGATGGCTGCCGGTGTGGGCGCGACTATCGATGTGCAGATGGGCGGTAAGTCATGTGAGATCTGCGGACCGCCCGTGCCGATGACCGTAGAAGTGCTCGCGGTGAGCGATGGCCGCTCGATTTATGACGGGCCGATGTGGGAAGGAGCGGAGGCGTTCTATGGCGACTCTGCCTTAGTCCGGCAGGACGGCATTTCTGTCGTTGTGATCTCGGAATACTGTCAACCGATCGATCTGGCATTCTCACGCAGCCTCGGACTCGACTGCCGTGAATTGAAGTATATCTGCGTCAAATCGACCGGGCACTTCCGGAGCGGTTTCGGGCCGATTGCCGGCAGTATCTTCAACGTTGACACCGCCAGCGTCACGAGCCAGGACTTCGCCAGCCTGCCCTTCACCCGCCTTGGGCGGAAGATCTACCCGATTGATACGGACGCTGCTTTCGAGCTGCCGTAGGAACCGCCCCGCATGAGTATGCCTGCTGATTGACCGTCGCCAGTAAGATATTCCGGATCGTGGAAACAGGCAATCTTTTCACCACGAAGGTACGAAGGTGGTGAACAATCTCTCGCGGCATTTGGAAAACGCCATGCCACGGCCATGTTTACTGTCGCAATTCCCGATCTCGCGCGGGGGAACATTCAGTCATCCCTTCCGCCGACTTCAGACAACCCGAAACCCGACACCTACACCAGCTACATTATGGGATTTGATTCCGGATCATTCGCATTCTCCGTCTGCCACATGCCCGCCAAGATGCCCGATGACGCGCTCGAGCGCTTTGCCGCTCGCAAGGCGCCGCCGCTACAGTACGTCAAAGACAAGGAAGAACTCGGCTGGGTGACCGGCCGCCACCTGCTCGACACCCGCATCGACGATGAGACCGCCTACATGGGCGGCTATCTCCACCTCGTACTGCGGAGTGCGCAGCGCAAGATTCCGCCGTCACTGCTCAAGGCGGAATGCAAAATGGCGGAATTCGCCATGATGGAGGGGAACAACGGCGCTTTCCTCACGCGCAAGGAGCGCAAGAAGATCAAGGAGGAAGTGCAGGACCGGCTGATGGAGGGAATGCCACCGAGCCTTGCCGGGACACCGTTTGTCTACGACCCGAATAACGACCTGCTGTATGTCGGTACCTTTTCACGGGCGAAGGTCGACGCGTTCATCTATTTTTTTTACGACACCGTAGGGATCGAACCTGTGCCACTCTCGCCGGAGTTGATCGCGGAGCAACTCCTCGGCTACAGCATTGACTCGATCGAGTCGCTCAGTTTCTCGCCGAACCGTGCCGAAGGCGACGAAGAGGGCGGACTCGGCCGTGACTTCGCCACCTGGATCTGGTACTTCCAGGATGTGGAGAGCGGAACCTTCGAGGTGCCGCACCTCGGTGAGTTCGGGGTGATGATCGACGGCCCGATGTGCTTTGCTACGGAAGGGCCGGGGGGGGCGCTCGAATCAGTGATCCGCAAGGGCACGCCGACCAACAGTGCGGAAGCGAAGGCCTCGCTCATGGTCGGGAAGAAGATCATGAAGGCCAAGTACACCATGGCCAAAGAGAAGCAAACCTGGGTTTTCAATCTCGATGCTGCGACGTTCAATTTCCAGGCGGTCACATTGCCGGATGGCGAAGAACTCGATGCCGGCAGTCATTTCCAGGAACGCATGTACTTCATCGATACCATGCGTCGCGCGTTCCTGCATCTCTTCGACGACTTTCTGAAACGCGTCAATGACCCGGTCGAGGCTGATGCGCTCACTGCGAAAATCCATGCCTGGGTCGGCAACCTGAAAAATCTCTAAGCCTGTGCTCCCAGGGTCAGTCCCCAAGCTCTTGATATGATTCGTCAGGGTCGGCCGCGTGAATGTCGGATACTTTGCCGTAAATCCTGCGGCGCGGCAGGGGACCGAAGAAGCGGCTGTCCCGGGCATGCTCGACGTTGTCTCCGAGCAGGACGTAGTAGTTGCGGCGCAGCTGGAACTCCGATTTCGGCGTTGGCTGCCCCACCGCTTCCGACGAGTATTGGATTCCCGGCGGCGGTTCCAGGTATTCACCGTCGATATAGACGCCGTCCGGCGTGAGTTTGACATGCTCACCCGGCAGCCCGACAACGCGGAAGACGTAAATTCGTTTTTCCGCCGGCGAACCAACCACGACTACGTCGAAGCGCTCCGGCGGGTTGCGCCCGTACTGCTCGGTCTCGACGTAGCTGCCGAACGAAATCAACGGAGCCATCGCCCGCGATGGCACTTTCAGCTGCAACGGGTGTGCCATGCACCCGGCCAGCGCCATGGTTGCAAGCAGGAAAAGGATGTGGCTTTTTCTCACGATTTGCCCAGTTCCTCGATGAGGATCTGCCGTGCTGATTGCGGGTTGGCGTTGCCGCGGCTCGCTTTCATTACCTGGCCGACCAGGAAGTTCATCGACTTCTCGTTGCCTTCCTTGAACTCGGCGACCGGCTTGGGGTTTGCAGTGATTGCTTGGCGGGCCCAGTTGCGGATTTCGCTGTCGTCTGTCTTGACGATGTTGAGGGTGGCCTTGACGGTCTCGAGGTCGTTGCCGGTCTTGAACATGTCCACGAAAATGTCCTTTGCCTGGCGCCCCGTGATATCGGCGCTCTCGATCGCAGTGACAAGTTGGGCCAGCGCCGTTGGGCTGATCGGGGATTCAGTGATCGGCACGTTTGCCTGTGAGAGCTCGCGCATGAGCTCGACCATGATCCAGTTCGACGCTTTTTTCGCCGGCGCCCCGGCATTGACTGTTTCTTCGTAATAATCAGCAACCGGCCGATCGGCGGTAAGCACGCCGGCGTCGTATTCGGGAATGCTGTATTGGGCCACGAAGCGGTCGCGGCGTTTCTCGGGCGTCTCCGGAACCTGTGCCCGAATTTCCTCGAGCCACGCGTTATCGATGGCCATCGGCATGAGGTCGGGTTCCGGGAAATAGCGATAATCATCATCGCCCTCTTTCCGGCGCAGGAAATAAGAGTCGCCAAGGTCGTCATCCCAGCCGCGGGTTTCCTGAAGCAGTTCGCCGCCACCGTCGAGGACTGCCGCCTGACGTTCGATATCGGATTCCAGGGCGCGGTGTACTGACTTGAAGCTGTTGAGGTTTTTGAGTTCGATTTTGGCGCCGAGTTCGGTGCGGCCAGCCGGTTTGAGCGAGACGTTGACGTCGCAGCGCAATTGGCCCTTCTCCATGTCGCAATCGCTGATTCCGCCATACTGCATGGCCTGCTTCAAGACAGTGAGATAGGCGTACGCCTGGTCCGGGCTGGTCATGTCCGGCTCGCTGACAATCTCCATCAGCGGTACGCCGGCGCGGTTGTAGTCGATACCGCTGTACTCCCCGAAGTGCGTTGATTTACCGACATCTTCTTCCAGATGGATGCGGGTGATCCCGATCTCTGCTGCGGGCAGTTCCTCACCCGAAAAACCGATGCCGGCGATCTGAACGTAGCCGCGCCCGCACAGCGGCAGGTCGTACTGCGAGGTCTGGAAATTCTTCGGCATGTCCGGATAGAAATAGCTCTTGCGATCGAACTTGCTGTATTCGGCGATCTTGCAGTCGCACATCAAACCGGCAAGGATGGTCTTGCGCACCGCTTCTCGATTCGGCACCGGCAAAACGCCGGGATACCCCATGCACACAGGGCAGATCAGGGTGTTGGGCTCGGCCCCCGAACGGTTCGGGCAGCGACAGAAAATCTTCGTCGCAGTCTGCACCTGTACGTGTACTTCCAATCCGATGACAACGTCGTACTTCATGATTTCCCCGACTCCATCAGCCAGTGGCCGGCACGCAGAATATTATTCTCGCACAGCGAGTCGCCCATCAGTTGCACGCCGATCGGCAGGCCGCTGCTGTCGGTGCCGTACGGTATGGAGATGCCGCAATTGCCGGCGAGATTGGCCGGCACCGTATAGATGTCGGTCAGGTACATCTGCAGTGGATCGCTGATTTCACCGTGACGGAAGGCGGTCGTTGGACTGGTCGGGCCGATGATTACATCGCAGCTCTTGAACGCTTCGGCGAAATCACGGCGCACCAGCGTTCGTATTTTCTGTGCGCGCAGGTAGTAGGCGTCGTAGTAGCCGCTGCTCAGCACGTAGGTGCCGAGGATGATCCGGCGTTTGACTTCTTTGCCGAAACCTTTCTCCCTGGTCATGAAGTAGGTGCTCATCAGGTCGGTGTCCGGATAGCGTGCGCCGTAACGGATGCCGTCGTAACGGGCCAGGTTGGAGCTTGCTTCGGCGGTGGCGATGACGTAGTACACAGCCACGCCGTAACGCAGGGAAGGCAACGACACATCGACAACTTCACAACCTGCATCTGAGAATGCACGGATCGCGGCTTCGCTGGCCTGCCGCACTTCCGGGTGCAGCCCATCGACGTCGAAATATTCCTTTGGCACGCCGATACGCAGGCCCTCGATACCTTTGTCCAAAGCGTCGATAAACCCAGTCCTTGTGTCTGGGATCGAGGTCGAGTCCATCGGGTCGTAGCCGCCGATAATGTCGAGCACCAGTGCGGCGTCGCGCACGTCGCTGGTCAACGGCCCGATCTGGTCGAGTGACGAAGCGTAGGCGACCAGTCCGTAGCGTGGCACCAGGCCATACGTCGGCTTGAGTCCGACAATGCCGCAGAAGCTGGCCGGCTGCCGGATCGATCCGCCAGTATCCGAACCGAGCGCCGCGAAGGCCTGGCCGGAGGCAACGGCAACTGCCGAGCCGCCGCTGGAACCGCCGGGTACACACTCGGTATTCCACGGATTGCAGCTATGTCCGTAGGCGCTGTTTTCGGTGGACGAGCCCATGGCAAACTCGTCCATGTTCGTACGGCCCGCGCAGATCATACCCGCCGCCTTCAGTCGCGTCACCACAGTGGCGTCGTAGGGTGCTGTGTAGCCTTCGAGGATGCGACTGGCGCAACCGCACGGCTGGCCGTTGACAGCGATGTTGTCCTTGATGGCGATCGGCAGACCGTCATACGGGCCGATCGGCTTGCCGTCCGACCGGCGGGCATCCGCCGCCGCCGCCTGTTCCAGGATCGCGTCGCTCTCGAGCTGGCGGTAGCCGTTCAGGATATTGTCGGTTGCCTCATGTCGCGCCAGCAGCTGGCGGCACAGGCTGGTCGACGTTGCATCGCCGGCGGCTAGTTCGGCAGCGGCATCGAAGAGCGTCGCGGGCGACAGTTGATGGACGTACTGGTCCGCCACTAATGCGTCCCCCCGTCGCCGTCCTCGATCACTTTCGGAACGCGAATCAGTTCGTCGTCGAGTGTCTCCGGCGCATTCCCTAAAACGGCTTCGCGGTCAAGCTGAGGACCTGGCACGTCCTCACCGAACACATTGGTGATTGCCGTGGCGTGCGCCATTGGTTCGATGCCTTCGACATCGACAGCGGAAAGCTCTTCGATGTAACCGAGAATCGACTCGATTTCCTTCTGAAACTCGGCCGCCTCCTCGACGGTCAGTTCGACCCGCGCGAGTTTGGCGATGTCCTCGACGTTTATCTGTTTGTCGGATGCCATATGTCTCTCGACAGTTAACAGTTGCAGTGGCAAATCAGAATCGGTTATTCTACTGTACCGCTTGTTGATTTCAAAGCAGCGGAGCGGTGAACAATCCGCGTTTGTAGGCGTCTGATTCATTGGTGACCCCCTCGCCACCTCACTCATAATCTTACCGGAACCCGATCATGAAAAAGCTTTTCATTCTGGCGACACCAGCAAGACTCGCCGTTGTATCACTGTTTATTGCAGGCACAATTCTGGCGCTTGATCGCGAGCCGCTACAGGCAGTGCCGCGGGTGGTTGCCGATCGCGGGCCACTGGCCGCCGGGGAACGGCAGACAATCAAGTTGTTCGAGTCAGCTTCGCCCTCGGTCGTCTATATCACTACCGTGCGGGTTGGTCGCGACCGGTTCAGCCGGAATCTTTTTGAGATCCCGCAGGGCACCGGCTCCGGTTTCATTTGGGATGACCAGGGGCATGTCGTGACGAACTTCCACGTCCTGCGTGGCGCCCAGATTGCCCGGGTAATGTTGGACGACCAGAGCGTTTGGGAGGCGAAACTGGTCGGAGTCTCACCCGACAAGGATCTGGCTGTTCTGCAAATCGAGGCGCCGAGGGAGGTTCTCCATGCCATCCCGATCGGCACATCGGATGATCTGAAAGTCGGGCAGAAGGTGCTGGCGATCGGTAATCCGTTCGGTTTCGATCATACGCTCACCACCGGTATCATCAGCGGCCTCGGCCGTGAAATCCAGTCGGTGGCGGGCCGGCCGATCCAGGATGTCATCCAGACCGATGCCGCCATCAATCCCGGCAATTCCGGCGGTCCGCTTCTGGACAGTGGGGGGCGTTTGATCGGTGTTAATACCATGATCTACAGCCCGTCCGGCGTCTATGCCGGGGTCGGGTTTGCGGTGCCCGTGGATACCGTCAATCGTGTTGTGCCGGAATTGATCTTGCATGGCAAGGTCGTTCGCCCGGGTCTCGGCGTGAAGATCGATGACTACCTGAATGAGCGGCTCGGAATAGAGGGTGTGATCGTCCGTGGCGTGCTTCGTCGCAGCGCTGCCGAGCGTGCCGGTATCCAGGGAATCCGTTGGGGGCACTTCGGGCGCTACCAGCTCGGGGACGTGATCGTGGCGATCGACGACGAGAAGGTCAGTGACAGCGATGACCTGTTCAATATCCTCGACAAGCGCAAAATCGGTGAGACGGTCAAGGTCTCGCTCGAGAACGACGGTAGGCAGCGGGAAGTCTCGCTGGAGCTTCAAGCCATCGACTAACTCCCTGTACAGTTCGAGAGCGACGATAAGCTGGTGCCGTGATTTGAGCCGAACGGATCCAATGAATTAAGCCCGTGAGGTTCAAGGCTATGCGATCTCCCGCCTACATTTTCGCCTTTAACTTCAGGAGGAACTCCTGCGGCATGAGGTAGCCCAGTGTGTGATAGCGCCGCACACAAGCGAGGCTGAGCTGGTAGTCGTCGTTATCGAAATAGGCGCGCGCCAGATTCTGCCAGGCATCTGCCAGGTTGGGATCGAGGGCCGCCGCCTTCTTGTAATGCCCGATGCGCTCTTCGATGTCATCGGTGACGGTGCCCAGGTTGTTCCACACAGCCGCGAAGTCGGGATTGACTTCCAGCGCCTTGCTGTACGACACCCTGGCCAATTCTCCACTGTCGCTCAGCCGGTAGGACATGCCAAGATTGTTCCACGCCTCGGCGTCGTGGACATTGATTGAAATGGCGAGTTGGCAGGCGGTGATTGCCTCGTCGTAGCGCTTTTTTTCGCGCAGTGCACTGCCCAGGGGGCTCAGCAGGACGGCGAGAGTCTGGCGCTTGCTTTGCGGCTGCAGGTAAAACTTCTTCCCTTTTTCGCTGAACTCGCCGCCGCAGCGCTCGGCGTAAACGTTGTCCGCCAGGATCACACCGGCCTGCGTCGTCTCGATGTTCAGAGCTTCGCCGTTCGCCGAGGCCGGCCAGTGAATGTAGATGTGCTCGGGAATACAGACGCTCTGAAAGGGCAGGTCGAGGCGTTCCGCCAGGGCCATGTACAATGCCACCAGCGCACTACAGCGCCCGTGCTTTGTTTCCAGCAGGACGTGGAGCAGGAAGTCTTCGTCGTATGGATCGACATCTGCCACGAAGCCTTTTTCGTTGAAGATATAGTCTGCCATTGTAGCTGCCACGCGGTCACGATCGGTCGGGTCCTGGATGCGCTCACGAAGCTCGTACGCCATGGCGTCGAGTTGCTCGGAAAAATACGGCAGGTCCATTCCCGGATCATACAGCTTGCCGATCAACAGATTGCCGTAGCCCATGTCTATATCCTGCTCGTCGAGCGCCAGCATCGCGTCGATTGTTGACACCTTCAGACCCTTGCGTGCGTCATTCGCCAACGGCCATGGTGTTTCCGGGGGGCGTTCGGCCAGCAGCCATGGCTGCGAATTCGCGATCGACAGGGTCGGCGTCTTTGATGTACGCCGGGTATACTGCCTCATCCGTTCCTGCTCGGATCGCATCAACTCGGCGAGGGTACTGGCTGTCAGGCTGTCGTCGGTCTGCTGCCGCATCTGCAGCATCGCGTGCACGCAGATGTAGCCCATGATGCTGAACAGCGTCTCCTGCGTCTCGAGGTCTTCGTTCACGACCTGTTGCGTGGCTTCGAAAAATCGTTTGGTCTTGCGATGCTTGCCATCCAGGTTGAGGTCGGTTGCTGCTTGCCGGCGACTCGCGCCATGCACACGCATGACGTTGTCGGGGAAATCGACATTGTCCTCCAGGCGCGTTGCAAAGCAGACATCCGCCAGCAGCAGCGTCCGTTGCGGGATCCGCTGCAGCCATTCACCGAGTTGCTGATCGGCAATTTTCGTGCGGGCACCCAGCAGGATGCCGCCTTTTTTTCGGTGATGTGCGCCGAGGTAGAATACGACAATGTCATTGGCCTGCAGGGTCGGCGGCAGCGTTTCCGTGATAAATGTCTCGAGTTCATCAGCGCTTGGATTGATCAGGTGATGCTGCCGTTCGGCGCCGACGCCGAACCATTTGGTCAAGGTCGCACCGAGCAGCTCTCGCGAGTGCCGCCACGCCTCGAGGTCGCCGCGCCACGGCGTGTCGTGAACCGTGCAACCGACGTACACGATATTTGGCGCTGCGAACTCGGCAGCCGTTGCCAGAGAGACCGTGGCGGTCATCAACAACAGACAGATGTAACGCTGTATTCTCATTCTTGCGGTGTGTCGCTGCGTGCAGGTCGAGATAACACCCACGCCCGGTGACATCCGACGATGGCAGCGAACGCCAGGGCGCATAGATAGAAGCCATAGTGGTCATGGATGACCGGCAGCAGCGCTTCGAGCAGCAGGTCGAGGATCACCATGCCGTGCGCCAGTCGGTCCATGCCGTTTGCGAAGTAGTGCGGTATCAGCAGCATGTAGAGCACCAGCGCAGCACTCACGGATACGCCGATGACAGCTATAGACGTACGCGAGGACGCGTACATCCAGATGTGAAAAACGCCGAGATGCGCGACCAGCAACACGAGGCTGTAGTGCCAGCGTGCCATGAATGTCGCAAACCGGTTGTTGTGTTGCCTCGCTGCATCGGTCGTATCGTTTGAAGATATCATTGCCGTGTAGGGTTGTCGTGAACTTTCATGTGGTAAGGTACTGTTTCCTGATCTTTGATTCCAAACCGGTACACGCTTGTGTCGACTTCAGTCATTTCAGATATCTATGTGCACCTGCCGTTCTGTGCGCACAAGTGCGACTATTGCGCCTTCCTCTCGATCGAAGGCGCAGACCGCAGTCTGCGCGGCCGTTTCCTCGATCGACTCGAACGCGAACTCGATATATTGAGTGCACGCTGCGGTCGGCTTACGACAATCTACCTCGGCGGCGGTACGCCGACGCATTTCGCCCCGGGCGAGCTGCTGCGCCTGATGACAATGATCCGCCGGTATTTCAGCCTGCACGACGACTGTGAGTTCACCTGTGAAGGCAATCCGCTGTCGCTGACCCGGGACAAGATCGAAATCCTCCTGGGCGGTGGTGTCAACCGTATTTCCATAGGTGTCCAGAGTTTTTCCGAAGAGACCCGCCAGGCTATTGGGCGCGGCGGCGACGTAAATCGGGTCTACGAGGTTTTCGATGACCTCCGTCAGTGTAAGGTTCGCAGCATCAATTGTGATCTTATTTTCGCAGCACCGGAGCAAACTGTCGAAAGCGCCATTGCCGATGTCCGTCGGCTCTCGGATCTTGGACCCGATCACGTGTCCGCTTATTCACTGATTGTCGAACCCGGCACGCCGCTGGCGGAGCGCGGCGTTTGCGAGCGCGACGACGACGGGCTCGTCGCTATGTGGGAAGCCGCCGACAGCATCCTTGCGGAGAATTGCGGCATGCACCGCTACGAGGTTTCAAATCACGCCCGTCCCGGACATGAATGCCGGCACAACTGCCGCATCTGGAAGGGGCATCGATTTCTCGGCGCCGGACCGTCCGCCTGCTGGTTCGATGAAGCCGGGCGCTGGCAGAATCCACCGGACCTCGATGCCTGGTTCGCCGGGGATATGCCGCAGCTCGATTCGCTGTCACCGCCGGCGCGCGCCGCAGAAATTCTGGCGACCGGGTTGCGCACGACTGCCGGATGGCGGCGATCGGAGTATTGCGAGCGTACCGGTTATGACTTTTTCGAATTGCGTAGTCTGCAAATCGAAGCCCTGATCGCGGATGATCTGCTTGAGCACAACGAGGATCATCTGCGCCCGACACGGCGGGGCCTGCTGTTCGCCAACCACATTGCCCGAGAGCTGTTGTGAACCGTTCCACGGAAGATAACACAATCAAGGCGCAACGATGATCTGCCTGACCGGCGATACCCATCACGATACGCTCGATACGAACGAGCAACTCTGGCTGCGCGAGCAGGGGCAGACGATCTCCGAGGTCGATGTCAGCCTCGAATATGTGCAGTTGTGTGCGAAGTACGACGTCAAGTGCACGCTGTATGTGACCGGGCGTACGCTGGCCGATCAGTGGACGCAGTTTGAACCGATCGCCACGGTGGAGATCTGTGAAGTCGCCGGGCATACGTTCGAGGCTTTCCCGCGGCCGGCCAGTGAGCGACAGAAAGCGATCGCAAGTGGCGGTGTTTCGACTTCACATGCCGGTACGCATGGCAGCTATGAAGACCAGGACGAAGACGTGCGCAGGATGTGCGAGATTGCCCTGGAACGCCTGGGTGCGCCAATCGTCTCCTGGCGTAACCACGGCTTCGTTCACGATGCCAACACCGACGAAATTCTGTACGGGCACGGCATTCGTTACCTTTCCGATGACCTGAACTGGGACAAGCTCTATCCCGAACAGCTCGAAAGCGGTTTGATTTCCCATCCAGTTAACGTGATAATGGATCATGATCATCTTTATCACGCCCATCGTACGCCGGCCTACGTTGAAAAACAGCGCGAGAACTGGTCGTTCACGAGCGAGCCCACGAGTGAGTCGTTCACGATCGAGAGGTGGGGTGAATTAGTGATGGAGCAGGTCACGCATATCGCCGCCGCCGGTGGCGTTGCAACTGTACTGGCACATCCGATCTGCATGTACACTGCCGATCGCTTTGCAACATTCGAGCGGCTGCTGCGGGAATTGGCCGCATATCCAGGCATTCATGCCCGCGAGGTCGGACAACGCGTGGGCGGTAATCCCGGGGCAAGCGATGGCCTCTGAGCGGCACGTATATATCAATGGCGAGCTGGTGCCGGAATCGCAGGCGACGATCTCGATCTTTGACGTCGGCCTGATGTACGGCGTCACGCTTTACGAATCGCTGCGAACGTTTAAGCACAGCTGGTTCCTGCAGCGCGAACACTGGCGTCGGCTCGAACAATCTCTGACCTATGCCGGGCTGCATGATCTCCTCGACCAGCAGCAGTTCGACCAGGCGCTGGCGCAGACTCTGGAAGCCAACGAACAGTTCACGGATCCGGACGACGATCTCTGGGGGAACATCCAGGTAACGCCCGGCCAAAGCTTTCCGATGCCGCTGATGGGCGCCGCCGCACCCTCCACGCCAACGCTCATCTGCTACACCGCGCCGCTGCCGCAGAGCGATTATGCGCGCTATTACCGAACCGGCAAGCACGTGGTGACCAGTTTTTTTCGGTCGCCGCCGGCGCAGTCCTATGATCAGCGGATGAAGAACCGGTCACGCTTTCCGCACTTCCTGTCGAAGCGCGATGCGGTGCGCACGGATCCGGACGCGTTTGCATTGATGCTCGATACCGGCGGCAACCTCGCGGAAGGTACGGGCGCCAATATTTTCGTGGCCCGCGACGGTGTGCTGTACACGCCGAAGGCCCGCAGCATCCTGATTGGCACCAGCCGCCAGTACGTGTTGGGACTGTGCCGCGATCTGGGCATCGAAGCGGTCGAGGAAGACCTGTCGCTGTATGATGCCTACACAGCGGACGAGGCGTTCTGGACGACATCTTCCTTCTGCATCCTGCCAATTTCCTGCATCGATGGTCGGCCGATCGGCAATGCCTATCCCGGTCCGCTGGCGGCTCGCCTGCTGGATGCCTGGAGTGACCGTGTCGGCGTCGACATCGTCGGCCAGGCAGAGCGATTCGCTGCATTATGAACGTTCTGTGGATCCTTGAAGATGCGCTGCGTCCCGATCACATGGGATGCTACGGCTACAAACGCGACACGACGCCGAACTGTGATCGACTGGCTCGCGAAGGGGTGCGTTTCGACTGTGCCATTGCCACCGCTGCCCACACGCTGCCGCCGATTGTTTCGATGCTGATGAGCCAGTGGCCGGCGACCCACGGGGTCGTCGATGCGCAGCGGTTCATACAGTGGATCGGCGGTGCATGGGACGGCGTCGAGACGCCGCTGCATTCGCTCGAGCGTGCCGGGTACTGCGTCGATGGTGAGCTGGTCATGCGCTGGGCCCCGCTGGGGTTCACGCGCGACACCGGGAGCGATGAAATTCCCGCCTACTTCGACAGGCATCGGGACGACAAGTGGTTCTTCTATGCGGAACCATATCCTACCCATTTGCCCTACAATCCGCCAGCCGGGTATTTCGAACAATTCCTTGACGAAACGCCGAGTCCCGAAACTATGGCGCGGATGGAGGTCGTGCGGAACTTCCTGATCGTTCATCCCTCTGGCATGATCAGCAAACTGGAGGCGGGCGAGGCGGATCCGCTGCCGGACGACGATGCCGATGAAGCGCATCGCCGCACGGCTGCTGCCGTCGATCTGGAGCCGCAGGACCGGGGTGCTGTGCAGGCGCTGTACGATGGTGAGGTGCGGGTCTTCGACGACCTGGTCGGCGAATGGGTGGACCGACTCGAAGCGCTGGGCATTCTTGACGAAACGCTGATCATTCTCACCGCCGATCACGGCGAGGAGCTCATGGAGCGGGGGCACGTCGGCCATTGCTCCTGCAATCTGATGGGGACACTCTACGACGAGTCGATTCGGGTGCCGCTGATCCTTCGGTACCCGCCGCGGCTGAAGCCGGGCACGGTTGTCGATGCACAGGTCTCACAGATTGACATCATGCCGACGCTGTTCGAGATGCTCGACCTGCCGCAGTGCGAGAGGATGGAAGGGCAGTCACTGCTGCCGTTGATCGACGGGGACACAGTATTTCGCGAGGTTGCTTTCAGCGAGACGACACCGGCGGGTTGGCAGGCGCTGAGCGGCGACGACCGGCAGATTTTCTCGATCCGTACGGCTGTCTGGAAAGTGATTCTGCACACCGACGCGCGTCGCAGCAGCCGGCGTCTCGAGATCTTTGATCTGGCCCGCGATCCCGGCGAGGTCGACAACCTGGCGGAGTCACCACCGTCTGCCGCGGCATCACTGATCGCGCAGTTGGACGAATACGTTGCGCAACAGCCGCGCTATCTGGATTGATTGAGCAACCGGTCGATTTTGACCTGCGCCATGACCCACCCAGATCGACCGCAGCGAGATTCTGGGGTAGCGTGCACATGGCTTGGTTATGCATTTTTGTTTGCGACGAACGCCGCTTTACAAAAAAATCTGACATCATCGCCTTCTTAACACTCGACCGTAACTATCAGCGGCATATGATCGCTTACAGTGATCCATTTTTTCTTTTTGCCAATTCGAAGATTACTGTTACTCAGGAGATCGCCTGTACAAAACACATGGTCAATATGGTATGAATTAGTTTCTTTTCTGCGATGAAAGAATGTTGGTTTACTTTCTTCGCCTTGAGCCTCTTTGTGTTGATGATGGTAGAGGCTTTCTATGCCGAGTTTTTTTAGCTCAATGACAACATCCGAATGATTCCACCATCGGTCGGGCTTATTCCATATTTCGTTGCTATTGAAATCCCCCAATATTAATGTTTTGTCCTGCGCTAAATCATCATGATGGATTTGCAAGAATTTCCAAAACTGACCCATATATCCAAATGCTCCGGAGTCGCTTCCCTTAGTCCATACGCCCAATACATTAAATTCATCGTTTACACCGAAGGGAAGAAATAGTTTTAAGTCGGAAGTTTTCCAACGAATTGAGTTGCTTTTACTTAAGAGCCCTTGGATTTCAAACATCCCTTGCCATTCCAGTTTTCTAACCGTATTGCCCTTCTTCGGGAATACGCCAATGCCTTTGTTTTTAGATTCACCAATCCACAAATAGTCGCTGGCCCAAGACCGAAATTGCTTTGTCGATTTCGCTGGGTTTTCACACTCTTGAATGACAAGTACATCTGCGTCAAGGGAATCAACTTCTTGAATTTTCTTTCTGAGTGCTCCATTACAGTTCCAAGTGACTATTTTCATAAGCAGTTAACGGTGGCCATGGCGCGAGAGAATTGGCGTGCTTTGCATACTATTCCTCGTCGCTGTCCATGGCATTATCGGCCATGTCTTTTTTCTCAAGTTCCTTCAAGGATACACCGTTGACATCCTTCCATTCCCGCAGTCCGCTTGCATGGCCGCCGTGAATCACTGATGCTGCGGCGCTTGGGCTTGAGAACTCATAGTCTTTGGTGAAGACGAGTTTGTCTGATTTTTGGGTAAGAACGCCTTCGGAAATGAGTTGCGACCTAAGGATTGAAGGATAAGGGTATTTCTTTACGGACAGCCGCTCGTTGAGCACCGCTTGCGAGTCCTTCAGGACGAGGAAGCCGTTTTTCGTGGAACTCCCTGTGGCCTTGACGTCCTTGATTTTGCAGGTCAGCATATCGGAGTTTTTCGGTGATACCGTAAACATCGTTATCGGTTTCAGGAAGTCCTGCCCAAGAACGGGTAAAAGTTGATCGACCTTGGCCAGAAACACATTCATGTCTGCCGTATCTGATTCAGGGAGGTGGGAGCCACTGGAGTTCGTGTTCTCCAGTTCAAACCTGTCTGCTTCCCTTGTCATCTCGATGAGCTTACCCTCAAGATACTTGATGTGGGCTTTGGTCAGGTTCTCATCCTTGCTAACGAAGAAGATGATGGTCTTCCAGAAATCCCGATCGAGATGGTTCTTGATTCTTGATCGGACGACTTCAGCCTCTCCAATATAGACTCTCTGCTTCCCGGTCTCGGGATTGATCCCGGTCAGGAAGTAGATACCGGGCTTATCGGCCTCGTCCCTCTTGAGGAGCAGATCCAATTGGGAGCGAGGACCAGCCAGCGCTTTTCCCGTCCAGTTTGATATTTCAGCCGTTCGGACGGAAGCAGGATCACCCTCCGCGAGGAATATTTTCACGGTGGCAGTCTCTTTCATAATTCTCCTTGGCCAACGTCTACTTGACCTACGTGATGAAGCGAAGCGTAATCACGTTTATGGTTTACGCCTGCGACGGGCGCTGATTTATGGCGGTGAAAGCCCCCCAGGTGGAAGAACCTGCGTATGTAAAAGTACGTGAACGAATAGCCGAAGGCAAGTGCGGAACCGGGCACCGGGTCATCGAGCGTTAAATGAA
>Ga0209403_10001280_pt1 | contig 33146 bp, 31 predicted proteins | sample ArcticOcean_MG_C_8_FD_187440 | JGI IMG/M metagenome (GOLD analysis project Ga0209403, IMG submission 187440) | Marine microbial communities from western Arctic Ocean - ArcticOcean_MG_CB11_86 (SPAdes) (version 2) | ecosystem: Environmental > Aquatic > Marine > Oceanic | place: Arctic Ocean...
CCCAAGCCCCCGATTTAGTTTGCCAAAATCTGCTCCGCGGAATTTCGCAAAATCCTCCATATCGAAGTATAATTTGGGGAAATGTATGGCTATATCATCGATTCCTACCTCTGTCATAACAACTCCTCCAAGTCTTGGCGCGAAGAAAGATGGTTATCATACCTACTATGAAATTGGGGTCAAGTAGTCATTTATCAAAACGTGTTACTGCGAGCCAGTGATTAAATCCATAGTGCCTAATAAATCTGCTTTCTCTGAAAAATATTCAGAGATTGGCGTTAAAACTTCTTCTAACCCCCTAGAAACCGCCATTTTTCCATCAAATGGATGGACAGTGCCGTCATTTATTGCAGAAATAAACGTTCCAATATCACGCCATTCAGAGGGTTGACCGTATTCAGGTTTAGGTTCAACTTTTAATTTACCTAACCTTGGAAATAAAACATACTTTGCAATCTCATATATTGCGGAGTTATCATTACCCACTTCTAAAAATGCTTTACGTATTTTCTTGTCTATTTTTTTGGGTGTGTCGTGCAATAATATAGCATTATTTGGATCGGATTTTGACATTTTATGATCGTAAGAGTCCATTCTCCCACCGCCTCCTTTTAATCCGGATAACATAGGAGTATGGATACATGTAGCTTTAATCCATTTATTTCGATCTGCTACTTCACGCATGTACATATGTGCTTTTCTTTGATCCATGCCACCTAGTGCGATATCTATTTCTAATTCGAATATATCAGCAGATTGCAAGGCAGGGTAAAAGAATGCAGACAAATCATGATCAGAAGAATCTTCATCCCTTCCCATGATACTGAAGGTCCTTCGTACACGTGACAGACTCATATTTTTAGAACATCTTAATACACGTTCCCAGTATTTACCTGAGTCCATTATTTCCGAAGCATGTATGAACCTAATCTCACCGGGCCCGGTACCTTCTTTAGGATGATCAAGTAAAACTCTGAAAACCTCAGACATATATTCTGCAGCCAAAGAGATTTTTCCCATATCCCTAGAAAATTTGTCATTAATCCAAGCGTGCCAGTCTGCTAATAAGACCGTTATATTGACATCTTCATCAAGCATTTTTTTCATTGTCTCAGCAAGTATCATCCATCCTAAATGTGCTTTACCACTTGGTTCAAGGCCAATGTATGCATTCAACTGAGAATTACCCGAATGACTCGATTTTCCGGAAATTACCTTAGCAACATGATCTATTCCAACAACCTCTTCGCAACTGCTAAACATTCTTTCAATTTTATTTCGACCTTCTTCGTCGAGAAGAGAAAGAGGATCTGGATTACTCATTAAATCACCTTCACTACTTGAATAATTTATTTAATTTCTCGCCACGACCGGCAGCCTTGGTGTTTTCACCTTGTTTTAATGCGGATTCGATTTCTTCAATTAAAGATTCAGCCTGAGTTTTAACTTCTTCGGAAACATTTGATGACAGTTTCATATAATGCCGTGCTGCATTAACTGCTGATTTTGCTTTAGATGCTTTTTTACCCCATTCTTTGGCTTTGTCGCCACGTTGCTTGGAATTATAACCGGTGGCCTCATCAAGGAATAGAGTCCATTTTCTCCGACTGTCCTGAGCGATGCTCATAGCCTCGGGGTTATCAAAATTAGGGGGGACGTTAGTGACATCTATGACTAAAGAGCCAGTTTCTGTAAAATGTGCATTAATGGAGGTCATAATGTCATGAGAACCCGAGAAAGATGTTTTACCATCTGCCTCAACTTTATCAAAATATTTCTTAGCTAACACCGCTAATCCGCCGTCTGCCAAAATTTGTTTCATCAATCCACGCTTAACGTCGAATCTCTCCATAAGTCATGCGCGTAGTAATTGCTTATTCAATACTACGAGGGAAAGATAACATCTGAAGGCATATTAAACAGGGCTAAATCTATGTTCGTATTCGGCAGACCATGGGAATAAGGCAGGCGATACTCATGGGAGTTATGATAACGGCAGTATTGGCATCACCAATAGTTAATGCAGATTCGGCTGTAGAGCTAGATTCAATAATTATTCTTGACAGTGCAGATTTAGGTATTCAAGGAGTGGCAGAAAATCCAGAAGGAAATAGAATCTTGATTTATGGGGCAGACGGCTATGCAGAAATTATATTTTCAAATAGACCGGAAATTCAGATTCCACTTTCAGCAACTGATGAGCAAACAATGAGAGGTGCAGATTGGCACCCAGGTGGAGGCACGGCTTTCTTAGTTGGAGATGAAGGAATGGTTCTAAGATATGCGGCCGAAGATTACTCACTCACTCAAGCAGGAGAAAAACTAAACTTCGGTCAAACACAATTAAACACAGTCGCATGGAATACCGCAGGTTCATGGGCATATGTAGGAGGAGATGATGGATGGTTGTGGCGAATCAGAGCAGAAGGAGATGGAGGACTGGAAACACATCTTATTGAAGGCAGGGGAGAGGGTGACGTTACAGGTATTGATTGTCACAATGAAGTTATGCTCTGTGTGGTTTCGTCATCTACTGATGGAATTGGAATAATTGATAGAGACCATATTCTGACTTGGATAGGGGGAAATTTCTATCCTTGGACCAGTGTGATATGTCCATCTAATTATGTGCTATCTTGCGCGTCTGTATCTAGTACTCAACAAGTGGGAATGATAAAACTGCATTCAGACGGTGCTTTTCAAAGTGAGTTAACAATTAATGACATTAAAGGAATTGACGGTAAATTTACACATCTAAGTCACCAAGAAGACGTTAGGTCTTTGATTATAGTGGCACCATTCTCTATACTAGAACATAACATAAATACAAACTCAACATATCCTTGGCTAGATAATGAGGATGCTGAAGATTTCGATGCGACAATATCTGGAGAAAGAATTGTAGGGACATGGAATACTGGACAAAATAGTGGATGGTTGATTACTAGCCGCGGCACAATAGTTGAATTTCATTCGGCCGAAGAAATAGGAGGGGTAGGAGTTTTACTTGGAGGAATTGTAGGATTCCTAATTCCACTTACAATAGTTATGATGTTAATAACTCTAGTATATACTTCATCTCCAAAAATGCAGTATTGGGTGACCATGAAATTTGGCAACAAAGAAGAGAAAAGAGATGCTAGAAGGAAAGGACGAGGCAAAAGATAGGCTAGATAACCTACTGGCCCAATTAGGAACATTCATTTGGCCGCTATTATCGCCGTTGAATGAGAATTATGGCATATGAGGCTTTGGACTTCTACGATGTTGACTCATTATTGAGTGATGAAGAGCGAATGGTTCGTGACATGGTGCGAGATTGGGTTGATGAAGAAGTTATACCAAATATCGAAAAAGCATGTAGGGACGGTGTATTTCCAGATGAATGGAGAGTAGCATTGGGGGAAATGGGAGTCCTTGGGGCTCCTCTAAAGGGATATGGATGTCCGGGTCTTTCATACACTGCCTATGGAGTAATATGCAGAGAACTAGAGAGGGGAGATAGTGGGTTGCGATCTTTTGCAAGCGTTCAAGGCTCCTTAGCAATGTATCCAATTTGGGATTTCGGTAGTGAAGAACAAAAGAATCATTATCTCCCTAAGATGGCTAGTGGAGAATGGATAGGTTGTTTCGGATTAACTGAACCAGATTATGGATCTAATCCTGGCGATATGATTACAAAAGCAGAAGATAAAGGCGATCATTATCTCCTTAATGGAGCAAAAATGTGGATAACAAACGGAACTATCGCTGAAATAGCAGTTGTTTGGGCGAAATTGGATGGCGTGATTAGAGGATTTATCGTTGAGAAAAACGACCCGGGTTTTTCAGCGCCTGAAATGAAAGGAAAGCATTCCCTTAAGGCAAGCGTCACTAGTGAACTGGTATTCCAAGACTGTAAGATTCCAAAAGATAGGATGCTTCCTGATGTAAAAGGACTCAGAGGCCCCTTCTCTTGTCTAAATAACGCAAGATTTGGCATATCTTGGGGAGCCTTAGGTTCAGCTCAAGCCTGCTTCGATTCTGCAAAAGATTACGCATTGAGTAGGATACAATTTAACCATCCAATTGCATCTTATCAACTAGTTCAAAACAAATTAGCTTGGATGCTCAGAGAAATAACCAAGGGGCAGTTATTAGCATATCATTTGGCACTCAAGAAAGATTCGGGAACTTGGATTCCAGAACACATCTCATTAGCGAAAATGAACAATGTAGATATTGCTCTAGAAATCGCCAGAGTCGCTAGAGATATCCATGGTGCCAATGGTATCCTCGACGAATATCCAATTATGCGGCATATGGCAAATCTAGAATCGGTAAAAACTTATGAAGGAACACATGATATCCATAATCTCATTATTGGAAGACATATAACTGGAATTCAGGCATTCACAAGAGAAGTATGAAACTAGTTAGATTAGTTAAATTAAAACATAAAAAAACATTCGAACGACATAGAGGGGAAAATATGAATATTGCAGTACTACTAAAACAGGTTCCAGATACTACCGCGAAAATTACAATATCTGCAGGAAAAGTTGATGAGAGTTTAGTAAGTAAATGGTCTATGAGTCCATACGACGAATATGCTCTAGAGTCAGGATTACAGATGAAAGAGGCAAGTGGAGGAGTGCTAATCGCTATTACTTGTGGGCCAGAAAGAGCAAAGAAGATGTTGACGGATGCTGCTGCAGTAGGAGCGGATACTCTTGTCCATATATCAGATGAAGGAGTAAAAGATAGTACACATGTGCAAAAACTCTTGGCAGCCGCTGTCAAAAAATTTGGAGCTGACATCGTACTTTGTGGGAAACAAGCTGCAGATACAAATGGAGGATCTACTGGACCAGGGGTTGCTGAGATACTTGAGGTGGCATGTGTCACATTAGTTTCGGAAGTAAATTACGAGGATGGAAAAATCACTACAATAAGACCTAGCAGCATGGGTACAGAAAAAGTGTCACTAAATGGAATGGGTGTTTTTGCTTTTGACAAGGGCTCATCAGAACTCAGGAGACCAAATGTCAGAGGCATTATGATGGCAAAAAAGAAAGTTATTGAATCAATAACTTCAGGTGACTTAGGAGTGGAACTAGGAATCTCAAATATTACCTTAGATTCTCAAACACCCCCTCCTGCAAAAGCAGCAGGACAAAAATTCGAGGGTGCTGAACATGTACCTACAGTTGTATCTAAACTACGCAATGAGGCAAATGTAATCTGAGGTGAAAAAATGAGTTTTACAATAATAGCAGAAACAAACGGTGATTCACTTCACCCTACAACATACCAGTTAATTAGCGCTGCTTCAAATGTGGGTGCAAAATCAATAGTAATTTGCCCAAATGGTGAAGCTGCTTCAGAAGCATCAAAAATTGAGGGAGTGGAAAAAGTAATCTCAGTTGTTGGAGATTGCTTTGATATCTTTGATGGAAGTGCTTGGAGTGCCGCATTAAATTCCGTTTGTGAAGGGAAAATTCTAATTTCTGCATCACCAAATGGAAGAGAGATTGGGGCAAGAATAGCAGCCAAGAGGAATATACCAATTATCCAAGATATCGTGTCTATGTCTGAAGGCATAACTGTAACAAGACCAATATATTCAGGTAAAGCGATCGAAACACTAACAATTTCAGGCGATGCGGTGATTACACTTAGGCCGAATGCATTTGAAGCTGCGGCACTAGGAAACGAAGCACCGATTAACATCGTTAATCAATCAGCAGACATTAAAATTGCAATACAAGAAGCAATTAATAAAGCAAGTGAACGCTTAGATGTTACAGAAGCGGATATAATAATATCAGGGGGTAGAGGAATGGGGTCAATAGATAATTTTTCACACTTGGAAAAAATTGCAGATATTGTCGGAGCCGCAGTTGGCGCTAGTAGAGCGGTTGTTGATGAATGGGGTATGCCTCATAGAATGCAAGTAGGACAAACTGGAAAAACAGTTACTCCTTCGTTATATATCGCTGTTGGAATTTCAGGAGCAATTCAACATCTTGCTGGCATGAGGTCGAGCAAATACATCTTAGCAATAAACAAGGATCCAGATGCACCTATATTCGGCGTCGCAGATTATGGTATTGTTTCAACTTGGGAAGAAGCAATACCTGCTCTAGAATCTGCACTTTCAGAGTTGAAATCTTAAGTTAATAGCAATGCGTTGAAATTAAAAAACCCTTCCCACTAAATTATGGGTAACAATGTGTTCGAAGATAATAATGTCCGATTAGTTATTGTATCAGCAATGATTGTTGGGATATTAATAGGTCTAAGCATTGCAGATATTGTCTTTGATGATTATCAAACTGGCCTCTCGGATTCTGATGGCGATGGCGTCCCAGATATATCTGACTTAGATCCTAATGGCGATGCTGGCCTCAGATTCACCCTTGTAGAAGTAATTCACCCAGAGTTAGATGAAAATACCAATGTAACCTTAGTGCTGGGTTACAATGACAATGGAGATGGTGAAGGAAAACTAAATGGTCAAGTATGCATACTTAACATGACCATTATGGGAAATACGACATTTACAAGACCTTCACACGAGTGTGTGTTCCAGGTTGCAGATTATGCTATGAGATCTGTTGCTTTCGAATACCGTATGTTTGAACTAGAAGTCATAAATCACGAAACTATAATTCACAATTGGGATATTTTTTCAGAAGATGACGATGAACATCCTTGGGGCACTAATACAACAGTGGACCCAGCATTTCTTTCCGTAGGGAGTACCATTCTTCTAGATGGGATGTCAGATACGGATTCGTGGGAAAACAATGCAAGAGTTGTGTGGTATACTAGCAAGGTCCAGATTTTTGCGGATTAAACAATTTGTATTGTTAATGTTGCTCTAGAAGAGGCCCCTCTATCATCAAATACTGTCAGATAAAAGACATGAACACCCTGAGATAATTTTACATTAACTTGAGGTTTGTCTGAAATTATTTTCCCTCGGCCATTTTCCCATGACCAAGTTTTGATGAAACCATCAGGATCATATGATTTACTACCATCAAGTAAAACTATTGCAGTTCCTTGGTCATTAGAAGTTATTGTTTTGTCTTCACCTACATCTACTATAGGTGGGATATTAAGTGATTTAGCAGACTTAGACAAGTTTTCTAGTAAATCCATCTCAATAATTGGTTCATCTATGATTATCTCCAATTCCTCATCTAATGCATCGAAAATATCAGAGGAGTTTGTAGGTAATTCAGGCCTTTTAGAGGATGCTTTTTCCTCGTCCTCAGAAAGTGCGCCGGAGAACTCATCGGAAGAAAACGAAGGATTTACAAAATCATCACTAAAAGAAAAATCAATAGATCTAACCTTAGAATCTGGGTCTATGAGGTATAGTGGGCAGGGTTCTCTATGTTTTTTATCGTCACCCAATATGGCTACTCTAGAATCACTCAATCTTATGATATGCTCAACTATGCCTATATGCTCGAGGCTCCAAATTATCTCTTTATCGAAATTAACTCGAGCGATGTCAAACCACGATGCTATGAGGACATCATCATTCCAAATGAATAATTTTGTTATAGGGTAAGGAAATTCGGCTAATAATTCTGGAATGTTAGTACCTATTTCTAAGTTCAATAATTCGCCGTTGAAGCAACCTAAAATTACTCCCTTGGAAGTACTACATATTGAACTAGCAAGGCTTTCGATTTCACTAATATGAATTAGACCGCTTCCCATGCTCCAACATTCAACACGATTCTCAGGCCTCTCATCAATAACCAAACCAAGCGAATTTCTAGCTACAACTAATATGTTATCAGGACGAAATAGCATGCAAGAAACGGTTTCTATATCATCGGCAGCAGCAGGAGAATCATATAAAATATCTCCATCGATATCCAATATCACAACTCTGCCATTTTCTAAGGCAATGGCCGAGAAATCACCTTCATTATTACTCGAAATATGAGTTATTTGACCTATTTCTTTGACCCATAATAATTCACCAAGATGATTAAAACGGTGCAAAAACCCCGAACCATCTGCAACTAGAAACTGAGGGCCAGATACTGAAATAATTTCACAACCAGAACTTAATTCATAACTCGACAATTGATCAGAGATTATCGAAATACCTGAGATACTAGAACCAACTATCAAACTCCCACCTAGGTATATTAAATCAATGACTTTTCCGTCAATTGTGTATGACTCAATTAATTCTCCATCATAGTTGAAAACTGATACACAACCCTCTTCGTCACCAACAGCTATACCTCCATTTGGCATCGGGCAAGCAGATGTAGGAATTCCACTAACTTCAACACTTTTGTGAACGTCGATAGTAGGGTGCATGAAGATACTGAACACCAATACTCTTTCATCCTAACTGGTAAATGAGTTAAGCGGAAGCGGATTTCTTAGCATTGTCATTTCTTGATTTCTCAATTCTATTCAAGTATTCGTTAGTGATTCCTCCAGTAACATAAACACCATCAAAACAGGAGCAATCAAATGTAACGATGTTATTGTCACCCGCCCCCAAACAGGCTTCAACTAAGTCGTCAAGATCTTGATAAACCATCCAATCTGCACCAATCGCTTCACATATTTCTGAATTAGAACGGTTATGAGCTACGTATTCGTCCTTAGCTGGCATATCAATACCATATACATTAGGATGAATTATCGGGGGAGCGGCTGAAGCAAAGAATACCTTGCTAGCACCTGCCAACCTAGCCATTTCAACTATCCTCTTGGAAGTATTACCTCTCACTACACTATCGTCTACAATAAGTACTGTTTTACCCATAAATTCACTTTTTATTGTGTTCAATTTTTTCCTGACTGAATCTTTTCTTACCGATTGTCCAGGCATAATGAAAGTTCGTCCAATATACCTATTCTTAACAAAACCTTCTCGGTAAGGTATTCCCAATTCTCTAGCCAATTCTAAAGCAGCAATACATCCACTATCGGGTACAGGAATTACTGCATCAATCTTATGATTAGGTTTCATTACCATAATTCGGCGTGCAAGAGCGGACCCCATTCTAAGGCGTGCAGAATGAACGGAAACTCCATCGATAACAGAATCCGGACGAGCGAAATACACATGCTCAAATATGCATGGTCGATGTTGAGGATCAGGGTGGCATTGTTTGGAAGAAAAATTACCATCTCTTCGCACAATAACTGCTTCACCTGGATACACATCTCTTTCTAATTCGAATCCTAAGGTCATTAATGCAGCACTTTCTGAAGCAAATGCATACTCAATAAAACCATTTACATTCCTAGTACCCATACATAATGGTCTGATACCATTAGGATCCCTAAAAGCAACAATACCCCAACCAGTAATGCAGGAAACTACACTGTAACTTCCTTCCGCACGCATATGTGTTCTTTCTATCGCTCGAAAAATATCTTCTGAGTTCAAGGCATCTATGCCACCAGGACGGCCATTGAGTGAACGTTGGATCTCAGCGGCAAGTAAATTCAGTAAAGCCTCAGAATCAGAACTAGTATTGATTCTCCTATGATCATATTCGAGAAGGCTATCAAGTATTTCTTCAGTATTATTCAAATTTCCATTATGAGCTAGGCTGACTCCAAATGGGGTGTTTGTGTAGAAAGGCTGAGCCTCTGCAACGGATGAACTACCTGCTGTAGGGTATCTAACATGCCCAATCCCTACAGATCCTTGAAGAGATTTCATATGTCGTTGTTTGAATATATCTCTAACATATCCATTAGCTCTCCGATGGTACATATTTTGTTCATCAAAAGTTACAATGCCTGCTGCATCTTGGCCACGATGTTGAAGAACTAGTAATCCATCATATATATCAGAAGCAACTGAGTATTCTGGACTGCCAACAATACCGATGATACCACACATGTAGGACAAACCTCGCTCAGTCATAAGGGTCTTAGCACTTTGCTAATATGGAACTTGATTATTTGCTGCCCATAGAGCGATTTCTTTTGCTCCATTGATACTTACGCATACGTGAGGTTTTACCGTATCCACAAGATGAACATACTGACTTTTGCTTATGGTAAGAATGACGTCCACAACGACGACAACGAATGTGAGTCGACTTTTGTCGCTTACCCATGCTTGGAGTGCCTTTTGACATGATTACACCTTATTGGATAGCGCGGCGACTTACCGACTTGTTATGAGAGTTACCCTTGAAGGGGGGTGTCAAGTGGGAGCCTATTCAGAATCTAAAAGTGCCAGAAGAGGGTCTTCGGGGAGACTTCTAATTGATGCCCTGAACAAAAAATACAGCATTAAAACATAGAAAATAGGAAGAATTGTAAGAATGTCAACTATTCCTTCTGTTAATCCAAATCTCATAGAATTTGAAAAGTTTGTGATCCCATCATTTAATTGTATAATAATAGCTAGACAAAACAGAACAGAGAGAGACTGGATAAATACGGGGATTGTCGGGCGGCTGTAAGGGTGAAATGATACTATTTGGAATATGATAATTGAAATATTTGAGAGTATGAATCCACCAAGTATGGAATATAATAATTCAAGTAAAATATCATTCATTTATCATCAACTCCTATATTATTGGAAATAATCTGTCGTACAAATTCTTTCTCTCTGTCTGTTAATTCAGGAGCAGGTTCTTCGAGAGGAATCCGATTCTCTACAATTCTAACTAGAAGAGCAAAAGATAAAACGGAAATTAAAATACCAATAAGCGTTGAAGAAGCAATTAATACTTCCATAATTGCCAAGTCACTATTATATTGCAAATAGAGAAAGAAAGAGAATAGGATCACTACCCATCCTGATATTAATTGAGGGTAGCGAGTTTTCCAATATGTTGGAGCGCCGATAAGAACTAGATAATAACCCAAAAAGCCTGTTGAAAACCAGGGCAGGAAATTCTCGAGTGAATTTGAAATTACTAATTCTTGTTTATTCGGAACATATAGTTGAACACATAGAGACAAAAACCCAAGAAGAAGGAAATAGAGATAGTACCTATTTCTTTGAAATGAAGGACCCATCCGTCCAAAAGACACACCTAATAATAGGAGGAAAAAACCCAACCAAATCTGCATAGAGCCCTCTATCATGATGATTCCCCCTCGTTACTACTTCATCTATGTTCTTTAGATTAAATCACTAAATGTCCAATCACAGGCTCGGAGATTACGCGACAGAGTTCATATACGGGTCGTCAGTCGCCCGCTTCGTCGTAAGACGTTAAGGTGCTAAAGATGGTTAAGATGCCGCGGAAAGTGATGCGTTACAGTCCTTCTGCAGGTAAGCACACAGAACATACAGTTGAACGTGTCAAGAAAAGACGCGCTAGTGAACTGAAGTGGGGTCAAAGGAGATTCCGTAAAGCAACAGCAGGATACAGAGGTTTCCCTCGTCCAAAGCCTTCGGGTGAAAAGCCGACAAAGCGTGTAAATCTAGTCTTTAGATGTACTGAGACAGGGAAAGGGCATTCCCCTGCAGGAAAGCGTGCGAAGAAATTCGAATTAATCGATAAATGAGAGGGATGATGATGAGTGGAAAATTCCTACGTGTAAGCTGTACTGATTGCGGACATGAGACCATTCTCTTTGACAGGGCGTCGACATCAATCTCCTGTTCTATCTGTGGTGCTACATTAGCACGACCAGCAGGTGGTAAGGCTGATCTTTCAGGAAGCACAGTTGTAGACGTCCTCGAATGAAGGGGACAAGTGCAATGAGTGAAGCCAAGGAATCATGGCCAGAAGAAGGAGAACTTCTTGTTTGTACTGTCAAAGGCGTTAAAGAAAATGGTGCATATCTAAATTTAGGTGGATATGGCGAGCGAGAAGGTTTCGTATTCATCGGAGAAGTCGCTTCTGGCTGGGTTAAAAACATCCGAGCACATCTAAGGGAAGGACAGAGAGTAGTCGCTAAAGTAGTCACAATAAAGAAAGATAGAAAGAGGGTTGATCTGTCTATCAAAGCAGTATCGGCTGAACGAAGAAAAGATACTTTGCAAACCTGGAAGAATCAAAAACGTGCAAGTCAAATTATGCGTGTTGCTGCAGAAAGAGTAAATTGGGATACAGAAAAAACAGAAGTGATTTCAGAAGAAATGATTGATAAATTTGGATCACTATATGGTGCCCTAGAGGAATGTGCAATTTCGGAAACAGCACTTTCGGACTCAGGTTTCTCTGGAGATTGGATGAAAGTAGTAACCGAATTAGCGGTTGAAAATATTGTACCTCCTTTCGTAGAAATAAGGGGTATTTATGATATTGAAGTATGGGGCAAAGAAGGAGTTCATGCAATTAGAGAAACTTTAGCAGCAGCAGAGTCAGTAGTTGAAAATGAAGAAGAGGTTACACTAACTTGTCATTACAAGGGAGCCCCGCATTATCGAATTGACATTAGAGCCCCTGATTATTCATTGGCGGAATCTGCTTGGGAAGCAGCAAAGAAAATTGCAACAGAAAAAATCAAGTCGGTCGAGGGGTCAATCTCTATAGAAAGGCTATGAAGAGGGTTTTGGAACATATTAATTCATACACCCTCAAACATCACAACAATATGAGGGGTCCCATGGTACGTACAAAATTACAACGTTGTAAAGACTGTGAAGAATACGGTCTGGAAGATATTTGCAAAAAATGTCAAGGCAAAATGGAAACTGTTGCTCCACTAAAGTATTCTCCAGAAGACCAACAAGGAACTAGGCGAAGACAAAGAGTCGATGCAGGTAGTGATGAATGGATAGAAGCACTCCCAACCCCTCGAAAAGTAATCGAGGGGGAAGAAGAGTGAAAACAAGATTCCATTGGATAGTTGGTAACGGTTTACCTGAGCATTCCGCAATACTAGAAGCGGTACCAGGGGTAGGGAATGTTGGAAAACTAGTTGTTGATGCATTAGTAGAAAAACATCCATCAAGAACTATTGGATGGATCTTGCATCCAGATTTCCCCCCTCATGCCACATTATCCAAAGAAGGATTGATGGCCCCTCCAAGATTAGACATCAATACAGTAATACTTCCAGATGGTAAAACAATAATCACAATAGGTGGGGATTTACAACCAATGACTGCCAATGGTCAGTTCGAGGTTGCAGATAGTATTCTTGAACTAGCAAAAAAGCATGACACCCCTCAATTATTAGTTCTAGCAGGCCTAGCTGCTGGTGCTGAAGAAAGAAACATTCATGTCATTTGTGCAGATGCTGAGGTAAAAAAAGCATTAGAAAAAAATGACATTACAGTTACAAATGAACAACCTACCTCTGGGATGATTGGTATAGCAGGACTTCTGATATCACTTTCTCCTTTGCATAATGTTCCTGCTATTGGACTAGTGGCTGAAACAATAGGTGCAAGTGCTGACGTTCTTGCAGCAGATAGACTTGCATCTTGGATTGAGGCAGGGTTAGACCTTCCTCTAAATTTAGATTTAGACACTACAGAAAAAACCGCTGAGAAATTATTAGCAACTATGGAAGTATCAGAATCAATAAGCGACATTCTTGAAACCGGTGAAAATCAAAATGATTCGAACTTTTATGCTTGAGGGAATTGCATGAAGATACTCTTAGGAAGCGGCGGGATAAGAACGCCGGAAAGGAAGAAAATGTTTCTAGAACTAATGAATGATAATTTCAAGAATTGTAAAAGAATTATCTTCATACCCTATGCAAGTAAAAACTATGATGAATATACGAATAAGGTCAAAAATATGTTTAGAGAATCAAATTATGAAATTATTGGGATTCATGAACTTGAGAGCCCGTTAGAAGAAATTCAAAAAATGGAAGGGATTTACGTGGGAGGGGGGAATACTTTCACGTTGGTTAAGAAGTTACATGAAGACGGGTTAATCGAACCAATAAGAAAGAGAGTTATGGAAGACCAAATCCCATATGCAGGAGTTAGTGCAGGATCTAATGTGGCTTGTCCTACAATGCAGACTACAAATGATATGCCAATTGATTTAGTACCTTCTTTGGAAACATTTGGCATTGTACCATTCCAAATTAATCCTCATTATCATCCGGGAGAGATTTGGTGGAAAGAAGATGGAGAAGAAGGTTTGAATCAACATTTCGGGGAGACTCGAGAAAGAAGAATTGAGGAGTTTCATCAATACAATAATACTGCCGTCATAGGATTATACGAAGGATCTTTTCTGAGGTGTGACGATAATGGTGTGGAATTACTTGGAAATAAAGCAGTTATTATTAAGAAAAATAAAGAAATTCAAACTATTGTAGAAAACAATAAACTAAATTATGATTTATCCACCAGATGATACTACAATTAACTCAATCATTAAATCTTCACTAATAATTGACGAATGAGGGACAATTGTCTCATCATAAACTGCAAGAACTGTTGATGAAGGAATCTCTAGATTTTTGAGAATCACAGATATTGCCACCGGAACTTCTGATTCAAAAATTAGAATCTCATTATGATGTTTAATCTGGACACGCATATATCTCTCGAGACGAGGCACGCTTATGACCAATCCGTATGTGGAATAATTACAGCCGAGATCGCATAGCCCGGTATTGCGATGGATTCGAAATCCATTGTCCCTTGGACGCGGGGGTTCAAATCCCTCTCTCGGCGCCAGTAATAAGTAAAAGATAACTTGATAATTAAAAATAGTAATTAAAAATAGTAATTAAAAATTATCTAGAAAGGAACTAAATCTTCTGAACTTTTCAGGAGAACTACGCGAGCACCAGGGCCTAGTCTTACTTGCTTTTGTCCAGCGAATTCACCAATCTCACCATTGAGAATTGCGATTTCGTCACCTCTAGAAAGACCCGCGGCAATAACTGGAATAAATTGCTTAAATGCAACTATGCCTACTGATCCACCACTATCAACAAGAGTAATTGACCAACGTGCTACTCCTTTTCCATCAGGAAACGCATTTATTGACCAGATTCTACCAATTACATTTACTCTTGTTTCAATATCAATCATTGGTGCACTTTCTTCAACCTTAGCAATGGAAATAATTGAATCAGAATCTAATTCAATAACTAACTCACTCCGCCAGATGGATGTCAGAACCTTTTCTAGTTTAACTCGACTCTCATTTTGAATTGAACGAGAAACGTTCTTTGGTCCTCCAAAACGGTGAATTTTGACTTTTGCTCTTTCATAGCCATCAATCAATCTGAAAGATAAATCAATAGTGCCATTGGAATTAAGATTAGGGCCACTTAATTCTCTGACTTCTCCAATAACTGTATGACGCGTCTTAATATCACTCATCGTAGTTATAGGCCACGCATGAGAAAATTTCTCCAATCTTTTTTCTGATGGTAACATTAATTGGTAATCACTATTTTCACAAATTCCTCGGAGCTCACACTTCTGGCAACGTGCTTTGGGATTAGGATCTATTGGAGGATTTGAAGGTTGACCCCCTACGTCAAAGTATCTTAATGGTGAAGGATCGGGGGGGCAATCAGATATATCTGGTAATCTAGAATGTATTTTTTGATATAATTGCTCTAATTCATCATTATATTCAGTCATTTCTAATTCATTTGGCATTGGTACTTCTTTGATTGTCCCGGGGCCTAAATACCAGATTTCTAATCCTTCAACTTCATCATTCCTTGCATGCGTTTCCCACCACATCCAAGAATACAACCTTAACTGCTCAATATAACCTCCAGAACGGTCACCTTTTCCAACTGACGCTTTCAAATCAACAATACGGACTCCTCCTGTCCAGCGATAAATAAGATCATATTCACCCTGAAACCAATCATCTGGGTGACATGTTGTTTCTGAAAAACTAGAACCATCTGGATCAACAAACCAAGGCCGAGATATCTCCCATGCTTCAACCCAAGTCATAGGAGAAGAGGTTTTTTCGGCCGCTGGGTGAGGTGATTTCCATATTTTGGGAAAACCATCAGGTGCGGGCCATTCAGGACGATATTCACCTCTCCTCCAAGCTTCCAAGTAAGGACCACCGTGTTTATTCAAACATAATTCAACCTGATCCAAATGGAGCTTGATGCCTGCTATAATCATCTGACGGCCTTCGGCGGGATCAATGTCTTCGGATTTACCAATTCGATTTGGGCTTGATTTCCAGTCAGATATTGCTGAACTCCAGCAATAGTCAAAATGTACATCGACTCTTGATAATGCCCAATCATGTAATTGTTCACGACTTTGTGGCCACATTTCTTTCGAACGAGGTTCCAATCCGGGACACACCCAACCCTCTTCAGAGTCATAGGATACTGAACCATCAGGATTTAGTGGAGAGGATATTAGATTACCATCAGAGGGAGATAAAAAAACTGGAGACTCTCGAAGAACCCGAGAAATACAATCTTCAACTGCATTACCTCGTAATATTTGAGGAGGCAAAGGGCTCTTTAGTTTAGGTATATATGAATAATACCAAAGCCTTGGACATGTTTTCCAAGTAATAACTTGGGACGCAGATAGGCGTCTATATCGGTCCACACCAGTGACCTCGGGATTGGCTCGCCTCACTGGCATACCACACGACTAAAGTCAATGGTAAATGAACTCAACGTGCAAAACAAATGAATCTAAACTAATAGTTACTCTTTGGAATTAAGAAAAACGACAGTTAGTTCCATCCTTTCGTAAGTTGGTGTCACCTCAACTATAGATACTTCTGCATCAACTGCATTCGCGATGTCTTCTGCTACTACCAAGGGCATTTCTATTCGAGAATTTAATTCATCCCAGTAGAGAAAACGAGAGGGGAGACCTGTTTCTTTACAGATTTCATTAATCCAATCATCTTGTTCTTGAGGAGTCGATAATAAAGCGCCAAAAATTAGAGTGCCATCATCTGTTAAAGTTTCATGCGGAGCAATCGTATGCTCACCTCTTCGAATAAATCTTCTTCGGAGTTGTCCTGAATCTTTGTAAGTTGAAGTACAAAATTTTAGATGAAAACCATAAGGCTCCCTTATGATGCCGTCTATTGGGTCAGGGATGCCTAATTGTGCTGCCATAACTCTATCCCTCATCGCAAGGGATAACTCTGCTGAACCAGCAGCTCCAGCAGTTATTTCAGTAGATAAGTTAAACCCTCTTAATTCCATATTATCATGATTACCTACTGTAATTTCTAATTCGTTTAAGTTGAGAAATTGAACATCCATGCCTCGCATTGTTTCTAATAATTTCATTAATTCTTCTCTCTTATCAGGTTCACATGGAAGTTCCACTCCAGTTAACATACCCGAATTTCTGCATGCAGTTATTGTCTTACGATACTTTTCAGAGTCTAAATTTAAGAAATGGAATCTTATCTCATCGAGACCTGCTTCGGCGAAATCAGTAGCCCATTCAGGTTTGAATGGTATACTGGTGTACATATGTAGATGAAAAGTAGGGCCAAATTCTGCCTTAAGAATTCGGACGCCTTCTAAAACACGCTCACGGGCCATAACTGGATCCCCTCCAGTAATACCAGCACCTGTGGCATTCATTGCCTTAGCTTCCTCAATTACTGCTTGCCAATCACCTATCTCGATTTTTCTTTCATTAGCATACATAAAATCAATTTCTCTTCTTGTTTCTGAAAGCGGGCAATAATCGCACATCCAGTGACAAGTTCCTGTAATAAAAAGTACCAATTTACTCCCCATTTGGCATTGAATACAACCTTCTGTATCCATATCATCAGCAGCTTCAGGAAGCTGAGGAGTTTTTGGTAATCTTATTGCATATGTCATGAATCCACCTCTAATGCTTTCGAAAGCAACCATTTATGAAAACCATGGTCGTTTGATAATTCCGGATGGAATGTTAATGCTATTCTGTTATTTGTTCTAACCCCTACTGTCTCATCACCATGTGAAACTATAGTTGTGGATTTAGGACCTAAACTCAAGAATCTAGGTGCTCGAATGAATACACCTAGGAAATCTCTGGCAATAATATTAGCATTTACTATCGATTGGAAAGATTCAGATTGATTACCATATGCATTCCTACCCACCTTGGCATCAACTAACTTTTCACCCTCATCTTGAGGGTCGGAAAGTAGTATGGCACCAGCACAAGTACCCATAACTGGCAAATTAGAATTACACCTTATCCATTCAAATAATTTAGGGAGTAATTGGGAATTAGCACCATTACCTATGAGACGCATTGTTGTAGATTCTCCACCCGGCAAAATTATCGCGTGGGGGTTCGCTTCAAGTAAATCAGCATCTTTACGTAATTCAAAAATTTGAATTACTATTCCCAATTCATTAGCCGCGCTATTTAGAGCGTGAATGTGTGCATGCCGTGCGCCCTGTAGCATTACTAGGCCTATGCGCAACATAGACCTTCGTCAAGACACTGTAACATGAACCCCACCATCTCGGCTACCGATAGCGCCGATGCCATCAAAGACCCATGTACACACCCGTTGTATGTGACTGCAACAGGACGTATCCACAACTTTGGCGCGGGCCCTGGAGTATTACCACTACAAGTAATCGAAGAATGCCAAAATGCACTTCCTAACTTAGACGGGAGTGGTTTGGGACTAATCGAAATAAGCCATAGGAGCGATATATTCCAAAAAATCATAGATAATGCAATGAAAAAAATGCGTAGAATACTATCAATACCTGAAGAATATACAATTCTTTTCTTACAAGGAGGAGCATCTTTACAGTTTTACATGTCTGCTCTAAATCTACTAAAACCGGGAGAAAATGTGGATTTCTTAGTTACAGGCATATGGGCGCAGAAGGCAATGAAAGAAGCAAATAGAATAGGAAACGCTTCACCAAGGTGGGATGGTTCCGAGAATGGGTTCACTTCAATTCCTCAAAATGGCGATTATTCAATTAGAGAGAATGCAGTATATGTTCATTATACGTCCAATAATACGCTATTTGGAACGCAGTACCATCATATTCCAGATAGCAATGGTAAACCAAGAGTATTAGATGCAAGTTCAGACATTACAGGTGTACCAATTGATGTAAGTGCTCATGATTTAATTTATGCGGGTGCACAAAAGAATCTGGGGCCTAGTGGGGTTACAGTAGTTATTTTATCACCTTGGGCAACGGAGAGAGTTGGAGATAATTTACCTACTATGCTTGATTATTCTGTCCATGCTGAAAAAAAATCATTATTTAACACACCAAATACATTCGGAATTTTTGTCCTAGATAGAGTATTCAACTGGATAGAAGAAAATGGCGGGCTAGAAGGTAATATTGCAAGAAATATAGCAAAATCAGATTTACTTTATGAAGAACTTGATAGAAGTGATTTCTGGAAACCACATGCTGAGAAAGATTCTCGTTCAGTGATGAATGTGACTTGGAGATTACCTAGCAAAGAACTCGAAGAAAAATTCTTACATGAAGCAAAGTCAATAGGGATAGATGGACTAAAGGGCCATAGGAGCGTTGGAGGAATCAGAGCAAGCCTATACAATGGTTGCCCTATAGAAAGTGTAGAAGCCCTTGTCTTATTTATGCGTGATTTTGAAACTTCTAATCATTAGGTGATAATTTGGAAAATAGTGAGGTGATTGGATTCCTCGACTATACACTCCTAGATCATCAAATTAGTGAGGGTGAACTAAGGGAGTTTTGTCAAAAAGCAAATACGTATAGACCAGCCGCAATTTGTATCTTTCCAGAACATATTAGGATTGCTAAAGAAGTCATAGATTCTAATATCCCTATAGCTGTAGTAGTAGGAGGGTTCCCAATAGGCAATAATAATTGTGAAGAAATTGAAAGTAATATAATTTCGGCAATTAACTTAGGTGCAGATGAAATTGATATAGTACTCGAACCACGAAATTCGGAAGATTATCCTAATGAAATAGAATTAGAAAAATTAGTGATAATGAGGAATTCAGCCCAAGGAAAGATTCTAAAAGTCATTATTGAAACACCATTACTTAATGAAAGGAAAATAAGAGCAATTACAAGAATGGCATTAGCGACAGGAGTGGATTTTGTAAAAACAGGTACCGGTAAGAGAGGATCATGTACTGAAGAAGATGTGAAAATACTATCATATGAATTAATGAGACACGAATTAACTTTTCAAGAAAAGTTTGGAATGAAAATTTCCGGTGGAATAAAAGACAAAGGAACTGTGATGAAATTTATGGAATTAATAAATCAAGAAGATAAAACAATTATTTCTCAAAAAAGATTAAGAATTGGTGCCTCGTCACTAATTGACAAACTTATTACTATCTAGTGAAACAAGAGGTAAATACTGTTGATGCTAAATAGGGATGGGCGTCGCGGAGCAAACAGTAGGGACAAACAGTGGTATCTTTTTCAGACTTGGGAATTGGTCCCGCTATAGTTCAGGTTCTTGAACGTCAAGGCATTGTTGAGCCTTTTGAAGTGCAGAAAGAAACTATTCCTGATACTTTACTCGGTAAAGATGTTTGTTGTAGAGCACCTACTGGATCTGGTAAAACTCTAGCATTTGGGTTACCATTAATTGCTAAATCTAAGAGAGCGCAATCAAAAAGACCTACTGGTCTAATATTGACACCCACTAGAGAACTAGCAGAACAGATCAATTCAGTACTAAAACCAATAGCGAAAGCAGTAGATAGAGACATTGTTTCAATATACGGAGGAGTCTCGTATAAAAACCAATATAATGCACTAAACAGAGGTGTAGACATAGTGGTAGCCTGCCCAGGAAGATTACTAGACCTGTTAGATAGACGCGCATTAAAGTTAGGTGATGTGGAAACTGTAGTAATAGATGAAGCCGATAGAATGGCAGATATGGGATTCATGGAACCCGTATGTAAAATTCTAGATAAATGTGCTAAACAAAGACAAACGGTCCTATTTAGTGCAACTCTCGATGATGATGTTGCAGATTTGGTGAAAAATTACCAACATCAGCCAGTCACTATTGAAGTAGGGCCAAAAGAAGTTAGTATCGAAAATATGCAGCACTTATTTTGGACCATGAAACCACACCAAAAATTAGCTGTAACTGCAGAAATACTAGCAAAATGCGGTAAAACCATGATATTTTGTAAAACAAGAAGAGGAGTGGATAGGTTAGGCGATGAAATGTACGATGCTGACCTAAGAGTTTCAACATTACACGGAGGCCTAAATCAACGGCAAAGAGATCGCGCACTAAAACGGTTCACCAAGGGTGGTGCTATAGCATTAGTATCAACTGATGTTGCATCGAGAGGAATTGACATTCAAGGAGTAAATTGTGTACTTCATTATGACCCCCCAGAAAATGGTAAGGCATACAAACATCGTAGCGGAAGGACTGCTAGGGCTGGAGCGGAAGGTGTGGTAATTTCATATGTGCAAAGATCACAACAAAGATCTTACAATAAAATCCAAAATGAGGTTGGAATAAAAAGGAGATTTCAGCCACCAAATGTGGAAAATTTGACTGAATATCCTATGGAATATGTTGAAGAAGTATTCGAAGAAGAAAGAAAACCTCAGAAGCAGAATAAACGTAGAAGAAATAAGAGGCAGAGAGGGCCGCCTCAGAAATCTAGAAGTTCATCTGAAAGACAGAGAAAAAGAAATCATAAATCTAAATTTAAGAAAAAAGAGGATTCAAGCGAAGATTCGAAATCTCGCTATAGTAAAAAAAGAGGGCATGAAAAAAATAATAGAAAGGGGCGAGGGGCGAAAAAAGGGATTCAGAAGCCAGTATCCGGCGGAAGAAGTGAATAAATTAATTGCTTCATGACCATGGATCGACGGCTACTATATGATCGAGCCTAATTATACTAGAACCTTGAGCATCTGCTTTTTCGGAAGCAATCTTTAGAACTCTGCGCATCCAACCAAGCATCATGAGTTGTTCAAATTTTTGATACGACTCACGGATTCTATCAACATCTCCCCTGTTAATGTGTTTCTGTAAATTGTACTCTATATCTGAGGCATAATCGTAGTATAATAGGACTAATTCATCTATTGCATCATTTTCCATTTTTTTTCCAGAAAATTGTTTGACAAGGTTCCTTATGCTAACAGATGTTAAGACTTCGAATTTAGGATGAAGGGAGTCATTGTGAAATTCTTTGTTGGCGTTCTCTGCCGTATCGATGAAATTACTATCATTCCGAGTCTCGGAACTTGATAATACCAAATCTAAATGCCTCTGTTTAATTGTACCCACTTTTTCACTAGAAGCTACTTCAGATGCAGAAATAAGGATGCTTCTAAGATAATCTTCCAGTTCCTCATTGGCAGCCACGACTGCTGCAGAACTAACAGATTCAACATTAACAATCTCATCGATCATTAATCCTCTCGTCCTATTAAAACCAAGTCTTGTTCTCGATGGATCATCTAATGTTTTCCGATTTGGATCTTTATCAAGAGTTTTTGCTTCCATATTTCTGGTGATCTCTTTTAATTTGGACTGTAATAAGGACACTAGGCTCTCTTTGACTTCACCGCTAATTCGTAAATCTATTCCTACTCCTTTGGCAACTTCCGATACATGAAAGGTAGCCCACGGCTTACTCATAACGCGTTTGAGTGTAGTAAAGGACTTCAACAATGAGATTGGCGAATGTCATATTAACGGGATTTAAATCAGATAAAATATGAACGCTTATGCGCCGGTATGAAAAACTATCATCTGCCGGGGTAGTTTATGAACGCAAGTTTGGACTTTAGCGTTCTTAATCAAAAAGATACTTGGAAAGCGTTTGGAATTGGTATAGTATTGTTCTGTATAATAGGATTTGCATCATTATCTCTTTTTGGATTATCTACATCAGTATACGGCGTATCTGATCAAGTTGAGCCGGTACCAGATTTTATTGCTCCAACTATGAATAGAACAGGAGTTGATGATACTGTTCCTTTAGACAATGGAAGTTTGCAGTTATCTGATTTACGTGGTAATGTAGTGATACTGGATTTCATGGCAATAGATTGTGCAAATTGCCATTACGTACAAGAACATATCAATCAAAATATAGAATCTTGGCAAAAGCTAGAAGGAGACTATTCTGTAATTGTTGTTTCAATAGCCTCATGGTATGATTATGAAACATTTGAACAAATAAACTCAACTTTTGGAGATTCTGAATCTGAAAAATATATGTATTGGCCTCTTGTTAATGGAGGTACGGAAGTGATTGTTCTAGAAAACGGTGAAAGAGGAGACATAGTTGAATATTATTCTGCTCAATTAGTACCTTTAGTCTTAGTAATAGATCATGAAGGATATGTGGTTGCAAAGGAAAATACAGGCACACCTCTTGACGGTTGGAATTCTTTTGATAATGCAATAGAAAAAGCAAATATTGGTGAAGCAGAAGATCTAAGATTTGGAATTAAAAAAAGTGATAGATCAGTTCAGGGAGTTTTCATAATTGGACTTTTCTTAGGAGTCTTAGTCTATTTTAGCCCATGTGCATTTCCAGTATTACCCTCGTACATAACCTACACACTAAACTTAGGGATGAGAGAAGAGGAGTTGCAAGAAAATGGCAAATTAATCGGGTATATACCGGGCCCTTTGGCAATGGGATCATATGCAGCCTTGGGACAATTAACCTTCTTCTCAGTAATTGGAATAATTATATTTGGACTATCTGAGATATTCAATCTCTCAGGATTTCTGCATGATATAGCAGTAGGGATTGCTTTTTTACTAATACTTCTAGGAGGATTGATGCTATTAGGATGGACCTCTCACATACTTTCTGGTGTTCAAAATATTATTGACAAATACCAAACTAAAGAAGAAAACGATGAATTGTTTACTCCAAGAAGAAATATGTATCTATGGGGTATTGGATACTCGGCAGCATCAGTAGACTGTACTGCAGCAGCTGTTTTTCCATTCATTGGATGGTTAGCAGTTGTTGGAAGAACTGAATTTTTCTTTGGACTTATGGGGCTGATGATATCAGTTAGTTTTCTCATGATTGCGGTTACAGCATTGGTTAGTATGGGAAGACAAGCGATGATTGGTCATCTCAGAAGTTCAACAGGTTTAATCAAAGCAGTTGGTTCATGGATGATGATGTTTGCAGGTGTAGGATTATTACTTTACTTGACACAACCGGAAATAGTATCTTCAATTATTGTATAATAATTAGGTGCATCAATAGGTGAAACTCAAAGCATAGAAACTATTCGATGCATTATGGAGTCTGAAGAGAGCATACCTATTGATGCTATTAATACAGACTCAGGGATGAGTTTTTTTGAGAAAAATAAAATTGATAAAAATAAAGTATTATTATCTATTAACTCAATCATATTAGTGCTAGTATTATTCATTGCTTCATTACAAATCTTTGTATTAGATAGTAGTAAAGACTCAGAAGAGAATAATGGTAATGATTCAAATGCTATTTCGATTACTTGGAGTGAAAGCCAATATATGCCAAGACATCCAGAATGTGTAGATGACTCTAATGGACAAGATCTTGCTGAATTCGGTATAGGCTATGAACCTAGTATTTCTATAACAAGTAATGGAAATATGTTTATCACAGCTCACAAAGATTTACGATGGGGGGGCGAAAGTAATCCCTTTTTTCCAGTATTAGGTGGTGAACCAGGGCCTTGGTATGCATGCCAGGATGGAGCACAAACAAGTTGGGATTACTGGGCTTCTTGGTTTTGGGCGTCCTATGACAATGGGACTACATGGGGGCACGGAGAGAATTTTGATTCGACACCAGGGAATTCATTTACTGCAAACTACTTTGCAGGAGGTTCAGAATGCCTTGGAGATGAGGGTGATATTTCTGTAGATGCACAAGATACTGTTTACTACCTAGATACTACCTTGGAAGATAACTGGTGGCATACTCTCTCTGACAATGGAACCTCCTATGACACAGGAGTGTGTCAAAGAATGAATACAATGGCTGCCGATGATAGACCATGGGTTGCGGCCCAAGGGGATGGGATTATCCACTATTTAGGTAACTCAGGAGCGTCACCTCCAGAATGTACTGGTGATACAGGAAGATATTGGTATTACCATTCTGAAGATGGAGGAATGACATTTAGTCAATGCTATGCAGTTCCAGGAGGGTGGAGCACAATAGCTAGTCAAAGACATGGTTCATACGTCTATATTGCTCAAGAAAATGCGGATTCAGCAACTGGAACTGTTGTTGTCCGTATAAGTGATGACTACGGAAGAGGTACAGGACTAACAGATGGAACTTGGCAAGAACCAATTGAAGTAGGGCCAAGAGAAGGAAACTGCCCAGAAGGATACCCTGTAGTTAATACAAACGAAAATGGTACAGTAGCAGTTGTCTGGGCTGACTGTCCTAATGGAGGGACTGGAGCCTGGGAACTACGGGTCGCACTATCATATGATTATGGAGTTAATTGGTCAACTTGGAATGTATCACATATTAATGGAATTCAGATGTATCCATTTGTGAGCATTAGTGATGAAAATATAGTTACTTTAGCATTCTATGGACTTGATTTTGATGATGGAGATTTAGATGGCGACTATGTAGAAGGTGAAGAATGGCACCTTTATGCTGGTGCTCTAAATGAACCCCAAGAAGGTGATCAATGGGAATTCACCATTGCAGACTCTGAACCCCTTCATATTGTTACAGCATATGAGGAAGAAAATGCTGATGTTCATGCTTTACATGACTTCTTTGAAACCGTAATTAGTGAAGATGGGGGATGGATTGGCATCGCATACCAACAAAATATTGGTCTACACCCATTTGAAGAAAACGAAGAACAAAGATACATTAAATTCGTTCGTGGTGAACTAACCAAATCTTTCTAAAGAATCTCTGTGCGTTTGTATATTCATCAATATTTCAGCCATATTTATTGAATAAGCACAGATTCTTCTCAACGATTCTGAAACTCTATCTAAAAATAAAGCATCAGATATATCGACATCACTTGCTCTGAGTACTTCTTCATATTGAAGTAAATCTTCTTGAGCAGATATTAATTGAGATTTGGCGTCATGGATTTCAGAAAAATTCCTATTTTTCAAATTAGATACTAATAATTTTATAGAAATATGCCATACAGGGATTATAGATAATGGTAAAGAATCCATATTCAATAAATCAGGGACTTTATGTGATTTTGCTAAATCACACAAAGCATAACTATGATCTCCCATTCTTTCTAGTGTTCTAACTAATTTGCATAATTCTGCTGCTTCCCACCTTGAAGTCCCCAAAGAATCTTCTATACTTGCAGATTCTAAAACCTGCCCGGCTTGTCTTTCAAGAAGTAATCGTAAGGCATCTACTTCATTCTCAATCTCAGAAGAATCATCCAAGATATCTATATTACCACCCATAAGGACTTCTGAAAAATCTCTTATTTGCCGTGATATTAGTAAATACATCCTATTTATGCTTGAAAATAAAGGCATCTCAGAGGGATTAAGAAGGCTTATCATTTCTATTTCTCGACCTTGATCATTAGTTATTTCAAGACCCCTAGTTGATTTTATAAATTCACGCAGGATTTTTCTTTGCACACGTGAAAGTTCAATCGGTGAAGAAATAATTATTCTATGAGCTCCTGATAAGTAAGAAGCCACTAAATGATCAAAGATCATATGATCGGGTATTTCGTTACAATTTATTTTGACTTCTCTTTGTTTTACTACTGAAGAGGCATCTGCTATGACTCGCAATGTACCTGAAGGGCGCCATTCAATCCTTACTTGATCTCGTGCTTTTAAACCATGTTGGATGACCCAACTCTTTGGAAGACTTACTATGTAAGTTGAGCCACCCGTCAACTGTATTTTTCTAACTTCTGATTTGGCTCCGCTCTTAGAGTTCATGTTTACGCGAGGTACTCCCTAGATATATAATTATATATAAAACTCAGTACAGCGTTTTTGAAAAAACTATATAGATTCTATATTTCAAAATTCATAAACTGAATGTACCTCGTAATGGTACATGGAACCGATTATGACTGTAGTTCTGATTATGGCAATGGCTGTTTGTGCCTATATGGCCTGGAATATTGGAGCCAATGATGTTGCTAATGCAATGGGGACGTCAGTAGGATCCCGTGCAATTACATTAAAACAGGCAGTAGTATTTGCAGCCGTATTCGAATTTCTCGGTGCATTTCTAGCGGGAGATGCAGTAACCGATACTGTAAGGAAAGGGATACTAACAGTAGATTTCGAAGTAGTTACTGAAGCCTTTGCTAATGACCTGTTGTTCGGTTTCATTGCCGCCATGATGGCTGCTGCAGTTTGGTTGACAATAGCAACAAGATTTGGGTTACCTGTCTCGGCAACCCATTCAATAATTGGGGGAATTATAGGTGTTGGGTTAATTCTCGAAGTACAACATGACACTACATTGATTGATTGGGAGGTCGTCAAAAAAGTAGTCATTTCATGGGTTGCAAGTCCATTAATGGGAGGGATTCTGGCATTCATAACATTCTTTTTCGTGCGTTTAACAATATTAGAAGCTAAGGACCCGATTGCAAGATCAAGATGGCTGGCACCTATACTCGCAATTCCAACGTTCTTCACATTAGGTCTCGCATTACAATTCAAAGCACTCAAAGGATTTATTTCCAACGCAGAATCAAATGGTTGGATTGAGGATAAGTATGATTTCTTACCACATAGTGGCTCGGATGGAGTATGGAATCCAATGTCCAGTAATGCATGGTTCCCAATTAATTCGCTAATTATTTCATTTATCATCGCATCTATTGCATCAATAGTACTATGGTCAGTACTAAGGAATTATGAATTTAAGAAACAAGGAGATGGATTCCAAGGTGTGGAAAAAATATTCGTATGGCTACAAATAATTACTGCCGGTTATGTTGCATTCGCTCACGGAGCTAATGATCTATCAAATGCAATTGGGCCTATGGCAGCAGTATACGACATCATTACAACTGGAGGGGGGTTACAGCCGGAAGTTGAGGTCAAATGGTGGTTAGTACTCCTAGGATCACTAGGTATTGCAGTAGGTGTAATGACCTGGGGGTGGAGAGTTATGGAAACAATCGGTACAAAAATCACGGACATTACACCGACAAGGGGCTTTGCAGCAGAATTTGGTGCCGCTACAACAATCCTGATATTCTCCATGCCGTTCCTTGCTGTACCTGTATCTACGACTCACACATTAGTTGGTGCAGTAGTAGGAGTAGGATTAGCAGGAGGAGCAAAGAACGTAGATTTCAGAGTATTTGGAAAAATTGCTGCTTCTTGGATAGCGAGTCTTCCAGCCGCAGGATTTGGTGCAGTTACGCTTTATGTAGCAATGGGATCAGATCCTCTGAAATTAATAGTAGTTTTACCTATCTCTTTCATAATGGTTGGGTATGTGATTTGGAAAACAAATGGAGAAGAAATATTCGTTGATGATGCTCTGGCAGAACCTAGTGGTGAAAGTGGAAAATATGACCCGACTGTATTTGAGTTGTTCCATACTCATGCAGAAGCTGTAGAAGATACTGTCAATCACATGTTATCTGCTGTAATAAAAACCAGTAATGGCGAAGATGCGGCGAAAGAAATCCAGGCAACTATTGATTCTGAATTAAAAGCAGATGACATCAAAAATGCATTAAGAGAAAAGGTAAGTAGCAAAGGATGGAAATTGTTGATAGATAGTGATGAGTTTCTATATATGCTGGGGAGACAAGATAGAATTGCAGATTATGCACAAAATGTAGCCGAACAATTATCTTTCAGAGAACTTTATGACAATAAAGAGGCAAGGAATATGGTTATTGAAATGGCAGAAGCCGTACAGAAGACAGCGGCCATATATGAGGATACAGTTTTACACCTGAGAGACCTAACGCTATCAGGATATACTAAGAAAGGAAGAACAGAGTTAAGAGAACTTATCCATAAAGTAAATCTTGCAGAACACGAGGCAGATTTAGTAGAAAGTCGTGCAGCAGGATTCGTATTTAGAGAAGGTTCTGATGACCCATTGGCAGCGGTACACATGTACAGAGTATTGCAAAGACTTGATGATGTTGCAAATGCATGTGAAGATGCAGCAAATGCGTTCTTACCAATCGTTTACAATTAATTAGACCAACCAATTTCTTCGGCTAATGCTTTGGAACCTTTGGTTTCGATCAATGCTAAAGTTGGCTCGTAAATCTTCCATGCCATGAAACCTACAAACATTCCAGAAAGTAAATCAAACATATAATGCTGTTTTGTAGTAAGTATACTGATACATAGTAGAACCCACTCAACCCACAATATAATTAAGAAATAATTAGCCCATTTTGTTTCGGAATAATTATTCTTTAACCAATGAGTCATCAATCTTGCAAGGCAGTAAGAATGAACGATATGTAAACTAGGCCATGCATTCCAAGGCTTATCAGAAGTATGTATGAACTCGAAGAGGATTGTCTCAATACCATTCATAGAATCCCAATCAATAGCATCCCTCATATCCACCTCTGCTGGAAACAAAAGGAAGAAAACTACACAAAAAAGAGTTGCAAGTATTAGCATCTGCATTGCAGACAATAGTTCTAATCGACCTCTATCAGTACGGGGAGCCAATAGGAGAGTTACAGGATAGAATAAATACAACGCAGAGTATGGAATAATCATCCAATTTATTACCGGTATTGAACGATCATATGAAATTGCAGGAAATATTGAGAAGGTGTCTTGGAGATAAAAATTAGCAATATTATTGGAACCAAAATAAGGAATAGCAATAAAAATAAGGCCAAGGAAAAATACTTCCAGAGGGAAAAGGCCACCATTCAACTTCTCACGACGAGACCAAGTTGACCACCAAAATCGTTTCCAAGGAAAAGTCATTTTGGACAAGAGTCCATCGTTACTCATACAATTCACTCATCAGGGAAAGCATATGAACTTAACACAGTAACAACTGATGAACCAATTAAAGCCGAAGCAAACGGCCAAAGATTAGTAAGTCCTCCTTGTGAAGCAGGTACTGATTCTATAGTAGGATAAATTACGTATCTAAAATATTGACTGGCCCCCTCATAACCACTTGGAGAATCAATAAAACCATACACTATTATAGATAATATTCCTGAAATCGCACCAATAAATGCACCTTTTGATGAAATTTTGCTCCATAGAGTAAGTAATATTGGGGCAACTGTAGCTGCAGCAATAATATCTGCGAATAGGAAAATTCCAAATACACTCCATGCATTAAATGTAAAACCTGCAATTGTAGGCCCTGTTGCTAAGTATATCGCAATAGGGATCATGGCTATAGTGATTATTTTAGCTTGATTCACATCTAAATTACCATCTGATATGTCTCTCGAAACTGAGGCAACTATTGCATTTTGAAGAGTATCGACGCTTGAGCAAACTAGGGCTATTGCAAGAATAATAAATGTTGCAATAAATATCTCATTTGTATCCTGAATTAGGTAGAAAAATGCGGCTGATGGATCGGGCACTCCACCTTGCCCAGCGGCCACAGTCCCCATGACTCCCATTACAAATACAAGTGGAAATACCAGCAAAGCAGCCAACAATGCACCGTTTTTAGCTGCTTTTTCGTCTTCTGAGGACCATACTCTTTGCCAATTTCCTTGAGAAAACATTTCTGCAGCAGTAATAGCCAAGACAAGAGCTAATCCTGATTCAAATGACCCCATATACGACATACTACCAATACTCCAATCATCACTAGGACCGTATGCTTTGGCATCAACCCATAAACTGGATATATCTCCTCCAAATATGAATAAAAGAAGAGAGAGAATGAGAGTTATAATAACCCACGCTTGAACCTTATCTGTACCTAATGATGCAGGTAAACCACCATAAGCAGTATAACTAGCAGTAACTAAACCAACTGCAACCATAGGAATCAATGGATCCATTCCTGAAAGTGCTTCCATCGCTTTACCAATCGCAGTAAACTCTGCAAAAAGAAATGTAAACATGTAAAGTATTGAGATTATTCCAATATACAACTGCATAGGGCGACCTGTTCTTGATTTTGCATAATCTGCAAGAGTGACTCCATCTGGAAGTTCCTCCCTAATCCTCGGGCCCACATAAGCTAACAATAGAAAAGGAGTAGATGCAGAAAGTGCATATCCAAAAACATCCCAAAAACCACCATAGTAGGCAACTTCTGAAGGACCGAAGAGAATCCACACTCCCATCCCAGAAGCGAATAAGGTGAGAGCGACTTGTGTGGAACTTTGAGTTCCACGAGCAGATAGATAATCGTCCGAACTTATGCCATCACCTAGTGAAGATTTAAAACCAATATATCCAAAAAATATCAGTGTTGCGGCAAGCAGCAGATAAGCAATGAACTCATTCATACTTCACCCTCAATAAAAATGCATTTTAATCTAAAAAAGAGTAGGTCCATTCTTGAGGTATCTCCAATGTTCTTTTGATAGAACGCGGACTTATCCAACGTAAAAGATTCAGAGGCCCACCTGCTTTATCATTCGTGCCACTAGCTCTGGCTCCACCGAATGGTTGTTGGGCAACTACTGCACCTGTTGGTTTATCATTAATATAGAAATTACCTGCAGTAAATCTTAGAGCATTAAATGCCTTTTGAATATTGACTTCATCATTAGCAAATATTGACCCAGTGAGAGCATATGGCGAGGATTCATCACAAACCTTCAGAATATTGTCAAAATCGTTATCCTCATAAACATAAACTGTCAAAACAGGACCGAATATTTCTTCGGACATTGTTTCAGAATTAGCATCACTAGTTACAATTATTGTTGGATCTATGAACCAACCAACTGAATCGTCATAATTACCCCCAACAGCTATCTCACAATGTGGATTATTCTTTGCTCGTTCAATATATCCTGTAATCTTATCAAAAGAACGTTGGTCAATCACAGCAGTCATAAAATTGGAGAAATCACAAGCATCTCCCATCTTTATTTTCCTGATTTCGTCGCATAAATCTTCTGATATTGAGCCCCATACAGATTTGGGAATATATGCTCTACTTGCTGCAGAACATTTCTGCCCTTGGTATTCGAATGAACCTCTTAAGAGTGCGACTAGCAATCCTCTATGATCGCAGTCAGGGTGAGCAATAACGAAGTCTTTACCTCCAGTTTCACCAACAATCCTTGGATAGGAGCGTAATGTAGGGAGGGCTAAGCCAATTTCTTGCCATAAACCCTGAAATGTACCTGTTGAACCAGTAAAGTGTAGCCCTGCAAAATCAGGGTTTGAAAGTGCTACTTCAGTAATTTCTGCACCAGAACCAGGAAGGAAATTTATCACACCGTCAGGTAATCCTGCTTCCATCATTAACTGCATTAACACATAGTTAGAGTGATATGAATTACGACTAGGTTTCCAAACTGAAGTACAACCAACTATAGCAGGAGCGCTTGGAAGGTTTGCTGCTATACTAGTGAAATTAAAGGGGGTGATTGAAAGAACGAATCCTTCCAAAGGACGGATTTCAGTAGTGTTTTGGACCCCTTTGGGGGAAACTAAGGGTTGAAAATCATCATGAAATCCGCGCGCATAGTGGCAATTAAATCTCCAAAAATCAATTAATTCGCAAGCAGCATCGATTTCAGCCTGAAAGACTGTCTTCGATTGGTTAAGCATAGTAGCAGCATTAACTTTCATCCGCCAATCACCTGCTAGCAAATCGGCACATCTCTCAAATATAGCGCATCTTTCTTCGAGTCCAATATTAATCCATGATTTCTGAGCATCAACTGCAGCCTTACAAGCAGCTTCTATTTCATCCTTGCCTGCCAAATGAACTTTAGCAATTACATGACCGTGGTTATGGGGAATTACTTGCGTAGTAGTTATACCGGTAAATATTTTTTTACCATTAACAATGCATGGTATTTCAAGTACCTCATTCATCTGCCTATCAAGTTCTATTTGAATATCGATCCTCTCTTGACTACCCGGAGAGTACCCAAGTATTGGTTCATTAACTGGATGGTTCATGTTGTGACGCTATTGCATAATGCATTTTATCATTACTAATAGGAAAACTGGAAGTTTGTTTAACCCCATTCACTAGGGTCGTCTTTCTTTGCCTTTTTCCATTCTTTGTAGCAAGACTTGCAAACAGTCACTCTACGTGAACTGCCAAGAAGGCCATCTTCTCCCCAAACATCTGCGGCTCTATCAAATGCTA
>Ga0209403_10001283_pt1 | contig 33121 bp, 28 predicted proteins | sample ArcticOcean_MG_C_8_FD_187440 | JGI IMG/M metagenome (GOLD analysis project Ga0209403, IMG submission 187440) | Marine microbial communities from western Arctic Ocean - ArcticOcean_MG_CB11_86 (SPAdes) (version 2) | ecosystem: Environmental > Aquatic > Marine > Oceanic | place: Arctic Ocean...
TGATATTTATACTAATGCTGAACTTTCGGCTGAAAGAGCAAATGAATATATCGAAAAAGGTTTTACTGCAGTTAAATTTGATCCTGTTGGTACTTACACGCCTTTGGACCCAAGACAACTTACTCTAGAAGAACTTAACAAAATAGAAAATTTTGTAGAAACTATGCGTAAATCTGTAGGAAGTAAATGTGATCTTATAATTGGAACACATGGACAAATGACAACATCTTCCGCAATTAGATTAGCTAAACGTTTAGAAAAATTTGATCCTATGTGGTTTGAAGAGCCAATCCCTCCTGAAAATTTTGAAGAAATGGGGAGAGTTGCTCTTTCAACAACTATACCAGTAGCTACTGGTGAAAGATTAGCTACTAAATACGAATTCTCAAAAATTCTTCAATCACAAGGAGCTAGTATTCTGCAAATGAATTTAGGAAGAGTCGGAGGGATTCTTGAAGCAAAAAAAATTGCAGGGTTAGCAGAAACCCATTACGCTCAAATTGCTCCACATCTTTATTGTGGACCTATAGTTGGAGCTGCCAATATACAAATTTCTACATGCATACCAAACTTTCTAATATTAGAAGGAATTAAAGACTGGAAAGATTTTTATGCAGAAATTCTTAGAGATCCTATTCAATGGGAGAAAGGATATGTCATTCCCCCAAATAAACCTGGTTTAGGAGTAGAATTAAATGAAGATGTTGCAAATAAACATTCTTATACAGGTACAAAGCTTCATCTCGAAATGGCTGAAATTTAATTTATATACCAACATAACCAAACTCTAAAGAAGCATCGGTAACATGATGATAAAAAGATTCTCCAAAGCTTCTTAGAGTAATAAGATTAAAAGTTTGTGGATTATTTTCAATGCAATCAATTACAATATTGATCCCATGAAAAACAGAACCAGCACAATTGTTTTTTTCAAATTCATTGAAATTAATTGGACATCCTTTTTTTAATACTTCTTTAGCTTTGGACCCTTTAATTTGTATTGTACTTCTTGAATGAGAAATGTCAGTTACCGCAAAATCTTCGTTACTACACTTTTTTTTAATAGTTTTTATAATATCTTTTTTTCTAGATACAACTAACCATGTATTAGGTGCGCTCCAAAGAATTCTTGTGTCTTTATTTGATGAAATCTTTGAGCTTAATAAGGATAGTTCTAAACTGTCAATATTTACATCATCTAACTTAATTTTTGATTTTTGGTATTGAAAAATTTGAACTATGTTTAAATTTTTTACTTCAAGAATGTTTATTAGATCACTTTCATTTTTTTTATGGTGATCTCCAAAAAGACCTTTTTTATGAATAAATTGCAAAGGTGAAATAGCAGTCATGATCTTACTCTTTCTCCTTTAGGGTCAACATAATGTGATGATACTATTTTTACTGGTATACTTTTATTTTTAAGAGGGGCTAAAGCATAAAGTGTTTGTCCTATTTTATTTTTTCCATCTTTTAAAATTGCTAAAGAAAATGGATTATCGTACTCAACACTCCAACAAGAAGCCGATATATGACCAAGTTTTGGATTTGGAACAGGTGCATTTCTATCACTTACCAAATGAGACCCTTCTGGTATCATTGTTTTTTTGTCCAAAGGCACTACTCCTACAATTTTTTCTCTATTTGGATTTAAGAAAGCATCTCTATTTAATGATCTTTTGCCTATAAAATCTTTTTTCTTACTTAGCATACCTTCTAGTGAAAGATCTGAGGCTATGACTCTTCCATCTATTTCTGAACCTGCAACGTGACCCATTTCTATTCTTAAAGTTGAAAGTGCTTCCGTTCCATATGGTTCTATATTCATATCCCTACCTAATTCTATTATTTTTTCCCACATAAAAATTCCATACCCAGATTCTACATTTATTTCATAGGCAAGTTCTCCTGAAAAAGAAATTCTAAAAATTCTAGCAGGCACCCCAAACAAATTTGCTTCTTTAAATCCCATGAATGGAAAGCCTTCATTAGAAACATCAGTTTCAGGAAAAAGTTTACTTAATAAATTTCTTGAATTAGGTCCAGCCAGAGCTACTCCAGCCCATTGCTCAGTTGTCGATAAGACATTAACATTTAATTCAGGCCAAACTACTTGTAAATAATATTCCAAATGAGACAAAACATTAACCGCTTGTGCAGTTGTTGTTGTCATATGGTAATGACTTTCTGAAATTCTAGTTGTTGTACCATCATCAAAAACTATTCCATCTTCACGTAACATTACTCCATATCGAGCTTTACCTATAGGTAATTTCTTCCAAGCATTTGTATAAATTCTGTTTAAAAATTCTGCACTATCTGCACCTTTGATATCTATTTTACCTAAAGAAGTAACATCACAAACTCCAACATTTTTTCTAACATTAGTAGCTTCACGTTTTGCAGCTTCTGCTAAAGTTTCATTATCTTGTTTATAATATCGAGGTCTTAACCATAAACCCGCATCTACAAATATAGCATTATTACTTTCATGCCATGCATGCATTGGAGATTTTCTTGTAGGACGATAATATTTACCTACTTCTCTTCCTACAATGGCACCTATTGTTACTGGAGTATATGGAGGTCTAAAAGTAGTATGACCTACTTCTGGAACTATTTTTTTTTCTATATTTGCAACTAATTGTAAACCATTTAAATTGCTTGTTCTTCCTTGGTCTGTTGCCATACCAAGCGTAGTATATCTTTTTACATGCTCTATAGACCTAAAACCTTCTCGAACAGCTAATTGAATATCTGATACATAAACATCATTTTGAAAATCTACACATCTTTTATAATGCTTATTATTTGGAAGGGGCATGCACCAAAATTTATCTTGTTGACTATATTTTCTTTCGTTAGAAGTGGGCATAGTAATTTTATCATTTTTTCCAGTTATTTTTTTTGATAATTCATATCCTTTATTAAATCCCTCTACTAAAGTATTTTTTAAAGATGAGGATCCATTTGCGGATCCTATAGTGCTTTCGTTTTGTTTTGATTGATTTGGAACAAAAGCGTTAACCTTATCATCAAACTTTAGTTTATTTCCTGATTGTGATGAAAGATGAACAGTTGGAGTCCAATTTCCTGAAATACATATGCAATCGCAGTTAACAATCTCTAAATTATCATAACCAGATTTATCATTATTTAATTTTCCTATAGTTGCAGAATTTACTTTTTTATAACCATGTGCATTAACTACACCATGAGAAAATTTTATATTAATATTTAAATTTTTAGCTTCCTCAACTACAGAGCTTTCCGAATTTTCTCTTATATCCAAAACTAATGGTTCAATTCCATTGTTTTTAAAATCAATAGCAGTGTCATATCCACTATCATTATTAGTAAAAATAATTGGATTTTTTCCAACTAAAACTCCGTAAACTTTCATGTATTCTTTTGCTGCTGATGCTAACATAACGCCTGGTCTATCATTGTTACCGAAAACTAAAGGTCTTTCTATTGATCCTGTAGAAACTATTACTTCTTTAGCTCTTATGTACCAAAGCCTTTGTCGTGGCATAAATTTAGTTGGGTTTGCAATATGATCTTTTATTCTCTCAAGCATTACCATCATATTGTGATCGTAATATCCAAAAACTTGTGATCTATTTTTTATAATAACATTTGGCATTGATTTTAATTGCTCAATAGTTTCATCTCCCCAATCTTTTCCTTTTTTATTACCAATTGTAACTTCGTCTGTAAGCAAACTCCCACCAAACCTTGGTTTATCCTCTGCCAAAATAACTCTGGCTCCATTTTTTGCAGCAGCTAGAGCGCTTGATAATCCAGCAGGTCCCGAGCCAACAATAAGAATATCGCAATATTCAAATTTATGTTCATATCTATCTGGATCTGGTTTTAATGGAGCAACACCTAGACCTGCTGCTTTTCTAATAATAGGTTCATAAATTTTATGCCAAAAGCTTTTAGGCCACATGAATGTTTTGTAGTAAAACCCCGCTGGAAAAAATCTACTTAAAAGATTATTTATTGAACCAAAGTCAAACGAAACTGATGGCCAGCAATTTTGACTTGAGGCAACCAATCCTTCAACTAGTTCAACTGTTGTGGCAATTGCATTTGGTTCCGTTTTATCACCGCTATATAATTGGACATGAGCATTAGGTTCGTCAACTCCAGCTCCTATGAAGCCTCGAGGTCTATGGTATTTAAAACTTCTTCCAACTAAATGAACTCCATTTGCAAGCAAAGCGGATGCTAAGGTATCACCTTCATAACCAAAATATATTTTTCTATTAAATTTAAATGAAATTTTTTTATTTCTATTAATATAACCAGATTTATCTAATCTAAATTTTTGTGACATATAAATTAAAACTCTTCTTTAATTTTAGCAGTTTTAAAAATTTCGTGTGTTGCTGTATCTCTTGAAACTTTAAACCATTTTCTGCAACCTGATACATGATGCCAAAACTCTGAATGTTTTCCTCTTGGATTATTTCTAAAATAGATAAAATCATCCCAATCTTTATCTGAAACTTCTTTTTCTAGCTCGGGTCTTTTTACAGTTGCGTCTCCTCCATAAGAAAATTCATTTTGAGATCGTTTTCCACAATAAGGACATTTAATTTCTAACATATATTATCCTATCCATGTTTTTGTACCTACGCCTTTTTCATCAATGAGATGTCCTGTATTAAATCTACTTAGTTTAAATGGTTCATTCAATTCGTGAGGTCGATCTTGTGCTATTGTGTGCGCAAAGGTCCACCCAGAAACAGGAGTGGCTTTAAAACCTCCGTAACACCAACCAAAATTTAAGTAGAGTCCTTCAATATGACTTTTGTCAATAACTGGAGATCCGTCCATTGACATATCCATTATTCCTCCCCAAGTTCTTAAGATCTTTAATCGACTTAAGTTTGGAAACATTGCTATACCTTCAGACAAAACATGTTGAATAGTTGGTAGGTTTCCTCTCTGAGCATAACTATTATAACCATCTAAATCTCCCCCCATAACCATTTCTCCTTTATCAGACTGACTGCAATAAAAATGTCCAGCACCGAATGTTACTACATGGTCAAGAAAAGGTTTTACTGGTTCAGAAACGCAGGCTTGAAGAACATGAGCTTCAATAGGTAGCTTCATATTTAATTTTTCTGCTAATAGTGATGTGCTACCTGCTACGCATAATCCTATTTTTTTTGCTTTTATATTTCCTCTAGAAGTTTGTACTCCTTTAATTTTTCCATTTTGCACATCAAAACCCGTTACTTCACAATGTTGAATAATATCAACTCCCATTGCGTCTGCTTGTCTTGCATATCCCCAGGCTACAGCATCGTGTCTCGCAGTTCCTCCACGTGGTTGCATCAAAGCTCCAAAAATTGGAAATCTTGCTGAAGCTGAAAAATCAGCAAATGGAATCATTTTTTTTAACTCCTCCCGTCCCAGCATTACAGCATCAATTCCATTTAATCTCATTGAATTACCTCTGCGCGAATAAGTATTTAATTGTGCATCTGAATGTGCAAGATTAATAATACCTCTTGGTGAATACATGACATTATAATTTAATTCTTGTGATAAATTTTCCCAGAGCTTCATTCCATGTTCATAAAAAAGAGCATTGGCATCCCACATATAATTGGATCTAAGTATTGTCGTATTTCTCCCAACATTACCTCCTCCTATCCAACCTTTTTCGAGAATCGCAACTTTAGTAATTTTATGCACTTTTGCCAAATAATATGCTGTGGCAAGCCCATGGCCACCTCCGCCGATGATTATTGCATCATATTCTTTTTTTGGCTGAGGATCTCTCCATGCTACATCCCAATTTTGATGATTGGTAAGTGCATTTTTGATTAAACTGAATATTGAATATTTTTGCATCAAGTAATTTAATATAACCCTATTAAATTGTAAAAGACCTTAAAAATAATGTCTATACATATTATAGTTTTTTAGATATAGCAGAGCCGATGAGCAGCATAAAAACTGATATTGAAATAGCGAGAGCTGCAAAAATGTTGCCTATTAAGAACGTATTAGCAAAACTTGATATTCCTGACCAACCCGAGATTTTTAGTCCTATGGGTCGTCATATAGCTAAATTGAGCCTTGATTACATTAATAAATTAAAAGAAAAAAATAATCATTTAATTTTAGTTACAGCCATTACGCCAACTCCAGCTGGTGAAGGTAAAACAACAACTTCAGTTGGTTTAAGCGATGGGCTCAATAAAATTGGCAAAAAATCTATTGTATGTCTACGTGAGCCTAGCTTAGGACCTTCCTTCGGAATGAAAGGTGGAGCCGCTGGTGGCGGATATGCTCAAGTAGTTCCAATGGAACAAATTAATTTACATTTTACTGGTGATTTTCATGCAATAACTTCAGCTCATAATCTTTTATCAGCTCTAATTGATAATCATATTTATTGGGGAAATAAATTAAATATTGATGTTAGAAGGATCGTGTGGAGAAGAGTTGTTGACTTAAATGATCGCGCTCTTCGTTCGATAAATATTAATCTTGGAGGTATAGCTAATGGCTTTCCAAGAGAAGACGGTTTTGATATTACAGTAGCTTCTGAGGTTATGGCTATTTTTTGCCTATCTAATTCTTTAAAAGATTTGGAAGAAAAAATTGGAAATATTACCATTGCATATACACGTGATAAAAAACCAATTTATGCTAAGGATTTAAATGCACATGGACCTATGACAGTTTTACTAAAAGATGCAATTAAACCAAATTTTACACAAACGCTCGAAAATAACCCTGCTATTATTCACGGAGGACCTTTTGCAAATATTGCGCATGGATGTAATTCTATAATCGCAACAAAAACTGCCTTAAAATTATCTAATTATGTTGTAACAGAAGCTGGATTTGGGGCTGACTTAGGTGCTGAAAAATTTTTGGATATTAAATGTCGAAAAGGAAATATTAAACCTAGTTGTGTTGTGCTGGTGGCAACTATACGTGCTTTAAAAATGCATGGTGGAGTAAAAAAAGAAGATTTAAAAAAAGAAAATATAGAAGCTTTAAAAAAAGGTTTACCTAATTTAGAAAAACATATTCAAAATATTAAAAAATTTGGTTTAGAAGTTGCGGTAGCAATAAATCATTTTATCACAGATACTGATCAAGAGGTTAAAATAATAGAGAGCCATTGTGAAAAACTTGGAGTTAAAGCAAGTCTTTGTATGCATTGGGCTAAAGGAAGCGAAGGAACTAAAGATCTTGCCAACAGTGTAGTTGATCTTTGTGATAAAGCAAAAAAAAATAATTTCAAATTTTTATATTCAGCTGAAACACCTTTGTGGAAAAAAATAGAAGCTATTGCAAAAGAAATATATGGAGCTAGTGAAGTGGTTGCTGATACTAAAATTAGAGATCAGCTTAAAAAAATGGAAGAAGATGGATTTGGAAAATTTCCTATTTGTATAGCGAAAACACAATATAGTTTTTCAACTGACCCAAATTTAAAAGGTGCTCCAACAGGACACGTTCTTCCGGTTAGGGAAGTAAGATTATCAAGTGGAGCTGAATTTGTTGTAGTTATATGTGGGGCTGTTATGACTATGCCAGGACTTCCTAGAGTACCTGCGGCAGACTCTATTAAATTAAATGATAAGGGCGATATAGAAGGTTTGTTTTAATTATTTTTCTTTAGGTAAGCTTGCGCAGCAGCTAAACAAGCTATTGGAACTCTATAAGGAGAACAAGATACATAATTTAATTTTTGTTTTTCACAAAATTCTATACTAGATGGATCTCCTCCATGCTCTCCACAAATACCTAATTTAAGAGATTTTTTTTCCATTCTTCCTCTTTCAGCAGCAATTTTTATTAATTCTCCAACTCCTCTTTCGTCAATACTTACAAAAGGATCTTTATTAAATATTTTATTATCTACATAGTCGTTTAAAAATTTGCCAGAATCATCTCGACTTATTCCAAACGTAGTTTGAGTTAAATCATTGGTTCCAAAACTAAAAAAATCAGCAAATTTTGCAATATCTTTAGCTCTCAAAGCTGCTCTTGGAAGTTCTATCATCGTTCCAACATAATATTTTATTTTTATTGAATTGTTATTTTGAATTTCTTGTGCTGTCTTATCAACAAGTTTTCTAAGTATTTCAATCTCGGCTGCTGTTGATACAAGAGGAATCATAATTTCAGGTATGACTGGCTTTATTTTATTTTTTTTACATTCAGCTAATGCCTCAAATATTGCCTGACACTGCATTTGGTAAATTTCAGGAAAAGAAATTCCTAATCTACACCCCCTATGACCTAACATTGGATTTTGTTCATGCAGTTCATTAATTCTTGATTTAATATTTTGATTTGAAATATTTAATTCTTGAGAAATAGCTTCAATCTCTTTTTCGCTTTTTGGAAGAAATTCATGTAATGGGGGGTCCAAAAGTCTTACTGTTACAGGCAAACCGTTCATTATTTTGAAAATTTCAACAAAATCACTTCTTTGATAAGGAAGAATTTTTGATAATGCTTTTTTTCTGTCATCTAAAGTTTCTGATAAAATCATTTGTCTTACAGAAATAATTCTTTTTTCATCAAAAAACATATGTTCTGTTCTACAAAGACCAATACCTTCCGCACCGAAATCTCTAGCAATCTTTGTGTCAGCAGGTGTTTCTGAATTTGCTCTTACTTTAAGTTTTCTATATCGATTTGCCCACTTCATTAATTTAGAAAAATCACCTGATATATCTGGTTTAACTGTTGCAACTTTTCCTAACATAACTTTTCCTGCACTGCCATCTATAGTGATGATGTCTCCTTCTTTAACTACTTGATTTCCAGCTCTAAATAATTTATCTGCATAATCGATTTTAATATCATTAGATCCTGAAACACATGGTTTTCCCATACCTCTGGCTACTACAGCAGCGTGACTAGTCATTCCTCCTCTTGCTGTAAGAATGCCTTGTGCTGCATGCATACCACTAATATCTTCTGGTGATGTTTCTAATCTAACTAGTATTGTGTCTTGCATCTGTTCTTTTAAAAGTTCTGCTTCTTCTGCTGAAAATGTTACTTTACCACTTGCGGCCCCTGGTGATGCCGGGAGCCCAGAAGCTATAATTTTTTTTTCTGCTTTTTCATCTAGCGTAGGATGTAACAGGGTATCTAATGTATTTGGATCAACTCTTAAAACTGCCTGTTTAATAGAAATTAATTTTTCTTTTACCATATTAACAGCAATTTTAATTGAAGCTTTTGCAGTTCTTTTTCCAGATCGTGTCTGTAACATCCACAATTTATCATTTTCAACGGTAAACTCAATATCCTGCATATCTTTATAATAATTTTCCAATTGTGAAAAAATTTTTTTCAACTGTTTGAAAATTTTTGGCATAGATTCTTCCAAAGATAATCCTTTAGAATTAGATTTTTTATTCGATGCCTTTGTGATATTTTGCGGAGTTCTTGTTCCAGCAACAACATCCTCACCTTGTGCATTGATTAAATATTCACCAAAAATTTCTTTATCACCAGTAGAAGGATTTCTTGTAAAAACAACTCCAGTCGCACAATTATTTCCCATATTTCCAAAAACCATTGCTTGTACATTTACAGCAGTTCCCCAATGATCAGGTATATAATTGATTTTTCTATAAGTTTTTGCTCTTTTGCTATTCCATGATAAAAATACTGCACTCACGGCTCCCCATAGCTGTTTGTTTACATTTTGCGGAAAAATTTTTTTTGTTTTTTCTTTAACAACATCTTTAAAGTTCAATATTAGACCGTCCCAATCATCCTCTTCCAATTCGGTGTCCTGGATAACCCCTTTTGTTAATTTATAATTTTCAATTAATTCCTCAAATAAGTATGCATCTATTCCAAGAACTACATTGCTATACATTTGAATGAATCTCCTGTAACTGTCTTTTGCAAACCTGCCATTTAAAGTCTTTTTTTTAAGCGCAATAACTGTTTTGTCATTCAAACCTAAATTTAAAATTGTATCCATCATACCTGGCATTGAGACACTAGACCCAGATCTTACTGATAATAATAATGGATTTACTAAATTTCCAAATTTTTTATTTGTAATTTTTTCAATTATCGCAATCTCTTTTTTGGTTTGTTTTGTGATTTCTTTCGGTATTTTTTTATTATTTTTATAGAAGTAATCGCAAACTTTGGTTGATATTGTAAAGCCTGGTGGGACAGGCAATTTTAATTTAACCATTTGTGCTAAGTTTGCACCTTTCCCACCAAGCATTTCTTTAGAACTTATAATGCTTTTATTATTTTGATTATTAAATCTGTGAACTAATTTTTTCAATTAAACACCTTCTATTTTTGAAAAGTCGATAAAGTTATTATAAGTTTTACAAAACATTTGCAACAATTCTAATCTATTCCTTTTTATATCTGGGTTTTTATCATTTACAATTACATTGTCAAAAAAATTGTCTGTAACAAATTTAGTTTCTGATAACTTATTAAGCGTATCGGCATAAACCTCTTGTTTTTTAACACTTGAGAAATATTTGCGAATTTCATTAATTTTGGCGTAAAGATTTTTTTCCTCTTCGCTTTTAAACAAGATTGGCTCTGGCAACCCCATAATTTTTGTTTCTTTAATTTTTAACTCCTGATCTATAATGTTAGAAGCTCTCTTATATGATGAAATTATATTTTTATATAAGTCATTTGAAATACTTTTGTTAATAATTATGCACTTATTATATAACTCTAAAAAGTCACTTTCTATATTAGACGAATCTGCCGCATCAATTATATCGCCCCTTATCTTTTTATCTTTTAATAAATTTTTAAATCTTTCTCTTAAAAAAACTAAAATTTCTTTAGTAATGGAATTGTTTACAAACTTAATATTTTGCTCTTCATATAAAACAATTGAATAATTAATTAAATCTTTTAATTTAATAGACAATTTAGTTTCGATTATTATTCTTAATATGCCAAGTGATGTTCTCCTAAGCGCAAATGGATCTTTGGAGCTAGTTGGTTTTTCATTGATTCCAAAAAAACCTACCAAAGTGTCAATTTTATCTATCAAGGCTACTGCAGATCCCAATTTTTTTTTTGGCACTTCGCTATCTATTCCAACTGGTAAGTAATGATCCTTTATAGCGTTACAAACGTCTTCATCAAAACCTTGTTCTTGAGCAAAGTATTTTCCCATGATTCCTTGTAGTTCGGGGTATTCACTAACTAGATCAGATACAAGATCTGCTTTACAAACGGACGAAGCTATTTCTACCTTTTCATTACTCAAATAAAGTTGTTCAGAAGTTATTTTTGCTAATTTTCTTAATCTTTGTGTTTTTTCATAAAATGTTCCTAGCTGATTAAAAAAAGTTAAATTTTTTAATTTACTTACTTGTTTAATTAGGCTTTGAGTTTTATTTTTTTCCCAAAAAAATTTAGCATCAGACAATCTTGCTTCTACTACTCTTTGGTTGCCTGTCTTAATATAACCCTTTTGATCAGGTAAATTAGCGACCACTAAAAATAAGTTTGTTAGTTTTTTTTTATCATCAAAAAGTGGAAAATATTTTTGATGTTTTTGCATTGTAATAATTAATATTTCTTGGGGTATTTTTAAATAAATTGAATCAAATTTACCAATAATTACATTGGGTCTTTCAACCAAATTAACAACCTCCTCTAGCAATTTATTATTAAAATTTTTTATTAATTTTTTGTTATCACAAATTCGGTCCATTTTTTTTAGAATCATGTCTTTTCTTTTTTTATGATTTAAAATAATATTTTGAGACTCAATTATTTTTAAATAAGAATTAAAATTATTTATTTTCTTAGGCTTTGCATCATCGAGGTCACCTATAAAGATTAAATTATTACTCTTTAAATGATAAAAGTTAAAATTAACTATTTTGCTGTTAAAAAGAACCACAATAGATTTTAATGGTCTTCCCCAACTCAAATCATAATCTCCCCACTTCATTGATTTTTTCCATGAGTAGTTTTTAAGAATTTCGGGTATAATTAACTCAAGCTCTTTTGAAACATTAATTACTTTTGCTTTAGTTTTTGCAAAATAGAAATCTCCTTTATCAATTTTTTTTTTGTATATTTCGGATTTACTCAGGTTATTTGACTTCATAAAACCATCCAGAGCTACTTGTGGAGATTCTAACTTAGGGCCTTTTAAAATTTTCTCTTTTTCTTCTATTTTTTCAGGCATCCCATCTATGACAAAAACTAATCTCTTTGGTGTTGAAAAAGATTGACTAGATTTAAATTTAATTGATCGTTTATTGAATCTTTCTTCAACCAATTGCTTAATTTTTTGCCTAGCATCAATTTGTAATCGCGCTGGTATTTCTTCACTAAATAACTCTATAAACAATTCAGCCATTTTTTATTTTTGATTTTCAAGCCAACATTGTCCTGATCCTTTAGCTAATTCTCTAATTCTAGAAATATATTCAGTTCTTTGGGCCACACCTATCATGCCGCGTGCGTCTAATAAGTTAAAAATGTGGCTGGCTTTTAAACATTGATCATAGGCTGGTAGTGAAATTTTCTTTTTTAACAAAGACTTGCATTCTGCTTCAGCAATCTCAAAGTTTTTTAATAAATATTCTGTATTAGCAAATTCAAAATTATATGCTGAATACTCTTTTTCTGCTTGATAAAATATATCTCTATATTTTATTCCTTCGTTATTCCACTGAAGATCAAATACATTATTCTTCTCTTGTGTGAACATACATATTCTTTCTAAACCATACGTTATTTCAACTGATACAGGTTTGCATTCTATTCCTGTCATTTGTTGGAAATATGTAAATTGAGTAATTTCCATTCCATCGCACCACACTTCCCAGCCTAATCCTGCCGCACCTAAAGTTGGACTCTCCCAATCATCTTCAACAAACCTAATGTCATGTTCTTTATGATTAATTCCTATTACAGACAAACTTTTTAGAAAAACTTTTTTTATTTCATCTGGAGATGGTTTTATTATAACTTGAAATTGATAATAATGTTGTAAACGATTTGGATTTTTTCCATACCTTCCGTCTGTCGGTCTTCTTGATGGTTGTACATATGCCGCTTTCCATGGTTTGGGTCCTAGAGATCGTAAAGTTGTAGCTGGATGAAAAGTTCCAGCACCCACTTCTATATCGTATGGTTGTAAAATTACACATCCATAGTTTCCCCAAAACTTTTGTAAATTTAATATTGTTTCCTGAAAATTTACTGGAATTGGTTTACCATTTTTCTTTTTTAAACTTTCTTTTTTAGGCATTTATAAACCAAATTTTTGCCACTGGGCTTTTTCCTCTAAGATATTTGCTATACTATCAACTTGGTTGTCAAGTGATGCTGATAATTTTTTTTCTAAGAAACCTTTTGGCTTCGTAAGTTTTTTAATTACTATATCTTCACCAAATTTTTCTTTCAAAATTTGGTCAGCATTACCAATTCCATCTATCAATCCTAATTTTAAAGAGGTTGATCCTGACCAAAACTCTCCAGTAAAAGTATTATTTTTTTCAGTATCTATAAGTTTTGTGGCTCTGCTATCTTTAACAACCTTGATAAAATCTGAATGAAGTTCTAACTGTATTTTTTTTATTCTTTGTATATCCTCTTCATTTTCCTCTTTAAAAGGATCAAGGGTGCTTTTATTTTTGCCTGCAGTATAAACTCTCCTTTCAACTCCAAGTTTTTTAATAGCATTCTGAAACCCAAAAGATGCTGAGATTACACCTATCGAACCAACAATTGAACTTGAGTTCGCATAAATTTCGTCACCTGCGCAAGCTATTAAGTACCCTCCTGATGCAGCCACATCTTCAGCAAAAACTAAAACTTTTTTTTTATTTTTTTTTGCTAGTTTTTTTATGTAACTATATATTAAGTGTGACTGAACTGGGGATCCTCCAGGTGAATTTATAGATATTGCAATTGCTAAAGCTTTTTTATTTGAAAAAGCTTTGTCTATAATTTCTTGTTGACCTGCAAAATTTATACCCTGTTTAAATCTTCCAACCGATCCTATTATCCCAGACAATCTAATATGAGGAACTATTTTTTTCTTTTTAAAAATTTTAAAAAATGAAAACATTTTATGATCTATGTTCTAAGTATCATATTTTTTAAAATCTTTTTAAGTAAAGTTATAAAGCTACCGTAGGTTGTAATGCTTTATGTGCGTCATTAGTGATCTAAAAGAGTTTTTTTTCCTTCAAAATAAAAGCTATAATTATTTATATGGGAACGGTAATACATTTAAAGAAAGAAATAAATAATTCTTATTTAGAGCTCAAAAATCTTGTTGGATGTGGGCTTGATAATGTAAGTGAAGTAATTAAGCAAAAACTATCAAGTGAAATTAATTTAATACACAAGATGACAGATTACCACTTAAATTCAGGTGGAAAAAGAATAAGACCTTTATTAACTTTAGCTGCCTCAAAACTTTGTGGTTATAATGGTGGAAGTCGAAACATCAATTTAGCTGCATGCATTGAATTAATTCATAGTGCAACTCTATTACATGATGATGTGATAGATGACAGTGACCTTAGAAGAGGAATCAAAACTGCAAATGTAGTTTGGGGGAATCAATCTTCCATATTGGTTGGAGACTATTTATTTAGCCGATGCTTTGAATTAATGGTTGATGATGGTTCCATAGAAATTTTAAAACTACTATCTTCGACGTCTTCAACAATAGCACAAGGGGAAGTCTTACAACTAGAACATAAAGGAGAAATAGATATGTTGGAGGAAACTTATTTTAATATCATTAACATGAAAACTGCCGCCTTGTTTGCAGCAGCTACTAGAGTTGGGGCATGTATAGCTAATAAAAGCAAAAAAGAAAAGGATGCTTTGGAATCTTATGGAAAGAATCTTGGTTTAGCATTTCAAATTGCTGATGATGCGTTAGATTACTATTCTACTCAAAAAGTTTTTGGAAAAGAAATTGGTAAAGATTTTTTTGAAGGGAAAACAACAATGCCTTTAGTGATAATTTTTCAAAAAGCCAATAAAGAAGAAAAAGAATTTCTTAAAGAAATATTTAAAAAAGAAAAAAGAAATAAAAATGATTTTAGTGAAACCTTAGCTTTAATAAATAAATATAAAGCAGTTAAAGAAAGTCTAAAAAGAGCTGAATATTTTGTTAATATGTCTTATGGAGCTTTAGGTATATTTGAAGACAGCAGAGAAAAAAGAATTTTACAAAATTTAACTACCTTCAGTCTTAACAGATCTTTTTAAGGATATAAAATTTTTCTTTTCCAGCTATCAGAAACTTTATCGTATTTAAGTCTTTCATGAATCCTATATTGATCTCCAAGCCAAAACTCTATTGCTGAAGGACTCAAGCACCATCCTGACCAATGTTTTGGTCTAGGTAAATTTTCTTTATCTTTATATTTGTTTTTAAATTGATCTATTTTTTTTAAAAACTCTTCTCTTTTATTCATAACTTTAGATTGATCAGAAGCCCAAGCTCCAATTCTACTTTCGTAGGGTCTGCTGTTAAAATATAGATCTGCCTCTTTGTCTTCAACTGAAGTAATCGTTCCTGAGATTCTCACTTGTCTTTGGAGACTCTTCCAATGAAAGCACATTGCTGCTTTTGGGTTGTTTTTAAGATCATTGCTTTTTGGACTATTTAAATTTGTGTAAAAAACGAATCCTTTAGAACTTAATCCTTTTAAAAGAACCATTCTCACACTCGGTTCATTTTTATCAGACGTTGTAGCCAAAGATAGTGCGTTTGGGTCATTTATCTCATTTTTTTCAGCCTCAATCATCCATAATTTAAATAATTCTATAGGATCATTCAAATCCATAAAACAAGAGTTTAATCCTAAAGAGTTTTTTTGATTCATAAAACAGCCAAAATATTCTATATAATACAATCTAATGTCATTTAACACTTTTGGAAAGATATTTCGTTTTACTACTTGGGGGGAATCTCATGGGCCAGCCATAGGGTGTGTTGTAGATGGTTGTCCACCTAATATTCCTTTATCTGAAAACGCTATACAAAAAGATATGAACCGTAGAAAGCCTGGAAATTCAAAATTTACATCACAAAGAAAAGAATCGGATAAAGTAAAAATATTATCAGGGGTTTTTGAAGGAAAAAGTACAGGCACTCCGATTTCAATGATTATTTACAATGAAGATTCAAAATCACGAGATTATGAAACTATAAAAAATAAATTTCGACCTGGTCACGCTGATTTTACTTATTTTTCAAAATATGGAATAAGAGATTACCGTGGTGGTGGAAGACAATCGGCAAGAGAAACTGCTTCCAGAGTAGCGGCGGGTTCTATTGCAAACATTGTTTTAAATAAACTAATCGGTAAAAAATTTAAAGTTATTGGTGCCGTTACACAGCTGGGTCTTCTTGGATGCAATAAAAAAAATTGGAATGAAAAAGAAATAAGACAAAATCCATTTTTTTGCCCTGATAAAAAATCTATTAAGTTATGGGAAAAGTATTTGCTTGCAGTGAGAAAATCTGGTTCATCATGTGGTGCTATAATTGAACTTCGAGCAACTGGCATGCCAGTAGGGTTAGGAGCTCCTATATATTCTAAATTAGATGCTGACATAGCTGGCGCATTAATGAGTATTAATGCAGTTAAAGGTGTAAACATTGGCTCGGGGATGAATTCAGCTTCGTTCAGTGGAGAAGAAAATTCTGATGAAATTAGAAATTTAAAAAATAAAACTAAATTTCAATCCAACAATGCTGGTGGAATATTAGGAGGAATCTCTTCTGGTCAAGATGTTATTGCTTCCTTTGCGGTAAAACCAACGTCTTCGATTCTGACCTCAAGAAAAACAATTAATAAAAAAGGTAAAAATACAAATATATCAGTAAAAGGCAGACATGATCCATGTGTTGGTATAAGAGCTGTTCCTATTGGTGAGGCAATGATGTGCTGTGTAATTTTAGATCACTTTCTATTAAATAGAGCGCAATGTGGTTAAAATTTTCTATCTAAAATAAAGTTTACAGATTCTAATAAATCTTCAGTATGTCTACCAAAATTTGTAATTTTTTTATCTATATTTATTTTTAAGTTATTTGCAAACAAAAGAGTTTTATCATATCCAATTAAATTAATAAGCGTTGCTTTTCCTTTTTTCAAATCACTTTTTGTTGGCTTGCCGACAATTCTACTTTTTCCAGTATAATCAATTAAATCATCTTTAATTTGAAATAGTAAACCAATATCAATACCTAAATTTCTTAAAATTTTTCTTTTTTTTAAATTATGTTTTTTTATAATTGCAATACTTTCGCAACAAAAACCAAATAATTTACCTGTTTTATTTTGTTGCATATTAATAATATTTTTTCTCGTAACTTTTTTATTTTCAAAAGATAAATCTAAGTATTGACCACCTGCAAGTCCAGATTGTCCAGAGCAACTAGCGAGCGCTTCTATTAGTTTATTCTTTTCACTTTCGCTTAATTTTAAATTAGCAGAAGATAAAATTTCAAATGATAAAGTTAATAAAGAATTTCCTGCTAAAATTGCTGTAAATTCATTAAATTTTTTATGAGTTGATAATTTGCCTCTACGTAAATCATCATTATCCATAGCTGGTAGGTCGTCATGTATCAAAGAATATGAATGCATACACTCAACTGCCGCACCTATCTTAATTAATTTTTCATAATTAATATTATAAACTTTTCCCATATTAACAATAATTGCAGCTCTAAACCTTTTTCCACCAGAAAAAAGACTGTATTGCATTGGTTTAATTAAAAATGACTTATTTATTTGTTTTGAAAATACAACTTTTAAATGTTTGTTAACGTCTTTTGCTATCTTATTTAATTTTATTGAAAAACTGGGCATAAAATATTTTAAAAATATTTACAAAATTTTTTTAGAAACGTTTGAATTTGAAATTTCCTTAGATTTTTCCCTAAATTGTTCTTGGATATAATTGTTTAAATGCATCATTCTATTATACTTTTCGATAGATTCTTGAAGGCTTTTTTCACTACTTTCTAAACTTGAAATTATCTCTTTAATTTCACTTTGTGCTTCTTTTGAGGTTTTTGATCTTATATCAGCTGGAATATTTTTTGATTTCATAATATATCCCTATATTAAATAATTTATGAAAAATATCTATTTAAATATATATAAGCCAAATTTAAGTAATTTAAAAAAAGCAAAAATTAGCATTGAGAACAACAATGTAATTGGTCTGCCTACAGAAACTGTTTACGGATTAGCAGCAAATGCTTATTCGGATAAATCTGTAGAAAAAATCTATAATTTTAAGAAGAGACCACTGACAAATCCACTTATAATTCATTTTTATAATCTAAAGCAGCTAAAAAGAGACGTGATATTTAATGAACATTTCGTGAAGCTACATAGGGCCCTGTGTCCAGGACCAATAACTTTTATACTTAATAGAAATCCAAAATCTCAGATCTCTAAAAAAGCTATGAGTGGTAAAAAAACTGTTGCTGTAAGATTTCCAAAACACCCTGTTGCCAGAAAACTTCTTAAAATATTAAATACTCCTTTGGCTGCGCCCAGTGCAAATATTTCATCTAAACTAAGCCCTACTTCTGCCGCTGATGTGATGGATGAATTTAAGGGTAAAGTTAAATTTGTACTTAATGGAGGCAAGTGCAAGATTGGTCTAGAGTCAACAATAATTGACTTAACTGGAGCACCCACAATATTAAGACAAGGGTATATAACATCTAAAAAAATATACAGAATCTTAGGAATAAAAATTTTAATTAACCAAAAAACAAAAACTATTAAAAGTCCAGGCCAGCAAAAAATACATTATTCTCCAGGAATACCAGTATACACCAATAAAAAACAAGCAAAAAAAAATGGTGCATTTATTTCTTTTGGGAAAAAATTTAAAAGTGCTAAAAACATTTTTAATTTAAGTAAAAAAAATAACTTAAATGAAGCAGCAAATAAATTGTATGGTACAATGAGAATTATTAGAAAACTAAAATATAAATCAATATCTGTTTGTAAAATACCTAATTCAGGTTTAGGTCTTGCTATTAATGATAGATTAAAAAAAGCCTCGAACAAATGAAAGAAATAGTGATTGAAATTAACAATCTAAGCAAAATGTATAAAAATATCTTAGCTGTTAATAATATTAATTTTAAAATTAGCAAAGGATCAATAATCGGTCTTCTTGGACCAAATGGGTGTGGTAAGTCAACTACCATAGGTATGATGCTTGGTTTAATTAAACCTACCTCAGGTGAAGTTCTTATAAATAATAAAAATATTGAAAAAGATAGAACTGACTTATTGCAAAAAATGAATTTTATTTCACCCTATATTGAATTACCAAAAAAACTAACTATTGAAGAAAATCTTAAAGTATATGGAAGAATGTATGGTGTAAAAAATTTAAAAGACAAAATTGCTGAATTGATGGAAAAACTAAATTTAGTAGAATTTAAAAAAAGAAAAACGGGAGAATTATCCTCTGGACAAAAAAATAGAGTTTCCCTAGCAAAGGCATTAATTAATGACCCTGAAATACTTTTATTAGATGAACCAACAGCCAGTCTTGATCCTGATGTAGGTGATTATGTTAGAGGTATTATTGAAAATTTTGCATCAAATAATAAAAAAACTATTTTAATAGCCTCACATAATATGAATGAAGTTGAGCGATTATGTGATGAAGTGTTGATGATGAAAAACGGTCAAATAATTGATAAAGGAAAAAGTGTAGATTTGATTAAGAACCACGGAAGAAAAAATTTGGAAGAAGTTTTTTTAAAAATAGTAAGGGATGAAAAATGAAATTTTATAGAATTTATGCACTCTACCTCCGCCACTTTTATTTAATTAAAAGTTCTTTCCCAAGATGGTTGGACTTAATTTATTGGCCAACTATACAAATTGTTCTCTGGGGTTTTATTTCAAAATTTTTTACCATGTATAGTGATTTTTACAATCATACTGTTGGTGTAATTTTAACTGCCGCAATTCTTTATGACTTTTTATTTCGATCTAGCATAAGTTTTAACATGCTATTTCTAGAAGAAATTTGGAGTAGAAATTTTACCAACTTATTTATTGCACCTCTAAAAGTTAGTGAAATTATAACTGCGCTTACAGCAACCGCTTTAATAAGAACTTTAATTGGGATAGTGCCCGCGGTACTGCTTGCTTCACCTTTTTTTGGTGTTTCTCTATTAAACTTAGGTCCTGCATTAATATTACTTTTATTAAGCTTATATGGTTTTGGAATATCATTAGGGCTACTTGTAGTTTCGGGTCTGCTTAGGTTTGGGCCAGCTTTTGAAAATGTAGCTTGGTCTTCACTCTTTCTTCTTGCTCCACTTGGGTGTATTTACTATCCATTATCAATCTTGCCTGATGGATTGCAATTGTTAGCAAAAGCATTGCCTTTAGTTTATATTTTTGAAGAAGTAAGATCTATCTTGTTAAATAATGTAGTAAATTATAATAATATTTTGTCTGCTTTAATGCTTAATTTAATTTATTTTACTTTATCTATCATTGTTTTCTATTCAGCTTTTCGTGAAGCAAGAAAAAGAGGTACCCTGATAAATGTTGGTGAATAAAAATTAATGAAACTGTACGACTGCTGCATGTATTTTGATGAAGATCTTATGCTTGATTTGCGTTTAAATACTTTAAATAAACATGTAGACAAATTTGTAATTGCAGAAGCAACAAGAGAACACTCGGGTAAAGAAAAAAAATTAAATTTTGATATTAAAAAATTTTCCAAGTTTAAAGATAAAATTATATACTTAATAATTGAAGATCTTCCAATAAATGTTGTGTCAAAGAAAAAAAACTGGACACCAAACCATTGGCGAGACCAATATCAAAGAAACGCATTGCGACGAGGTTTTAAAGAATGTGATGAAAATGATTTAATAATGATATCTGATATTGATGAAATACCAAATCTAAAAAAATTAACAGAGTTTAAAGTTAAAAATAAATACGCTTGTTTTTTACAAAAAAATTTTCAATCAAAATTAAATTTACAAAATATTACAGATACGTATTGGATGGGAACAAAAATTTGTCAAAAAAAATATCTTAAATCACCTCAATGGTTAAGAGATATTAAAACTAAAAAAAGACCCTTTTGGAAATTTTATAAACCTAAAGAACCACAATTAATACTTGACGGAGGATGGCACTTTAGTTTTCTTAAAAAACCAAAAGATATAGCTAAAAAAATTAAAGCATATTCTCACCAAGAATTTTATAAAGATGAATTTGTCGATGAAAAAAAAATATCTGAACGAATAAATAATAATGTAGATTTGTTTGATCGTAATATAGTTTATAAAAAAGTTGAGTTAGATAAAAGCTTTCCTGAGTATGTATTTAATAACAAAGATTTCTTTAAAGAATGGATAATTTAATTTGGTGCGCCGCATAGGAGTTGAACCTATAACCTCCAGATCCGAAGTCTGGCGCTCTATCCAGTTGAGCTAGCAGCGCTTTTACAATTCGATTTATAGTATATAGAATATTTAATGGAAAAAAAAATATTTAATGTGAAGTTGGCCTCTAATACTCAAGAAAGTCGTATTGACAAGTTCTTGCAGTCTCAGTTTAAAAAAATTAGCAGGTCACAACTCCAAAATTTAATAACTAACGACTACGTTAAATTAAATAATAAAATAATAACCACTAATTCAAAAAAAATAAAAGAGAACGATATAATTGAAGTTATTTTTCCTTTGCCAAAAGAAACTCATATTAAGCCTTCTAAAATGTCTTTGGATATTTTATATGAGGATGCTGATTTAATTATAATCAATAAATTTCCTGGGGTTGTCGTTCATCCAGGGGCAGGTAATTATGATAACACTATTGTAAATGGTCTTTTGTTTCATTGTAAAAACACACTCTCGAGTGTTGGAGGGAAGTTAAGACCTGGTATAGTTCACAGAATTGACAAAGATACAAGTGGAGCAATAGTTGTTGCAAAAAATGATTTTGCACACAACAACCTATCAAAACAGTTTAGTGACCATACAATTAATAGAACTTATGAAGCTATAGTCTGGGGGTCCCTAAAACCATCAAGTGGCAAAGTAAATGAAAACATTTCAAGAAGTGTAAAAAATCGACAACTTATGGCGGTAATAAAAGATAAAAACAAAGGTAAGAACGCTATAACAAACTATAAAACTTTGAAAGTTTTCAAAAATTCAAATCTACCAAAAATAAGTTTTATAGAATGTAAATTGGAAACAGGAAGAACTCATCAAATAAGGGTTCATATGAATTTTAAAGGGAATCCTATTGTAGGTGACAAATCTTATGGTAAATCGAGAAAAAAATTTAAAAATATTAATTTAAAATTAGAAAAAGAAATAAATAATTTTAAACGACAGGCTTTACATGCGAAAAGTTTAGGTTTTATTCACCCTGTCACAGGTAAAGAGATGTTTTTTGAGGCTAAGAGACCTAAAGACTTTGATGCATTGATCAAAAACCTCAATAAAGCTAGCCTTTAAGTACCTTGTATTTGCCATAATTAATTAATATATAATCTACTAACTATGACAGCTAAAACAATTAACTCAAATTTGCCATCAATTTCAATAGATGGAGGTTTTTCAAAATACCTAGCAGAAATTAAAAAATTTCCAATGCTAAGTGCTAAAGAAGAATACATGCTAGCAAAAAGCTGGCGAGACAGAGGCGATATAAAATCTGCACAAAAATTAATAACAAGTCATTTACGTTTAGTTGCAAAAATGGCTATGGGTTATAGGGGGTATGGATTGCCTGTAAATGAATTGGTTTCAGAGGGAAATATTGGTTTAATGCAAGCAGTAAAAAAATTTGAACCTGAAAAAGGTTTTAAATTAGCTACATATGCGATGTGGTGGATAAAAGCTTCAATTCAAGAATATGTTTTAAGATCCTGGAGTTTAGTAAAAATGGGAACAACAACAGCTCAAAAAAAACTTTTTTTTAACTTAAAAAAAATAAAAAACAAGTTGGCTATTGTGAATGATGGGGATTTAAAGCCTGATCAAGTTAAAGAAATATCAAAAAGATTAAATGTAAAACAAGAAGAGGTTATTTCCATGGACAGAAGAATGTCAGGAAAAGAAAAATCACTTAATGATCCTATAAAAAATGAAAGTGGAACAGAATGGCAAGATTGGATAGTAGATGATAACCTTGATCAAGAGTTAAAAATATCTCAATCTCAAGAACTTGCTGAAAGAAAAAAATTAATGAACTCTTCAATGAAAGTCTTAAATCTAAGAGAAAAAGAAATATTAGTTGCTAGAAAATTATCGGAAAATGTAGCTACTTTAGAAAATTTAAGTAAAAAATATAAAGTTAGTAGAGAAAGAGTTAGACAAATCGAAACAAAAGCTTTTGAAAAATTGCAAAAAGCAATACTCAACTCCGCAAAATCAAAAAATTTGCTAGCAACAAATTAATAGCTTATTTAAAAGGATTTTCTAAAAGAATAGTGTCTTCTCTTTTAGGACTTGTTGAAACACTCGATATTTTTACTCCACAGTAATCTTTAATAAATTTAATATATTTTTTTGCATTTTGAGGAAGATCATTCCATTTTTTAATTCCACTTGTATTTGCTAACCATCCATCAAACTTTTTATAAACTGGTTTTACTTGAATTTGATCTTGTAAAGAGCTGGGAAAATAATCTATTTTTTTGCCATTGAGTTTATAAGCTACACATATGTATAAATCTTTAATTTCATCCAAAACGTCTATTTTGGTCAGAGCAATTCCTTTTGTGCCTGATATAGTGCATGATTGTTTAACTAATACAGCATCAAACCACCCGCATCTTCTTTTTCTATTTGTAACAGTTCCAAATTCTTTGCCTTTTTTTCCGATTTTATTTCCCATTTCATTTTTTAATTCTGTTGGGAAGGGGCCTTCTCCTACCCTTGTTGTGTAGGCTTTCACTATACTAAGAATATATTTAATTGTATCGGGACCACATCCTGAACCAGCAGCAGCAGCTCCAGCAACAGTGTTTGAAGACGTTACAAAAGGATACGTGCCATGATCTATATCAAGTAACATTCCTTGGGCTCCTTCAAATACAATTATTTTATTTTTTTTTTTTAATTCATCTATTTTTTTCCATACCGGTTTTGAATATTTTAATATTTTTGAAGAAATTTTATTTAAATCTCTGAGTAATTTACTCTTATTTATTAATTTTTTTTTTAAACCTTTTCGTATAGAGTTGTGATGAAATAATATCATATCGATTTTTTTTGATAAATTTTTTTTATTTGCAAGATCCATTACACGAATTCCTCGTCTGCCAACTTTATCTTCATATGCGGGTCCTATACCTCTTCTTGTGGTTCCTATACTGTCAGTATTTTTTGCATCTTCTCTAATGCCGTCCAGTTCTCTGTGCAAAGGTAATATTAGTGTTGCATTTTCAGCTATATATAAATTTTTATTTGTAATTCTTATTCCTAATTTTTCTATTTGCTTAATTTCATCTAAAAGTGCCCATGGGTCAATAACTACACCATTCCCTATGATTGAGATTTTGTTCTTTCGCACTATTCCTGAGGGTAGTAATTTCAATTTATATGTAATGCCGTCTACTACAAGAGTGTGTCCTGCGTTATGACCGCCTTGAAATCTCACTATTACATCAGCTTTTTCTGAAAGCCAGTCTACAATTTTTCCTTTACCTTCGTCACCCCATTGAGCTCCTACTACTGTTACATTAGGCATTTGTATCCTTTAAATTAAAAGAAACTAAATGATTTAATGGGCCGTGACCTTTTCCATAACCTGGGGCAGCTAATATTGCTTGATCTACATATCTAAGAGAAATTCTGCATGCTTTATATATATTCATTTTTTGAGATAAGCATGCAGCTAAAGCAGAAGATAGTGTGCATCCAGTTCCGTGAGTATTTTTAGTTTTAATTTTTTTCTTTGAAAAAATTTTCACTTCTTTTTTAGAAACTAAAATATCAAAAATCATTTTGTTTTTAAGATGGCCGCCTTTTAATAGCACATTTTTAGCTCCCATGTTGATGATTTTTTTAGCAGCTCTTATCATATCTTCTTTGTTTAAAATAGAATATCCCGTTAAAACTTCTGCCTCAGGTATATTGGGTGTTACTAAATAACATAAAGGCAAAAGTAATTTTTTTAAATATACAATTGAGTTGCTTTTAACTAGTTTAGTTCCTCCTTTGGCTATCATTACGGGGTCAAGAACTACATTTTTTAATTTATACTTCTTTAGGATTTTATAAACACATTTTATAAGACTGGTATTATGTAGCATGCCAATTTTTAAAGAATTAGTTCCAATATCGTCTAAAACCATTGTTATTTGTTTTTGAAGATTTTTGGAAGAAATTGACACTATTTCTTTTACTCCTTTAGTGTTTTGTGCAGTTACGGCGGTAACTGCGGTCATTGCATAACTTCCTAAAGCAGTAACTGTTTTAATATCTGCTTGTATGCCAGCTCCTCCAGAAGAATCTGATCCTGCAATTATTAATACTTTTGACTTCAGTTTCACTATTGTTTTATAGATTTTTTAATTATTTTTATACATTCCAAAACTAAATTTTTGTCATGAGATTCTCCCATAATTCTAATTTTAGGTTCAGTTCCTGATTTTCTTATTAATAATCTTCCATTACTATCCATGAGTTGATTTGCTTTTTTTATCGCATTTTTACATTTTTGAGTATTAATTATACTTTTGTCTTTTACAGTTATGTTTTCTAACACTTGTGGTTGCGGTCTAAAAACATTAAGTAATTGACTGGCTTTTTTCCCTTTTCTTAATGAAAACAGAACTTCTAGTGCAACCATTAATCCATCTCCAGTGGTTGCAAATTTTCCAAGTATTATGTGTCCAGATTGTTCTCCGCCTAAATTATAATTTAATTTTTTCATTTTTTCTTTTACGTATCTATCTCCAACTTTAGATCTAAAAAAATTAATTTTTTCATTTTTTAAAAATTTTTCTAATCCATAATTAGACATTAGCGTTCCTATAACACCGCCTTTTAAAATTTTTTTCTTTTTCCATCTTCGTGCAAGCATACAAATAATTTGATCTCCATCTATAATTTTGCTTTTTTCATCACACATAATAATCCTGTCGGCATCACCATCAAAAGCAATACCAACATTTGCTTTATATTTTTTAACAGCTGATTGAATTTTGTTTGGATATGTAGATCCACATTTATCATTAATATTAAAGCCATTAGGTTTAATGCCAATCGCTATTACCTTTGCTCCAAGATTTTTAAGCAACTTAGGTGCCGCTAAATAACCAGCTCCATTAGCGCAATCTAAAACTATTTTAGTACCTTTTAAATTAAAATTTTTTGGAAAATTTTTTTTTAAAATATTATTATATCTATCGTGGGTGTTCTCGAGTCTCTTTACTCTACCTAGTAAATTGGGATTTGTAAGCTGTTTAGCATTATTTTGATCTATTAATCTTTCAATTTTTTTTTCTATTTGATCAGATAATTTTAAACCGTCAGGTCCAAATAATTTTAGACCATTGTCATAATATGGGTTATGTGATGCTGTAATCATAATTCCCATATTTGCTTTCATGGATTTTGTTAACATAGCAAGACCGTTAGTTGGCAAAGGTCCTAGTGTAAACACATGCATTCCACCTGAAGTTAAGCCTGACACAAGAGCAGGCTCAAGGGTATATCCTGATAATCTTGTATCTTTAGCTATAATTGCAACCTGTTTATTTTTTTTTAAATTTTTAAAGTAAGTTGCTGCTGCCAAACCAAATCTAAAAAAATTTTCACCTGTAATGTTGCCTTGATTGACGGTTCCTCTTATACCATCAGTTCCAAAATATTTTTTTACCATGAGCTAATTTTTATTTAAAATTTTATCAAAAACTAATATTCCTTGATTGATTTCTTTAACATCATGAACTCTAAATAACTGAACTCCTTGAGAAAGTCCATATAACACAGAAGCTAAAGTTCCTCCAACTCGGTAAGAAGTATCAAATTTTGTTACGATATATCCTATAAATTTTTTTCTTGATACACCAATTAAAATTGGAGTACCTAAGCTGTGGAAAATTGAAATTTTAGATAGTAATTGTAAATTATGATCTAAATTTTTTCCAAATCCTATTCCAGGATCAATAATAATTGAGTTTCTTGAAAAACCTTTTTTTTCATAAAACTTTATTTTAGATTCAAAAAAATCAAAAATATCTAACAATACATTGTCATAGGTTGGGTTATTTTGCATTGTCAAAGGAGTTCCCTTCATATGGTGTAGGATAAATGGTTTTTTCTTGGATTTAATTGTAGAAAAAGAATTTTCGTCAAAACTTAAACCAGACACATCATTTATAATATCTACGCCAAAATTAAAACCATTTTTCATCACATAAGATTTTCTTGTATCTAAGGATAAAATTGTTTTTGGAAAATTTTTTTTAAATCTAGTAACTATACTTTTTATTCTTTCCCATTCTTCTTTTTCATTAAGTGTTTTGGCGCCTGGACGCGTTGACTCACCACCAATATCTATAATTGAAGCACCTCCTTCAATCATCGACTTAATTTGTTTTTTTGCTTTAGCTTCGGTATAAAACAACCCTCCGTCAGAAAAACTATCTGGGGTAATGTTTAAAATTCCCATTATTTGAGGTTTTTTAAATTTTAAATTCTTTATTTTTTTTCTTATGGAGGATATTTTTTTTAAATCATTTCTTATTAATAAAGATAATTTACTATCAAGTTTTTTAATCTCTGAAATTTTTAAAAATTTACTTTTGATAATTTTTTTATTTTTCTTTATGATAATTTCAATTTGATCAAATGCGATATCTGTACGTCCAGCTAAGCTGCAAGCTTTTCTATGCTTAATAAGATTTTTTGCATGTTTTCCATAGTAGAAATTACACGGTCGAGTGTAATATTTACGCATTAAAAGTTAAATAGCAGGTTTAGGTTTTAAGCCCAAAGATCCCAAAGCTGAAGATTCTTTTTCTGTTTTCTCTTTCTTAGGATCTTCTTTTTTAGGTTCAGTGTTTTTATATATTAAGTCTTTTATTTCTTCACCACTTAGTGTTTCATATGCTAGTAAAGCTTTAGCTAATTTATGTAGATCATCTAAATTTTCTGTAAGAATTTTTTTAGCTCTTTGATATCCTTGGTCGACTATCTTTTTAACTTCTTCATCAACTTTTTTGGAAGTTTCTTCCGACATATGTGTTTGTCTAGCAATTTGTCTTCCAAGAAAAACTTCATCCTCATTGTCTCCATATGATAATGGACCTAACTCAGTGCTCATTCCATATTTTGTTACCATATCTTTAGCTAACTTTGTTGCCATTGATATATCTGAGGAAGCTCCCGATGTTACTTTATCATGACCAAAAATCATTTCTTCAGCAACTCTTCCTCCCATTGCCTTTGAAATATTTGCTTCCATATATTCTCTTGTGTGTGAGTATTTGTCTCTTTCAGGTAATGTCCAAACAACTCCTAAAGCTCTTCCTCTAGGCATAATTGTGGCTTTGTGTATTGGGTCTGAAGCTTTTTCGTTTAGAGCAATGATTGCGTGACCTCCTTCGTGGTAGGCTGTTAATTTTTTATCATCTTCGGTCATCACCATCGATCTTCTCTCTGGTCCCATCATTACTTTGTCTTTAGCTTCTTCAATATCAGACATTGTTACAATTCTTTTATTTTTTCGAGCAGCTAATAAAGCTGACTCATTGCATAAGTTTGCTAAATCTGCTCCAGAAAAACCTGGGGTACCTCTCGCGACTGTTCTAAGTTTAACATCTGGTCCAATAACTATTTTTTTAATATGAACTTTTAAAATAGCTTCTCTACCAATTATATCTGGGTTTGCTACAACCACCTGTCTATCAAATCGACCAGGTCTTAATAGTGCGGGGTCTAAAACATCTGGCCTATTGGTAGCTGCAATAATTATTACTCCTTCATTAGTATCAAAACCATCCATTTCTACTAACAATTGATTTAATGTTTGCTCCCTTTCATCATTGCCTCCTCCTAATCCAGCCCCTCTACTTCTTCCAACTGCATCAATTTCATCAATGAAAATTATGCATGGAGCGTTTTTTTTACCCTGCTCCATCATGTCTCTAACTCTTGACGCGCCAACTCCAACAAACATTTCAACAAAGTCTGACCCTGAGATTGTAAAAAAAGGAACATTAGCCTCTCCTGCAATTGCTTTTGCTAATAAAGTTTTTCCAGTTCCTGGTGGTCCAATTAAAAGTGCTCCTTTAGGTATTTTTCCACCTAATCTTTGAAACTTTCTTGGGTCTTTTAAAAATTCAACAATTTCTTCAACTTCTTCTTTAGCCTCATCTATTCCGGCAACATCATTAAAAGTAACTTTACCTCTTGATTCTGAAAGCAATTTTGCTTTTGATTTGCCAAAACCCATGGCTCCACCTCTTCCTCCTTGCATTTGCTTCATAAAAAATATCCATACTCCGATAAGCAGAAGCATTGGAAACCAAGATAAAAGAATTCCTAATAAAGATGGCATTTTGTCTTCCAAAGGAACAGCTGTTATATTTACTCCTTTAGAAGTTAATTTTTCTACAAGGTTTGGATCGTTAGGTGCATATGTGCTGAATGCCGACCCATCTGATAAAATTCCTTCAATATTGTTTCCAGTAATTTTTACTTGAACTACTCTTCCGTCCTCTACATTTTTAAGAAAACTTGAAAAGGGCATCTGTGATGAAGTGGCGGTTTGTTTAGGCTTTTGAAATAATTGAAACAATCCTACAACAAGTAAAACTATAATTCCCCACATCATTAAATTTTTTACGTTCATATACGTTTAAAGATAAGCATTATTTGTAAGTAAACAAGTGCCAATTTTGCTTAAATGATTTATGAAAATGCTCATTTATTAGGCTGAAAAGCTACTTTTTTTTTTGCTTTCTTTTGATATAAAAATTAAATTATCTTTTTTTTCTATTACACATCCTCCTAAAGTAGATTTATTAAAAACGTTTTTTTGCAAACGAATAATTAAGTTAATAATTTTTTTTGATCTAGGTGGATAATACTTTCCTGATATTGATAAAAAAATATCAGAAAAAGATTTAAAAATAATTTCACCAGCTTCTTGTGTAAATATTTTTTTACTAATTTGACATTTATTTTTTGAAAGAAAAGAAACATGCTTATTAATAGCTTTGTCTTTATAATAACTTAAAGCTTTATGTGCTGAAAATAAGTTTTTAACTGTATTAATAACTTTACTTGTGTCTAAACCTTCTTTTTCCATACTATTTCTAATTTTTCGTACTCTAACACGTAAATACTTATCGTTATCATTGGAAGGATCTTTAATAAAATTTTTAAAATATTTTAATGTTATGTTTTGCAAATCTATTTTTTTAAAAATTAAAAAAGGTCTAATGATTTTTAAAACATTGCTATAATTGAAACTTTCAGCCATAGATGATAATCCCGTTAAACCACTGCCTCTAAATAATCTTATAAAAAAATTTTCAACTTGGTCGTCTAGATGGTGAGCTGTAATAAGGTATCCTACATTTTTTTTTTGACAGTAGCTGGACATTAATGAATATCTAATATTTCTTGCATCGTTTTGAATATTCTTCTTTGGAACTTTACCTTTCCATGCAAGAATTTTGCTTTGGATATTTTTTTGTTTTAGCATTTTATTAACCTTATTTGCCTCTTGGGAAGATGATTTTCTTAATTTGTGATCTACAATTAGTACATGAATTTTGTTTTTAAACTTTAATGAGTACAATTTGCCAAGATATGCTAAGCACAAACTATCTGCCCCTCCAGAAACGGCTAATGCAAAACTTTTGTTTTTTATATTTTTGAAAACAATTTTCTCAAATTTTGAATAAATTTTTGTTACTTTTGAGTCTATGATTAAATTATTTTTTTTAACTTTATTTTTTGCAACTAAATTTTTTCTTTTCATATTCTGCTTTTTGAATAACAGATTGCTTAGCTTTTGGATATTGTTCTTTGACTCCTATAATCATAGAACACCCCTGTGTTTTTTCACCAATTTTTACAAGCATAACTCCTAGCTTGAGTAAATTTACTGGAGCTTTGCTGCTGTCAGGGTATTTTTGATAACCATCTAAATATGCTGTTGCAGCATCCTGATAAAGTTGTCTTACTCTAAAAGTTTCTCCATACCAATATTGAGCATTACCTGCTAACTTGTGTTTAGGGTGAATTCCAATAAATTCATATAAAGCATACTCCGCAGTTTCATAATCTCCAACCTTTAAAAAGCTTATAGCAAACTCATACTGTTCTTCGGGTGATCCTTCTGGAAGAATTTTTTCTACTCTTTCTGCTTCCTCAGAAATTACTGAACCTACCGATTGAATTGATTGTGTTTTTTGTATTTCGTCTGATGGAGTTGTTTCAACAGAAACACTTCCTAGGTCCTGTGGTTCGCTGCTACCTGGTAATTTTTTCTTTTTTTTACTAGAACTGCTTTTTTTTGATACTACTTCTGATTGTTCAATATCTTGAAATCGTATTTGATTGTCAGTTTGAATTTTTGTAATTCTATTAGATAATTTATCTAGTTTAAAATTAATTTCTTCGAAATTATTTGTAAGGTTTTTAAATTGTTCTTCAAGTTCTGATAATTTAAGAAGATGTTTAGTTAAGACATCTCCTTCTTCAGTTGATAATTTTGTTTTTATATTATTTGTATTAACTTTATCGCTATATACGGCTTTCTCTAAAGTTTTTATATCATTCTGTAATATTTCAATTTGTTGCAAAACTACATCTGTATCGTCTGCTTTAGAAATATGTCCTCCAGTTAAAAGGAAAATTAATACTGGAATTAATTTTAAAAATTTAAAATCTAAAATTTTATGATTCATTATTATTTGATACTTAAGGAAAAAAATGGCAAAAAAAAGACCTCCTAAAGTTATTTAGGAGGTTTTTTTTTTTGATCTCTTATTAAATTTATTTTACTTTAACTGTCACTGATCTTCTGTTTTGTGACCAAGCTAAAGGATTAGATTCAGAATTAACTGGTCTTTCTTTTCCATAGCTTATAACTGATAATCTGTTTGAAGAAATGCCATAAGTCATTAGATAATCCTTAGCAGCATTAGCTCTTCTTTCCCCTAGTGCTAAGTTATACTCTCTAGTGCCTCTTTCGTCAGCATGTCCTTCTATAGCAAATGTTAAATCTTTTTTCTTTCTCATCCAAGCTGCTTGCTTTCTCAATGTATCTCTTGCTGCTGTTGTTAATGTTGATTTGTTGCTAGCAAAAAATACTCTATCAGCAACTCCAGATGCTAAATACTCAACAGTGTCTGATCCAGTATAAACATCACCTTGCATTTTACCTGATTGCTTACCTGATGACGCGCAGGCAGTTAGTGCTATACATGCCGTAAATATGATTAAAAATCTTTTTAAAGTTGTTGTGAAAGTCATTTGTTATCTCCGTTTATTTATATAAAAAACTCAATTGTATAATTTCAAAATAAAATGCAAGTTGCAAGTCAAATATTGCATAAAAATGGCTACTTTGACATCAAAGAAGACCAAGATGGGTCCGAACCATCGGTTTCTGTCTCTATTAACCTCTCGTTATATCCAGTCAGATCTATAGACCACAGTTTAGCTGAAAAACCTTTACCTTTAGAATCTGATTTTGTTTCTCTGTAAAAAATTAAAACTCTTCCATTTGGTGACCATGATGGTGCTTCTTGGTAGTAGTTTTCAGTTAATAGTCTTTCTCCGCTTCCGTCAGTTCTCATTACTCCTATATAAAATTTTCCATTATGCATTCTTGTAAATGCTATCAAATCTCCTCTCGGTGACCAAACCGGAGTTCCATATATTCCTTTGCCAAAAGTTATTCTTTTTACGTTTGAGCCATCACTTCTCATAACATAAATCTGCTGCAATCCACTCCTATCTGAATTAAAACTAATATAATTTCCATCAGGCGAGTATGAAGGTGATGTATCAATAGAAGTATGATCTGTAATTTTTTCAACTACTCTAGTATCAATA
>Ga0209403_10001287_pt1 | contig 33052 bp, 29 predicted proteins | sample ArcticOcean_MG_C_8_FD_187440 | JGI IMG/M metagenome (GOLD analysis project Ga0209403, IMG submission 187440) | Marine microbial communities from western Arctic Ocean - ArcticOcean_MG_CB11_86 (SPAdes) (version 2) | ecosystem: Environmental > Aquatic > Marine > Oceanic | place: Arctic Ocean...
AATGTTATTAAGTTTTTGGACCGGTTGCCGCAAAATCAACGTGAAGTGATACGTCTGAAATTCGAAGGAGATATGAGTTATAAAGAGATAAGCCAGATCACTCAATTAAGTGTGAGTAATGTCGGTTTTCTTATTCATGCCGGCATCAAGCGCTTGAGAGGTCTTCTATCGGACCAGGTCGCGTAGAAAAAATAACAAAGTTAAATAAATGATTTTTTAGAAAGGAAATATTAGTAATGAAAATTGATTCTGAAGACCCGAAACTTACTGCTTATGCACTTGGTGAACTTGACCCGAGTGAGGTGGATGCATTTGAGAGGATTCTTGAAGAGTGTCCTGAAGCAAAGTCGGAAGTGGATGCTATTAGAGGCGCGATAAAAACTATCAAGAAAGAATTTGATGAGGCTCCTAAAAAGAAGCTTTCCGAAGAGCAAAAACAAATACTTTTTAGTAATGAAGTGGACGTTATTCTGGATCCAGGGCCTGACGCCTTTAGTAAGGTTAATAAGTGGCTAGGTGTTACCGCAGCCGCGGCCTGTTTTGTAGGAATGGGGATAGTTGGCCTCAGATCAGTAAAACAAGAGATTCAAGAGGATTCAGATTATGCAGGTAAACGAGCTGATGCTACCGCTGCGAATTTTCCTGAACCAGTTCCAGTAGAGAAAGCGCAACTCGTAAAGAAGCAGTCTGAGAATAATGAACAGTTGTTTAAATTATCAAAAAAAAGGACTGACAAAGCCGCCACCGCTGATCCCTTCACTTCTTCGGATCTTGCAGATTCTAAAGAATCTGCCGCCAGCCTTGCTTTCGAAGCTACAGTTTCTGAAGGAGAAGCTATTGTCGATTATGATGCCAATGGTATTGCAAATAAAAGGAATTCTAAGCAAGAGCTAGGCAAAAAGGCTTCCCCAAAACCATCTAGTCTGCGAGCTAATTCAATCGTAGCTAGTGCGGAGGCGCCTTTATCAAACGATTTACTATCAGTTAGAGATCTGCGAAGTAATCAAAGCAAAGATAGAGGGTTCCTTAAAGAATCTGAAAAGAAGGACGAGATTTCAGGTGAAGAGCAAAATCTGAGTAGTGAGCAGTACGGGGTTTATTATGACACTCCTTTCTTTCCGACTCTTGAACGGCCTTTATCTACTTTTGCGATTGATGTTGATACGGCAAGTTATTCAAATGTTCGTCGTTACATTGGGCGTCGTGGACAACTTCCTCCGGTCGATGCTGTTCGTGTTGAGGAATTGATTAATTACTTTGATTATGATTATCCCTATTCAGGTGATAAGCATCCTTTTTCAGTGCACCTTGAAACTTCTTCAACTCCTTGGAAAGCGGGTCATCGACTCGTGAGGATAGGCTTGAAGGCCAAGGACATGAAAGTGGACAAAAGGCCCCCATCTAATCTTGTATTTCTGGTCGACTGTTCTGGATCCATGGGGAATCCGGACAAATTACCACTCTTGAAAAAATCTCTCGTATCTTTGGTGGAGAATTTAACTGAGGATGATCGTATCGGGATTGTTACTTATGCTGGTGGAGCAGGAGTGGAACTTGATCCACTGCATGGTGATCAGAAAGATAAGATCATTGAGGTAATTAACGGACTAAGAAGCGGTGGTGGAACCAATGGTGAAGGGGGAATTCGTGTTGCTTATGATCTTGCTACGAAAAATTACATCAAGGGTGGAACGAACCGTGTAATTCTTGCCACTGACGGTGACTTCAATGTTGGAATTTCTGATAACAGTAAATTAGTTGAGTTAGTTAAAGGGCGTGCGGAGAAGGAGAAGATTTTCCTTACGGCACTTGGTTTTGGTGAAGGCAATATCCAGGATGTTCGACTCGAGCAGATTGCTAATAATGGCAACGGAGAATATTACTATATTGACTCCATCAAAGAAGGGAGAAGAGTTCTTGTCGACAAGATGAGTGCGACTCTGGTCACTGTGGCCAAGGATGTTAAAATCCAAGTCGATTTTAATCCCAGGAAAGTTAGAAGTTATAGACTCATTGGTTATGCTAACCGCAGAATGAGAGCTGAAGAATTCCGTGATGATAAAAAAGATGCAGGAGAAATTGGAGCCGGTCATGTAGTGACTGCTCTTTACGAGATAGTTCCAGCAGGATCTACTAATGAAGAGGGGGATGTGGCAGTAAAGTCAAAGTACAGGAAGTCAGCTAAGAAAGATGAGCGGTCAGACATTATAGAAAGTGAAGAATTGCTTACTGTCTTTTTAAGGTACAAGGGTCCTGAGGATGGTATTGAAGATGAGGCGAAGGAGTTTTCTGTACCACTTACCGATGCAGGTAAGGGGTGGAAGAATTCCAGTAAAGACTTTCGGTTCGCTTCATCAGTTGCAGGATTTGGAATGTTGTTGAGAAATTCCAAGTTTGGTGGTCAAGTCAATTATGATTTACTGCTGGAATTGGCATCTGAGGGGATAGGTGATGATAAGAATGGTCTTCGTAAAGAGTTCGTTGAGTTAGTTAAAACGGCAAAGGCCATTACCCGAGCAAAGAATGATTCTGAGTAGCTTCGGCTAAAGACACATTAACGTTGGCGGGGTCGGCGACTGCGGAAATCACCAGTTGGTCGGCCCCGGCTAGGCGTTTCAAGAATAGTTGTTTGAGTTTCTTGTGGCAACCCGCTGTTAGGAAGCCATGCCTTGGCCGCGTCCGCGTCCGTGCGCATCCAAGACTGGGCGACTTGTTTAAGTGTATTTATTCTAGTATCTTCATTGTCAATCGTAGCGGCCCATGTGACTGCGCTTTTTGGATCTTCACGGTCAAGTGAGGTTGCAAATGAGCTGACAGCTGAGTCTCGGGCTTCTGAAGGTTTCATTGCTACAAGATGATTACTCGCAGCTTCAGGATCATTTCTTGTCCAGTTTTCCATAACCTCTCTATATGCTTGTCCTTGTGCATTTGTTGGAAGACTCGATGCCCAGTCCACAGCATCTTGTGGATTCTCGCGGCTCAGGTGTGAGGCCACTTCACTAACAGCTCTTTGTGCATATTCATTTTCAGCGTTACTTGATACCCATTTTTTAGCAGCATCAATGTCGGACCGTATGTAACCCTCAGTCACCTGATCAAATGCGGATGATTTTAATTCACCGTCTGGAAGTGCTTCGGCCCATTCTATTGCCGTGCTTACTCCTTTCTTTAATTGCTCTGATGCAATTTGACTAATGTAGCGTTGTGTTACATCACCTCTGCGTAAAACTCCATCTGGGCGCTCTTCGTTTTTACGGTTCGCTGCAATTTCTAATACATAATCAGTTGCAGCACTCGCATCACTTTTGGCTAATCCATTAATGAGTCCATAGGTAAGAAAACTTTTTTGCCTATCATCTTCTATATTTGAAATTGTTTTCATTGCAGATTCCGGGTCAACTGATGCCCAGGCGGATAATGCGGAATACGCATACATGTTACTTCCTTGTTCACCCCTGCCCCTGTTTCGTTCAGAATTATTACTAAGAGCAATTTTAATAGCAGATTCCCCGTCCGCTTTACCCCAGGCCTGAAAGAAAAGTTCCATTTTCCTACTTCTTTCACGACCATCTAAATTTTCTTTTAATGATTCATAAATTTCCGAAGCATTGTTTGCATTGAGGCCAATTAGTATCTGGGCAAAGAGTAAATTCTTTTCAATAGGATCGCTGGAACTTAGATAATTGTTAATTAGTTGATTTGCAGGTGTGCTGGCAGTTGAGGTATTTTTAAGGGTTGGTAAATTTTTAATGTGGCTAGGGATACCATTATTTTTTCCTGCTATGGAAAGAGGCTTTGTTTGTTGCTCTTGCTTAATTAATTCTAATTTATCTGTTTTCAGATTGTTTTTTGATTCGATTTTCTTACCAAGGGAAAAAGTTGTTATAGCAATGAGAAACCAAATAGCATGAGGAGTTATTTTTTTATCCATGACTTTGAAATGGTTATTAGATTTAATAAGAGAGCGTTTGTCTCTAGCAAAAGCCCCGAGGGTTATTAAGTCCTCGGGGCCAGATTGTTTATCTAGGAAATTTCTAGAATTTTAATGGCAGATTTTATTATTCGGCTGGTTTACGAGGACCTTTAGGGCGACCACCTTCTGGGCGTTTTCCTTTAGGGCGATCACCTTCTGGGCGTTTTCCTTTAGGGCGATCACCTTCTGGGCGTTTTCCTTTAGGACGATCACCTTCTGGGCGTTTTCCTTTAGGGCGATCACCTTCTCCTCGCTTGCGCCTTTCACCCATTTTTGCGATTGCGGCTTTTATTTCCTCATCAGAAACTTTACCATCTCCATCGCTGTCTGCGCGTTTAGTAAACATTTCTGCAAATTTTTCATTTTCAGCTAAACGGGCTTTAATTGCTTTAAGAGCTTCTTCAGGTGAACGCTGTGCACGCTGTGCACGAGGGTCTTTTGGCTTAGCGCCTTCTGGGCGTTCAGCTGTAGGTTTCCCTTTTTTCTTTCCTTTTTTTTCTTCATCTTGAGCAATTGCTGAAGAAGACAAAAGAGCCAGAGTGATTGCACTTGCAGCAAGTTTTGTAAGTTTTGATTTCATTATATTTTTGGTTGACGGTTAAAAGAAATTCAAAGTGGTGAAATCTCTATGAGGTTTCATGAATTTATATTTAAGATAGTAACAGGCGTAGATTACCTTAAGATGATCTGCTTAACTTTTTATATCAGTTCTAGATAATACAAATTTGATTTGATCACTCTTTATGAGTTCTGCCTCTAAATTTAAGCCTAAGCATTTTGAGCATGCTTTTGATAGAGCTAGACCTAATCCGCTATGAGATCCGTCAGTTCGGGAAATATCACCCCTCCATAATCTTTCAAAGAGGTGACTCAACATCTCTTCATCAAAATTTTCAACTGAGTTAGAAATACTAAGAATATGCCCTTCAGATTCTTGATTTCCATTGATCGCGATTATTCCTTCTGAGGGCGTATATTCTGCGGCATTTGAAAATAAATTATTGATAATTAGACGGAGTATCTTGGGATCCGTTTCAATTAAATGATCGTTAGAAATTTTTATTGCCACTTTGATATTTTTTTCTTCAGCTTTTTGGACGAATGGATCCCAACAATCTTTCGTGAATTTGTGGAGTGGTATTTTTTCATATACAGGATCCTCGTCTCCATTATCGTATCTGTTCAATGCTAATAAACTTTCAATTATTTCCTGTAATTGTTGAGCGATATCTAGAGTTTCGTTGGCGTGGGATTCCGCATTATTTTCAGGCCAGCGCAATGCGACTTCTGCCATCATTTTCAATTCGGCGATAGGTGTTCTAAGTTCGTGTGCTAGATCTCCACTGAATCTCCGCTCTCTTTCAAAACCATCCTCTAACCTTTCCATGAGTTTGTTGAGATGTTCGCATATTGGAGAGAGCTCTACCGGTAGATCAATTTTGGAAAAACGATGACTCAAAGAAGAAGAATCTACTGAGGCTAGCTTATTACCCAGTGCATAAAGAGGCTTTAGGCCATTCTTTAACGCAAAATGGACTAAAGAAAATGAAAAGAATCCTGCAACGATACCGATAGCTATTATTCCAAATAATAGGGTATTAAGAGTTTGTTCCATTGGTTTTGAGTTCAAAGCAATGATTCCTGTTAGTGATATGTTCCGTGGTGGATTTTGTTCTTGATTTTGTGCAGGAGATTCATCGTTAGGTCTTCGCATTCCTTCATTCCCTCTTGGCCTTGGCCTACCAAATCCAAATCTACGAAAAGTCGAAGCCATGGCTCGCATGGAGTCTCCATTTTGGAGTGATATATTAAAGAAAATAGGATTGTTAGAATCTGTAATTTCAGGGAATTTAAATTCTTTTGTAGATAGTCCTTCGGATTGCCTGATTACTGTATCTTTATTTAACCATATTATGTATTTAGGCCCTTCTGCGCTTAAAAAATCCGGCCATCTTTGGGTTATGCGATTTTCTGGAGTGGTGCGATTCTCATTTGGTTGAAAGTTTTCTCTTGGTGGTCGTACAATCAAGCGGTCAGGCCTCTGAGGACCAGGATTCCGAAAAGTGGATCCACCAATGAACCGAAGAGCGCCTTCCATCCTTTGTAATTCAGAGTCAATTTTAGCTACTTCACCTTGCTTAACAGATAAGTATATTCCTGCCCCTGCAATGGCCCATAATAAAGTTAAGCCTAGCAATAACCAGATAAAGAGATTCTTCCTAATTGAACTCATTAGTTTTTTGGCATGAGTATGTATCCTTGGCCTCTTCTCGTATGAATTAGTTCAGCATCATCAGGCCCTTTTGCTATTTTTTTCCGAAGGTTACAGATCGCGGAGTCGACCACATTACTCATAGGTGAAACAAGTTCATCATAAATGTGGTCTTCTATTTCTGATCTCGAAACGACTGATCCTTGTCGCATTGCCAAATATTCAAGAATCGCATATTCTCTGGCAGTGAGATCTATTAAGTTGCCATCACGCTTAACTGTTTTAGCAGAACTATCAATGATTAGATCATTTAAGGTAATAGCTGATGTAGACTTTTTATATGAGCGTCTGCAAAGAGCTTCTATTCTTGCTAGGAGTTCCTCAAGTGCGAATGGTTTTATGAGATAATCATCGGCTCCTTTTCTGAGACCTTTGACTCTATCAGCGATTGTGTCTTTAGCGGTTAATAATAGGACCGGAGTGTCACGGCCTCGTTCCCTTAACTGTTCAAGGACACTTAATCCGTCGAGGCCCGGTAACATGATATCTAGAAGAATGATATCATATGTATTCTCAGAGCCCATCCAAAGGCCATCATTTCCATTGTCAGTTGAATCTACAGCGTAGCCTGACTCTCTGAGTGCTTTTTCTATTGCCCCTCGGAGTCGGTTTTTATCTTCTACAAGTAAAATACGCATAATTGATCGAATCCATTAGATATTATGCGAAGAATATGACCGCACCATTACGTGAGTCATACTCTAATACTTAGTTTCATTGGTTGATTATAATGAAACACCCCTCTTCCAGGGTAGAAAATCATCCTGTCCTAAGATGACTGCTTTTGGTTTGTATGTACCGCTAGCCGTTTCGATGAGTAGATCGAGGAGATTATTTCCTAGTTCTTTTATTGAAGATTCGCCTCGTATGATTGATCCAGTATCAAAGTCAATGAGGTCAGGTAATCTCTCCGCCAGTTCGCTGTTAGTTGAAATTTTAATTGTCGGAGTTATGGGGTTTCCTGTTGGAGTGCCAAGTCCAGTCGAAAAGACCATAAGGTTAGCTCCTGATCCGGCCATGGCAGTCGTTGACTCTACGTCACCTCCCGGAGTGCATAATAGAGAAAGACCTTTCTTGGTCACGGGTTGTGGATAATCAAGAACCTCAATAATGGGTGAAGTTCCACCCTTCTTTGCAGCCCCTGCTGATTTAATAGCATCAGTTATTAGGCCATCCTTAATGTTTCCAGGGGAAGGATTATCTTTAAACCCTGACCCGTGCGCTTCGGCTCGAGCATTATACACTTTCATCAAAGAGGCGAATCTGAATGCAGTTGCCTTATCTATGCATCTGTTACATAGGTCCTGCTCGACGCCGCAAAGTTCTGGAAATTCAGAGAGTATTACTGAGCCTTCAAGACCCACAATCAGGTCCGCGCATTGACCGATAGTTGGGTTAGCTGATATTCCTGAAAAACCATCCGACCCACCACATTCGACTCCTAAGCAAATATTAGAAAGGTCAGCAGGGTTCCGGTTTATTTGATTTGCAGAAATCATTCCTATGAAGGTTTCTCTGATGGCGGAATTTAGCATTTCTCGCTCTGAGGTGAATTTCTGTTGCTCGAAAATTAGTAATGGCTTGTCGAATTGTGGCGAACGAGAATATATCTCTTCTTGCAAAATACTCACTTGTGCATTTTGACAACCTAGACTTAGGACAGTTGCACCAGCAACGTTAGGATGATTAATATATCCAGCTATCAGCCCGCACAATGTTTGTGCATCTTCACGCGTTCCGCCACAACCCAAGCCATGGTCTAAAAATTTCAACCCGTCTATATTTTCAAATAAAGGTTGTTTTTGTTTGGTGAATTTATTCGATTGAAGGTCACGCAGATTCTTCTCATTGGACCCCCCTTCGTAAGCTTTTTTAAGATCTTGAGCAAATGAAGTGTAAGGATCGTCGAATGAGTACCCAAGAGTCTTTTTTAATGCGGATTTTAACATTTCAAGATTCCGCGATTCACAAAATACTAAAGGTACAAAGATCCAATGATTGGCTGTTCCTACTTTTCCATCGGACCGATGATAACCATTAAATGTTTTATTTGAGTGTTTTGAAATGTCTGGTAAATCCCAACTTGTCTCAACGTTCTTCCCTTCATAAGGGGAAGATTTGTGTGTAATATTTTCAGTGCTAATAAGTGCCCCGGATCGTATTGATTTTTTAGTCGAACCTACTACGACTCCGTACATTGTGATATCATCCCCATCATTAAAGTCTTTCCCTGCTAACTTTTGTTTGGCAGGTATTAATTCCTTGGTAATTAATCCTGGTTCAATTTCTTCAGAACTTTTGATGTCAGTAAGCGCAACCAGAACATTATCGTCAGGATCTACTCTAATGGCAATTTTACGGGGCATTATTGGGATTGGAGATTAATTTACTGAGAATCTATTTCAGAATTGAATTGTTCTGAGCTTTATATGGTAACCGTCTATTATTGTGTTTCATTAAGTAATCGATTTATATTTCTAATAATATGTCAGTTTCGGCAAAAGAGCCTAATTTTAATGACGCATATGAGCGGACTAGGAAAAGTTTAATTGAGCGTCTCAATGATTGGGAAGATCAAAAGAGCTGGGATGATTTTTATAAGACTTATTGGCGTTTGATTTACGGCGTTGCTGTAAAATCTGGTTTAAAGAATGAAGAGGCTTTCGATGCAGTTCAAGAAACTATTATCTGTATCGCTAAGCAGCAAAAAGAAGGTAAGTATGATCCAAATAAAGGTTCATTTAAGGCGTGGCTCATGAACATGAGTCGTTGGAGGATAGCTGACCAGTTTCGCAAAAGAAAAAAGGATAATGCTATAGTTGATTGTCATGGAATGGACGATTCAATAAGAACTGCTGTTATTGATAGGTTCGAGGATCAGAATGGTCCTGAAATTGAAAGGATATGGGAAGCGGAATGGAACAAAAGTATTACAGATCGGAGTCTAGCAAAAGTGAAAAGTAAAGTTTCACCTAAACAGTTTCAAATATTCGATTGTTACGTTGTTCAAGGCTGGTCAGTAGATAAGGTCAAAAAAGAATTAGGAGTTAGTATTGCTCAAGTTTATTTAGCAAAACATCGCATTGGTTCAATATTAAAGAAGGAGATCCAGAAACTTGAAAAGCAGCTCTTCTGATTTCAGTGAAGACTCCCCACTGATTCCTGATCACGAAATGATTAGAAGGATTGGGAAAGGGTCTTATGGAGAGGTTTGGCTTGCGCGCAGTGTCACTGGATCTATGCGGGCTATCAAAGTGGTCAATCGTAAGGACTTTGAATACGATAGAACCTTCGAAAGGGAATTTGAGGGTATTAAAATTTTTGAGCCAATATCCCGCACTCATCCTGGCCTGGTTAATATTTTGCATGTTGGGCGTAATGTGGAGGATGGCTTCTATTATTATGTCATGGAATTGGCAGATGATAAGGTTAGTAAGTCTGAGGTTATTGATGATAAGTATGCTCCAAGAACGTTAGCATCTGAGATAAAAGACAGACAAAGAGTGTCAATGGATGAATGTGGGGAGTGGGGTGCAATTATGGCGAGTGCTTTACATCACATTCATGAGTCGGGTCTGACTCATAGAGACATTAAACCTTCAAATGTGATTTTTGTGGATGGGATCCCCAAGATTGCTGATATTGGCCTCGTGGCACTTTCTGGGCAGCGCACATTTGTTGGCACCGAAGGTTTTGTTCCGCCTGAAGGGCCGGGTGATCCTAAGGCGGATATTTATAGTTTGGGTATGGTCCTTTATGAAATGAGTTCTGGTAAGGATCGTTTTGAGTTTCCTGCAATTTCAGATCCAAATGGAAATGAAGTGGAGAGAAGGAAATGGCGTTTCCTTAATGATATTATTTGCAAGGCATGTGCCACTCTGGCGGGGCAACGTTACGATAATGCTCACAAAATGAGCCAAGATTTGCAGTCTTTGGATAAGGGGAGGGTAGTTAGTACGCTTGTGGTTAAGTTCTCTAGAGCTTTACTGCTCATGGCTTTGGTTGCTATTGCCATTTTTGGTGTATCAAACATTGATTTCTTCGGGCCTTTTCATATTAAACAAAGCGAAGAATCTGATGGCGTTCCTTTTAATGGGAACAATACCATTACAGAGGGTGGTGATGAGAAGAGTGAGGAAAAAGAACCTAAAATAGGTGAAGATAAGTTTGGAAATGTTCGAATCACTGCTGTGCCTAGAGGAGCCAAAATTTTTAAGGTCTTTGAAGATGGCAGAAAAAGGTCATTCAAAGGAATTGCTTCACCGGATTATTTTGAGTCAGAGGTATCAATCGGCAAGGTTAATTATGAGTTAGAACTGGAAGGTTATCGAATTAAGTTGGCTCAAGGTATCGTCAAAGCTGATGAAACATTATTACTGGGAGGGCATTTGGAATTCTATAAGCCTCCAATTGAGGAAGAGGAGTGGCAAAACTCACTTGGGATGAAATTTAGTTATTTTGAAGAGAACCATGTTTCAGAGGTTCCTTTTCCATTAATGAAATTTGAAGAGTATATTGCAAATCTTCTGGAGACAGTTGATTACCATAAAGCTCAATTGATTCTTCCTAATGAAGATCCTGCTGTTGTTTATGACACTGCATTGGTGGGATCCCATTTGGCTGAGGATTTTTTTAAATGGATGACCCTAGAAGAACAAAACAAAGGTTACTTAGCAGAGAATCAAAACTATGAATTAAGAGTGGATGTTGAACATGAGAAAAGGGATGTCGTTTACGGGAAAGATGTTTTTGAGGACAGGGCTCCACTTTTTGCGTATGTGCGTACAGCAACTTATGCAGCACTAACACTGAATTCTGATCCGGAAGGAGCTTCGGTTTATATTAATGACAGGTATGAGGGTAAAACAGGGTTGCGTCTCTCTGATTTGACCCTTAATCCCATCGAGATTCTTTTTCGATTAAAAGGTTATAGAGATGAGAAACGATTGATAGATCTTCAATCCAGTATTGATCATCCGGTAAGTGTAAAAATGAGAGAGAGTAATGGGGTTGATTTTGCTAAGGAATGGAAGAATTCTTTAGGTATTCCAATGTTGCCACTGAGGGATAATGTCATGATGTCAGCTTGGGAAATCAGAGTTAAAGATTTTGATTATTTTTGCTCTTTGACGGAAGAAAAACGTGAATCTAAGCCAAAATTCCCTCAAGACGATAAACATCCTGTAGTCTTAGTTAATAGGAATCAGATAGATAAGTTTTGTGAATGGTTGACTGAATATGAGAGGGATAAAGGACAAGTAGGATTTAACTTACGCTATGAATTGCCAACTGATAAGGATTGGAGTTTTGCCGCAGGATTAAAGGTTGAAAAAGGGTCCAGCCCTGCGGAGCGAGACCGTTTAGTCAAAGGGGTGTTTCCATGGGGTAATAATTGGCCTCCTGAAAAAAGAGCTGTTAACATTGCAGATTTATCAGCTCTGAGCTGGTTGTCTGAGTCTGCTATTGTTCGTTCTTATGAGGATGGTTTTTCTCATACCTCGCCTGTTGGGAGTTTTAATCCAAACGATAAGGGTTTTTATGATCTTGCAGGAAATGTTTGGGAGTGGGTTAAGGATTCTTATGGTGGGGAATCTAACTTTAAAGAATGGTCAGTTGCTCGTGGAGGAGGATACGATTCTAATTTAGAACAGCATTTTTTGTCATCTTATAGGAGCGTTCAGCCCCTCGGTCAGAGAGGAGTGAGTTATGGGTTTAGAATAGTTTTAGTTATCGAGGCCCAAGGCGAAAATAATTGAAGTTATATGCTCCGTTATTTAGAATAGAATCAAGCATTAACTCGTTTTCAGATATGGTAGAAATAGAAATTAATTACGACGGAGATTTGCGGTGCAGCGCCAAACATGGTTTATCAGGCGCGACTATAGAAACGGACGCACCTATTGATAATCGTGGTCTAAGATAAAATCACATATCAGCATTCGATGATCTGAATGCACTGTTTTAATAGAGCTGGCGTCAACAGGTTGGAGGGCCGGATTAGAATAGATATGGTCGATGCGAATGACTGGAAAATAGTTAGTGAATGTGTTTCCAATCCCTTTTCCGATAGAGCTGAATGCATTTTTATATTCAGGTGATAATATTTTAAATAAGTTGCTATTTTGGGGAGAATTGAAGTCACCACCGAAGATTTTTGGTCTATCGGAGGCAAACTCTTCATATTGTGATAATAGCCGCTTTAATTGATCGCGTCTTTCTTGACTTCGTTCCTGATGCTCTTTCCAGCAATTTTTATTCCATAGATCCCAGCGGGTCACTGCGCTTTCTAGATGAATGCATAGAAGCTCTATAGTTGATCCATTTTCAAGTGTTAACATCGCGCCTGTAGCGTGATTATAGAAAGTAGAGGAGTAATTTCTTTTCGTTAATTTTCCTTTAGCAATGATTGAACAGTCCCATCCCCCGACAATCTGGATTGTTGGGTTTAATAATTTATTTTTTATGATTTGGAGGTTTTTTGGTGATGGAGATTCTTGCAAAAAAATAACATCAGGATTGTAGTCGATTGATTCTAGTGCGGCTTCAATTTTACGATCATTACAATTGATCGATGCAATGCGTAACGTTTGAATGTGATTTGCTAGATTAGTTTCCGTCTTTATTTTTTTTACTGTTGGGGTGAACCCTCGTTTTAATGATGTAATTTCATCTGATCCTAGTAATGCTGTAAATATCCACGCGCCAAAGAACCACAGGAGTAGTTTTTTCTTTAGACATATTATTGAAATGAATATGAATCCTAAACCGATCACGGACCAGAGCCAGATTGGGAAAACTGTAACAATGGATAATTGGTCACTATTATAATTAAAGCTAAAAAGAATCAATGAATGCAATATTGTGGAAACCAATAATGCAAGCCAACCAATGGCACGTGCTATTTTGATAGCAGGATTAATCTTTCTTAGCCTCTTTGAGTTCACCTCTGTTGACTCAATAGTATGGCCAGTTGTTTGTTTTATGCAAACTACTCTGCCCGGGGCTTTTAATTAATGTGATTTATACAAGAATCACATTAGGGCTAATTAATAAGAAAACATTTCATCCTCACCAAAGAATCGTTTCAATTCATTGCTGGCAGATTCTTCCGAATCTGACGCATGACATACATTCCGCATTGTATCGACACCAAAGTCGCCACGAATCGTTCCCTTATCGGCAACAGTTGAATCGGTTGGTCCGAGTAATTCTCGAACACGTGCGATGGCGTTCTCACCTTCTAGAGCCAGAGAGATTACGGGGCATGCCTGCATAAAATTAAGTATTTCAGGGAAGAATGGCCTGTCTGCTACGTGAGCATAGTGTTCATTCAGAGTTTCGGTTGAAAGGGATATCATTTTCATACCCCTAATTTTAAACCCTTCGCTCTCAAATCGCTTAAGGATTTCACCGACTATTTTTTTTTCGACGCAATCAGTTTTGAATAGTATGAGAGTTGTTTCTAGTGACATTATAAAATTAGTTTAAATGGACATTTAATAAATGCCGCAAGCTAGGGAAAAGTCAAAGAAGTGTTCACTTTGATTAATCGGTAAAGTCTTGTGATTAATAATAAGTTTTGAGTCTATTTCTCCAGCCCTTAAGCCATTTTGTTTCATCTTTAGGAGCATTATCAACTCTTTGTGTCAAAACGTGATCAGCAGCTCTGGCAAATTCAAGTGTTGCTTGGCTTGAGGGGAGATTGGGGCGCATCGCTTCAAGCACTTGTAGCATTCCCCAACCCTTTCCTTTGTAACGTTCTTTTTTGTTTGTTCCTTCTCCCTTAAAGTTTACATAGTCCATTAAGGCGTACTTTCCTTGGGGGCTCTGTAATAATGTATAGAAATTATGTTTAATTTTTTTCTGCTTATTTATAGGAACTTGAATCAACATCTTCGGTAAAGCCCGTTCGAGGCGAGTTAGAATGAATGAGGTCTGTAAAGGAATTGTCCTATAAAGGAATTGCCTTAATTGATTCATTTGAGGGGAATTTTTAGAATTAATGAATTCTGTTCTTGAACTCCATGGGCAGTCGACTGTTTTTGCTATTTTTGGAACTCTGATTCCTTTTGAAGCTATGAATTGAATGAGTTTTGGGAAACTTTCTTCAAAGGGACCTTGTTTGATGCGGCTATACCATATGAAGTGACCGATACCCAGAGAGGCAAAATATTCACCTTTGTTCCAGCTCGTGAGGCCTTCTAGCGTTCCTCCGCACTCATTCTTCCAGATTTTAGCACCAATTTTTTCCGCTTCTGACCCAGAAAGGCGAATTCCGCTGGTTCTTATATCATATCCTTTAGATTTAACGGATGCGGATTTTGGCACATTTTGTGAACATGCGACGATCATTAGAGCGGATAGTATCGCAAGATTACAAAGGGGTTGATTTACTTTATATATCAATTTATTAGGAGCTTTAATATTTAATGATATTCTTTTATATAAGATATAGAATGTTTTTGTTGGAATCGACAAATTTCATTTCAGCGTTAGTTTGGCATGATTCCAGTATAATAAATTGACCTAGTTCATGATAATATTTGCCCCCAAGGAGACTGATTCTAGTGAAACTAGAGCAGCCCTTACTCCAACAACAGTTAAGAGGTTAGTTGATATTGGATTGGAAGTTGAGGTTGAATCGGGGATTGGAGCTGGGTGTGACCATTCTGATATTGAATATTCTGAATCTGGAGCAAAGATCGTTACTGACAAAGGTTCGTCCTTATCAAATGCTGATTTTATTTTTCGCGTCAGGAAGCCTCCGAATGAAGAAATAAGTATCCTCAAACAGGGTGCTATGCATCTTAGCTTTCTTGATCCGTTTAATGATAGTGAGTCCCTTCATGCAATGGCGTCCTCTGGTATCACTGCAGTGAGTTTGGAAATGATCCCAAGAACGACTCTTGCTCAAAAGATGGACGCGCTTAGTTCACAGGCAAATATTGCAGGATATACGGCCGTAATACATTCGGCAGATAAGCTGAATAAGATACTGCCTATGATGATGACTCCTGCAGGAACAATTTCTCCTGCCAAGTACTTTATTTTGGGAATAGGAGTGGCAGGACTCCAGGCGATCGCTACCGCTAAACGTTTAGGTGCTAGGGTCACAGCCTTCGATGTTCGTCAGGAGGCCCTTGAACAAGCAGAGTCTCTTGGAGCCAAGGCGTTAAGAATCGATCTTGGTGATGATTCATCAGAAGCTGGTCAGGTGTATGCGAAAGAGTTGACGCCTGAGCAGCTTGCCAAGCAGCGTGAAGAACAGGCAAAAGTTTGTGAAGAATCTGATGTGGTTATTACTACAGCCAAAGTCTTTGGTAGGAAATCTCCCATACTTGTTACGAAGGATGTAATTCAAAGAATGAAGCCAGGAAGTATGATCATTGATTTGGCTGCTGAGTCCGGTGGAAACGTTGAAGGTACAGTCTTGGATCAAGAAATTGTAACAGAAAACGGAGTTAGTATTGTGGGCATTGGTAATTTTGAAGGTCGTGTTGCTAGGCATGCGAGTCAGGTTTTTTCCGCAAATTTGGGTAATTTTGTTGAGCACTTTTGGGATCAGGAAGAAAACACATTTAAATTCGATTTTGATGATGAAATATTATCTGGCTGCGTCTTAACGCATGCAGGGAAAATCGTTCATGAGAGATTTCTTGAGGAGAGTGGTGAAAAATAAATTAATTAGTTGATCAATGGAACTTATCTTACTTTTATTTACTTTTGTCTTAGCAGCCTTTCTTGGCTTTGAATTGATTTCAAAAGTCCCTTCGCAATTGCATACGCCATTAATGTCGGGATCTAATGCAATTTCAGGCATTACAATAGTGGGTGCATTGATTGCCTCTGGGCAAGAAAATGACGCTATATCGAAGTGGCTGGGGCTGGCTGCTCTTGTGCTAGCAACCATAAATGTTGTGGGTGGCTACTACGTAACTGATCGTATGCTGTCTATGTTTAAAACAAAAAAAGACTAATCACCATAAGAGCTTTCTTGAACTTGTAATCTTTCACTGCCGAGCATGCCAGAATCTATAATTAACGTTTCTTATATTGTCGCTGCGATCCTTTTTATTCTTGGCATGAAAATGCTGGGTTCAGCGTCGACTGCTGTTAAAGGAAATAGGATTTCATCTTTGGGAATGCTCATTGCCGTTATTGTGACTCTTTCCAAGAGTGATCTTGATTATACTTGGATAGTGACTGGTCTGACTCTTGGAGGGGTTATTGGACTAATTGCAGCTAAACGAGTTCAAATGACTGGAATGCCAGAGTTAGTTGCGTTATTTAACGGGTTTGGAGGTTTGGCAAGTTTGCTTGTTGGTTGGTCGGAGTATGAAAAGGTCCGGTCCGGAGGCTGGGCTGATTATTTGGAAAGTGCGGGTGATGCGATGCCGGGTCAATGGTTCTTAGCTTTGGTCATTGTTCTTGCGGTCATTATTGGTGGTATAACGTTCACAGGTTCTATCGTTGCTTATCTTAAGCTTTCAGGAAAGATCGGTGGTACTGCTACAATTTTTCCATTACAAAAGCTCATTAATTTATTAGTGATGCTGGGGGCTGTTGTGGTCGGGTGCTATTTTATTACAATAGTAGATAATGAAACGGCTAGGTTCTGGATGTGGTGGGTCATTGTTCTATCATTACTAATTGGTGTGCTAGGTGTGATCCCTATAGGCGGAGGGGATATGCCCGTAGTGATTGCGTTATTGAATTCATTTTCTGGCCTAGGAGCAGCGGCTGCAGGTTTTGTGATTACGAACACAGTACTTGTTGTGGCCGGTTGTTTGGTTGGAGCGAGTGGATTAATTCTCAGTATCATTATGTGCAAGGCAATGAATCGTAGCCTCGGCAATGTTCTATTCGGAGGTTTTGGAGTCCTTACAAGCTCCGGAGGCAAAGAAGTTGAAGGCGAAATGAAAGCCCTAAGCGTGGAAGATGCGTACTATGTTCTTGAAGCAGCTCAGAGTGTCGTTTTTGTGCCTGGTTATGGAATGGCTGTGGCGCAGGCGCAGCATGTAGTCAAAGAACTTTCTGAAATTCTTGAGCGGAATGGGGCCGAGGTTAGGCATGCAGTTCATCCGGTAGCTGGTCGCATGCCAGGCCACATGAATGTTTTGTTAGCTGAGGCTGATGTTCCATATGAGCAGCTATGCGAAATGGAAGAAGTGAATGCAATTATGTCGACAGTTGATGTTGCAATTGTGATTGGTGCTAACGACGTTGTGAATCCAGCTGCGCTTGAAGACGAGGAGAGCCCAATCTATGGGATGCCTATTATAAATGTTCACCAAGCGAGATCAGTATTTGTTCTTAAGCGTGGACAAGGGGCTGGGTATTCTGGTATTATTAATACTCTCTTTTTCCGGGAAAATTGTAGGATGATCTATGGTGATGCTAAGGCCACCGTCGGGAGTATGGTTGCTCAGTTTGAGAAATGATTTTCTTCTCTCTCAAAGGCAACGAACCAGAGTCATAAGAGCAAATGCGGTTCCGTATGGTCGGTGATAAGAATAGAAAGGATAATCCCACCAACTCCCTTCCTTTTCTTGAAGTGGTAACATAATGGCAGCCAGTTGGCCTTTATGGTAGTTCGCATTTTTTGCATCGGATAAATCCTCAATGCAGAGTGATGCATAGTAGTGTCCGTAATAATAAAAATATCCTGCTACTTGGAACCAACTTTCATGAGGGATTGGACGCTTTCTTCCAATCGATAACCAGCCGTTCCGAGCCCATAGTTTATCCAGCCAGGTATCGAGTACTTTTTCCGTGACCTTTTCATCTCCCCATAATTTAAGAGCGATATTGCAGGCTTGAGATCTTCCAAGGCTTCCGCCTGGGAGGTTGATGCCTCGCATTGGTCGAAGCTTTAGATATTCACCGTAAGCATAGGAGAAGTCTGGTTTTTGTTGTCTTTTTGTGGCGTCAAATGCGCGTTTAACGAGACGGTCTGGAACATCGATACCTATCTGCTCTGCTTTTTTTAAGGCAACTAATGCCGTTGAATTAGTAAAGCTAATTGAGGAGGAGGATGGTTGCTTGGCCTTATAACGGAAATCATAATATCCCCATCCTCCATCAACGCTTTCATATTTCTGAAGCATTTTGATTTGATGTCTTATTGAATCTTTTATGAGTTTTTTGCGGTCATCTGAGGTTTCTTTCTTATTGTGCATCGCAACTAATGCAGCGATCCCATAAGAATGTCCCCATACGTTATAAAGTGCATCATGGTTAGCCCTTCGAACTGATCCAAGATTTTCAAGGATCCATTTTTCACCACGTTCAAGTGCAGCTTTGGCTTTTGGATCTTGATCGGCGACATTTGTTTCAATTAAAGCATTAACGCACATTGCTGTAACGGCAGCTCGAAACGCATGGTGTGCACCAGGCACCGGAGCATAAATATTTAGGCCCTTTGTGTTTCTTGCAGATCCCCAGGATCCATCTTTGTTTTGATTTGATATTAAAAAGTCAATGCCTTTACGGATAGAAGACTCTATTTCTCCTTTGGGTGGAGGCGGTCGAGAAGCTTTTTGGATGCCAGTATCACCCATCATGTGCTGAGGGTGAACTACCAAAAATAAGGTTAAAAATAGAACTACCTTAGATGTTAGTAAGCCTATTCTTGATCGTGAGTTAATCATTGATAAAATTTAAATTATTTTGAAACGACTTTTTCTCCGTCATTTAATCCTTCGAGGATTACCGTGACTTTTCCATCGCTTGGTCCGAGCTTTACTGGGCGTTGGATTTTATCTTCTCCGTTCATGATCCAAACATTGCTATCATTTAATAAAGCATTTGGAACCGTAATAACTTTATCATATTTTGCAGCGATAATAGTTACTTTTGCTGTCATTCCTGGGAAGAGAAGTGGGTCTTTAATTTCCGCTGATAAGGTCACGGAGAAAGAACCCGGAATATGATTCACATTAATTACTTTTCCTTTAATTTTCAGTGAAGGGTTAGATGTGGGGATGATTGTTGCAGCTAAGTCATTTTTTAAATGTGTGAGTTTTGCTTCAGGTACAATGGCTCTCAGCCCTAGGGAACCAGGCTCAACAATAGTCATGAAGACTTCACGAGGTGCAAGCTTACCTCCTGGAACAAGTTTTTTTATTATTGCGGGAGCGGTGATCCATTTGCCGTCTTTGCTTAATCCATAATAAAGGGTTCCGTTAGCTGGTGAAACTATCTCAAATGATTCAAGATCAGTCTTTAGTTTTTTTAGGTTCTCTTCTGCTTTAGCTTGGTCGCGTTTTGCTTTCTGCACTGAGTGGCGTTTTTGTTCAAGTGTTCGGGGGAGAACAAGCATGCTGTCTTGGAAAGTTATTTCTCCGATGACGGCAGTGGATTTTTTTGAAATTAGTTGTTGTGGCAGCGAGATTTTCAACTGGCGATTAATGCTCATCTTAGACAAGCGGAGATTTTCGCTCGCGCGTTCAAAGCTGTTCTTGGCACGTTTTAAGATGATCTCTTCAGTCTCTTCTGTCAGATCGTCCGCTTCATACATTTTCAGTAACTGCTCGTATTCTTCTTTGGCGTAATCGTAGCCTTGCATGGCAAAATGCAGACTAAGTTCTGTGGCTCGAATAGCTTCTGGATGCCCGACTTTTTCATAGTAACTTAGATTTTCATCAGCGATATTTTTTTCTCTTTGAGTTTTCTCAATGATAAGTGGGGTGCTTTTTTCAAGAGACGCTAGTTCTGACTCGAGTAACTTTAGGGCTAACTTTGCAGAAGGACTTCCAATCTCTATTTCTTCTATCGTTTTTTTAAGCTTTTTTGTTTCGAGGCTAAGAATGCTCTGGCCTTTTTTTACTTTAGTTCCATGCGATAAAGCTGAGATTAAAGTCATGTCAGCCCAAGCTTCAGGGCTTAAACTTATTTTGTGCTCCTTTTCTGCACTGAAGAAAGCATCAAGTTCTACCTTAATATGGAATGGTCCAGTCTTGGCGGTGTGTTCACTGGGAGTCGGTTCTGACGGTTCTTTTGAATTGTTGCCGGTTTCTGGATTCGGTTTTTGATCTTCTGCAAAAACATGGCCGAGGATAATGGTTAATGAAATAAGATTAGCGATGAGTTTTCTTTTCATGTTCTGGTTGTTGAGGTGTTTTTCTTTGGCCAATTATGTTACTTTTATGCCGATTCAAATCGGTATAGATATTTAATAATAGAAGGGGTAATATTATTGGAAATCTTAATAATTTAAAGTTCTTCTCCAAAATATATTTTCACATATTTCATGCCTTTGCTCTCGTCCCAACCCTGTTCTAATAAGCTTTCGGATTGATCTAAGAACTTTGATGTGAATGTTAAGTCTGCCCCGGTGTCAAGCTTCATACGTTTTTTCAGCCGTTTCTGTGCTTTGGTTGCCTCTTTCTTAGATATTGTGAATTGATCCTTTATATTGTTGCCGGCATTTTCTTCGTATTGTTTTTTGAATGAGGTGAATTGGTCTACCAGCTCAGGTTCACCGAGGGCCTTTTCAAAATTTGCAATTTCAAAATCTTCACTTTCATTTAGATAATTAAGGGCTCGGTTAGCTGCTGTTATTCGGGTGTTTTGATCTGTTTCCGAGTTGAGTCCTTTGTTTGCGAAGTTAATGCAGAGCTCTCCAAATTTCTTGGTCATATAATCTTCATCTCTAATGGGAGCGGCTGCTACGAAGTCCTTATTCCAAAATTGCGTATTTCCAGATTTATCAAAGAGATACACGATGTAACCTTTTTCTTTTTGATGATTCAGAATGAGGCACCCCTTGTCGACTTTGTCTGGGTAAATTCCATGTTGGGTTGTCAGAGTCAGGTCCCCATCTTTATCCGAAATTTGTAGGAAAGGCACCTTGTTTTCGCTTTTTATAATACATATTCCCGATACAGATTTTCCTTTAATGATAATTCCCTCGATCAGGGAAATGCAGAGATCTCCTGATTTGATGTTTGGGTGATATGATTTTGCGTAAAGGTGATGCGCTATTTCTTTTGCTGTATCTAATAGGGCGTCACTGTCATTGAAAGCTGTATGAGCATAATCAAAAAGAGGGTTTCCTTCTTCAGTTTTGATTCCTTGCAATTGATGAGGGTCCAGAGATCTGAACGGATTTAGAAAGCAACTCGTGAGAAGATTAGATTCTTCATCATCAAATTTGCATAATTCCTTAGAAGTAAGAAGTGGTTCACCTTTGAGAGGGTTGCCAATTTTTGCTAGGGCAAGACTAGTGAGTCCAGCTTCTCTGAGGTTTACCGCTAAAGCCATGAACAGTAGAAAGAAGATCGCAATAGCGAGCTTGTATTCAAAAAATCCGAAGAGTTTTTATTTAACTGTAATTGTTATTTCTTCTGAAATTACCGGAGGCTGATGAACTCTATGGAGATGGTCAGCAAAGACCAACTTCAAAGTGTGCTTTCCTGGTTTAAGCTCAAGGAATGTTTCTGTCTGGCCTGCTCCAAAATGTTTGAGTGTTTCTGACATGGAAAGCGGGAGGTTCATGTCAAACTTTGCTCCATCGATAATTAAATGATGATGACCGGTGTTGGGGAACTTTATCCCTGCTGGAGCAATCCCCATTTTTTTCAGGCCGAACTTAACTAAAAATTTTGTTTTTACTGTTTTGCCGTCTTTAGGGGAAATAATGTAGGCTTTTGCGCCTTTAGGCGAAGCCATTTTAGGCTCAGCTTTTGGCGCTGGTTTTTTGGATTCCTCGGCATACATGATGCTGGGGGTGATAAGAATAAAGGCAGCAGTTGCGACAGTGTTTATTATACTCATTGATTTATATTTTTGATTATTAGAGTTAACTAGGTTCTTCAATCAAATGTCGAGCACGTTATTGAAGATTTTACCATAATTTTAAAGCAAAGAGCCGGTTCCTTTTTTCAAGGAGACCGGCCCTTTAGGCTGTAATTGATTATACTTTTATTATTTGGACACTAGGTTTCGTGTTTCTTTTAGGAATCCATTAGCTGTAACCTTTTTTGGTGCGGCATCAGCATCAAGATCTCCTATAGCATATTGTATTCCTGCTAGATAGTGTTTGAGAATATCAGGATTCCAGTAGATTTCATCTCTGTGTCCAAGTGAACAATAGAATATTCTACCTTCACCATATTTATCAAGCCAGGCAATTGGATATGATCCTTCCTTACCGCTGTTGCCTCTTCCCTTATCCACAATTTCACCAGACAGGCTAAGTAGCATGCGGCGCTCGTCTGCGGAAGCGGTGTCTTCACGGAATTGATAAATTTCGTCAGCGATTTCAAAATCCTTACCAGAAAATGCGGCATTAAGTGGGTGGTTTGGCTCAAGATTTTTGACTCTTATTTTAGTGTGCCAAGGATGCCCAGCGAATGCTCCGCCCATCATGTCGTTGAAGTCTTTCCACTTCTTATATGTGTCGGTAGCTGAATGTGTGCCGATTAGTCCTTTTCCTGATTTTACAAAATCGACTAAACTTTTTTTAAGTCTATCTTCTCGGCCTTCTTCTTTGGATTTAAATACTTCCCCAGTTGTGTTAAGGAAGATTACCGCATCAAATTCTTTTAATTTTTCAGGCTCAAAAAAGGAATCATCTTCAGTCGCAGTCACTTCAAATGCGCCTGTTGATTTACCCAGTTGTTTCATTGCTTCGACTCCGGTCGGGATGGATCCATGTCTAAATCCGGCAGTTTTTGAGAAGACTAGAACTTTGCGGGCTTTGGCGGGTTTAGCTGGAGCCGATTTTGGTAAGTTAGCGGTAATCTTTTCGGCGTTTGATTGCTTTTTATTTTTCTGTGCATTTGATACCGCCATTGCTGCGGTCAGTATGCTGACAGGGATTAAGGCTGTAAGTGTTCGTATATTCATAATTAGATATTTGATTATTTGAGCATTCTTTTTATTATCGATATCATTAAATAATGACGTGTTCCTGATTATTTCTCAACAAGGATATGAAAAATTACATATAAAATTAATCATGTTCCAAGGTGTCTATGAAACATAATTATTTTTTTTAGCCCCTTAATTTTCCCCATTATGAGCTTGTTTTTATTTAAAACTCCTATGATTTTAGGGTTATTGCTATTTACATTAGCCGACATGAAAGAACCAATTTCCATATAAATTTCTTTTTTTGCAGTTTCTATGGATCCAATTTTTGCAGCATAAGTTGCTACTAACTTTGCTGATTTGGTAACTTTATTCATGGTTACTGAGATTTGATCTCGAGTGTTGATTTTAAGGTCTTTAAGTTGCAGTTCGGTTCTTTCGATCTTTAGATCGTTTTCTTTGACTCGTAGTTTTAGCGTTCCTATTTTTTTTCTTCCTTGGGTGTACTCATCTTTCAGATGCTCAATATTGTTTTGAGGGTCTAAGGCTTCCTCTGTGGCATCGTTTTTTTTCAGATTTATACTCAATGCGATGAATTGACTTTTGCTTGTTTCGCAATGTTCTTCCTCAGACTTTATTTCATTATTAAGCTCAATAGATTTCTGAATCAGATTATTTCTTTTAGTGCTAACAGAAATCATAGAGGACTCTGATTCAGTTGTCAGACCGTCGGCTTCATGAGTTAAATGATCGTTTTGATCTCGAATTATTTTAGCTTCCATTTCAAGATTTTCTTGTTCATGGAATAATCCTTTCAACCCCCAATAGTTTTCTGAGAGCTGTAATATTTCACGAGTGTCTTCCCATGAATTGCAACCGAGGGTCTCTTCTTTCTCGCTTAGTAGATAAACTAATCGAGAAGCAGTTATGTTATAATTTTGTTTATTACAAACTCCAATGGATTTAAGTAATCTCCTTACAATGAATCCGATAGAAGTCATTTTTTACGCTTTTGTAATTAGCTTTTAAGCATTATTTACTGAAATGAAATTTTGAATTACGAGGCCCGTAACATGAAAGATATTAATTGTTTTTCTGGAGGCTGGCAATGACTTGAAAATCTTCAAGAGTTGTAATGTCTCCACTCACTTCGCCCCCCGCACAAATTTCTTTGAGTAATCTGCGCATTATTTTTCCACTGCGTGTTTTAGGTAGGGCACTAGTGAACTTGATGTCATCTGGTTTTGCTATTGGGCCTATCTCCTTACTGACATGATTGCGGAGCACTGTTACTAGATTTGCGTCATGCTTGATGCCTTCTTTGACAGTAACGAACGCAACAATTCCTTGTCCTTTTATTTCATCTGGCCTTCCTACGACGGCAGCTTCAGCTATTGATGGGTGTGATACTAGTGCGCTTTCTAATTCTGCAGTTCCTAGTCGGTGACCTGATACGTTGAGGACATCATCGAGTCTGCCTACGATCCAGAAATTGCCATCATCGTCTCTACGTGCGCCATCACCAGCAGTGTATATCCCATCATAGTCATCCCAATAGGTTTTTTTGAACCTACGTTTGTCTCCGTAAATGGTTCTTAGCATTGATGGCCAGGGTTTTCTAATAACTAATCTCCCACCTTCGTTTGCTTTGCACTCCTTTCCTGTTTCATCCAATATTGCAGCGTCAATGCCGAAGAAAGGCAGTGTTGCTGTTCCGGGTTTGGTTGGTGTTGCTCCAGGTAAAGGGCTGATCATGATTGCTCCAGTTTCAGTTTGCCACCAGGTGTCTACTATTGGGCACTTCCCACCACCAATCTTTTCATGGTACCACATCCATGCTTCTGGGTTGATAGGTTCACCGACTGATCCCAGTAAACGTAAAGAGCTCAGATCGTGAGCTTCAGGTAAATGGTCACCCGCTTTAATGAAGGCCCTGATTGCAGTAGGAGCCGTATAAAAGATTGTTACACCATGTCGTTCGATAATATCCCAGAACCTAGCAAAATCAGGAAAGTTTGGTGCACCTTCATACATTAAACAGGTCGCTCCGTTCAGTAATGGTCCATAAACAATATAACTGTGTCCAGTAACCCATCCCACATCTGCAGTGCACCAATAAATATCATCGTCGCGTATATCAAAAATGTATTTGGTCGTTGAGTAGGTGCCTGTTAAGTATCCACCAGTGGTATGCAGAATACCCTTAGGCTTTCCGGTGGATCCGCTGGTATAAAGAATATAAAGTGGATGCTCGCTATCTAGCTGAGCTGGAGGGCAATCAGTTGATGCAGTTTCCATAGCCTTGTGCCACCAAATGTCGCGACCTCGCTTCATGTTCACTTCATTTTTACACCGCTCTAGAACAATGACTTTTTTGACGAGTTTTGATTTTTTTAAAGCTTCATCCACGTTTGCTTTAAGAGGGACCACCTTGCCTCGTCTCCAACCTCCATCTGCTGTTATAATTGCACTTGTTCCAGAATCCTTTACACGGTCTAAGATGCTAGTTGCTGAGAAGCCGCCAAAAACGACAGAATGAACAGCACCTATTCTCGCGCAGGCGAGCATTGCAACTGCGGCTTCCGGAACCATTGGCATATAAATAATTACGCGGTCACGCTTTTTGATTCCTTGGTCCTTGAGGACGTTGGCAAATTTACAGACTTCGCGATGCAGTTGCGCGTATGTAATGGTTCGAGTTTCCCCAGGTTCACCCTCCCAAATAATGGCTGCTTTGTTTTTACGATGACCAGTTAGGTGTCTGTCCAGACAATTCTCTGAGGCATTTATTTTTCCACCTACAAACCATTTTGCGAAGGGTGGAGTCCATTGAAGGACCTTGGACCATTTTTTTTGCCAATGCAGTTCCTTGGCTTCTTTTGACCAGAACTTAGAGGGAGACTGAATTGACTCTTTGTATATCCTCTTATATTGGGCGAGGCTACTGATACGAGCACGTTTTGAAAATTCTTTTGTGGGTTTGATAACCCGATCTTCAGTGAGGTGAGATTCTATTTTTTTGGTCATGATTTTTTAACCAGTTTTATTGTTCATATAAATTAACGATCAAATGGATTGTTCTCAATCCTTTGTTGTATTGAATAATTCATTAAGATCTTTTTTCCCAATAAATCGCCAAGATCCAGGTTCGAGCGAGGTGTCAACTAGGTTACCGATCCTGACTCGGATCAGTCGCGTTACTCGATAATTTAAAGCCATGAGCATATGGCGTATTTGGCGATTGAGTCCTTGTTCCAAGGTGACTGCGATGTTTCTTTTTGATACTTTTTCGACTGATACGGCTCGACCGAACCCTGAATCTATTTCGATGCCTTTTAACATTTGTTCTTTGTGAATTTCTTGAAAGGGGGAGGAAACTGAAACGAGGTATTCTTTTCCAATTTTTGTTTTTGGATGAGATAGTTTTTGAGAAATGTTGCCTGAATTTGTTAATACAATTAGGCCCTCACTATCAAGATCAAGACGACCTGCATAATGAATATTTCGTTGGGTCTGTAAGTGTTTAGGGAGTAGTTCAAAGATTGTAGGCCTTCCTTGAGGGTCATCCCTTGAGCATATGTAACCTCTGGGTTTGTATAGAAGTATATTTATTGGCTCGTATTGAGGTTTAAGTATTTGACCATTTACTTCTACTTGATCCTCGGGTCCCACCCGAGTTGAAAGAGAAGTGCAAACCTCACCATTAATGATAACTCTGCCCTCAGTTACAATTACTTCGCATGAGCGTCTTGAACCTAATCCGCAATCTGCGAGAAAGCGGTTGATTCGGAGCTTTTGAGCGCCTGAGGATGACAAAGAAGGTGGGCCGGTAATTATTTCCGGCAAGAAGGATTATTCTAATGGCTTGGTTTTAGGAAGTCCAATTGGGCTATTGGAATCTTTCCATTTTCCACTGGCTTTAAGAAGCTTAACACGCTCAAAGCGTTTCAATACGTTTCGTTTTGCACCAACGGTAGAAGAACCTTTAAGACTGCGGTGTTGAGACATGGCGTATAAAATTGATTAAATAAATCCGATCATTTGAGCGGGCAGGGAATTTATAGGGTTTCTGGATACTCGCAAGCCATTTTTATATTAAGGAAAACAGCTGAAAAGTTAGGTTATTCTAAATCATGCCTAGTTTCATCTTTCCCTCTTCAGAGATCATGTCCTGTGTCCATGGGGGATCCCATACTAATTCGACTTTTGCTCCATCTATACCATTAATGTTTTTGATCTTATTTTCTGCATCCGCGGCAATCGCTGGTCCCATTCCGCATCCAGGTGCAGTGAGTGTCATTTTTACACTCGCTTGTTTTATACCGTTCTCTTCAATCACATTACAATCGTATATGAGCCCTAAGTCGACAATGTTAACAGGAATCTCAGGATCAAATACTGTACGGAGCTGTTCCCATACAGCGTCTTTGTAATCACCGTCACTGACAGTAACATCGGAATTTACTTTTTCAGTTGCTGGCTGTTCAGCCGTTTGTTCTTCCAGACCTAAGGCATCAGAATACTGTTCTGAGATTCTAGCTAATCCTTGATCCGTTGCGACTGTGTAGGTCCCACCGAGTGACTGGGTAAGTATGACTTTAGTTCCTGCTGGTAATTTGAATGTGTCACCACTTGGTATTTGAATGGCTTCTACTTCGCGTGACAATTCTAATTCCCCGCCATTTGGATTTGATTCGTTCATGATTTCTGACCTTCTGTATCTGTTAATGGGATTACTTTAATCTTACCAGCAACTGTGCCTGCTTGCACGAGGCTTTTTGACAGAGTTGATTTGTTTTTATTAGGTGTGCTTAAGTTTTCATTTGGATTTTCCTCTAGGGCAGATCTTAGGGCGCCCTCTACCATCTCTCCACAATGTAATTTCATTGGAGGAAGTGATCCTATTTCAGCTGTCATTTTGTCCGCTGATAGATTTTTTGCTTCATCAATGGTTTTTCCTTTGAGCATTTCCGTTGCCATGCTCGCAACGGCGATTGCAGTTTGGCATCCAAAGCTTTGGAAAGTGGCCTTGTTTATAATTTTCGTTCCTTCACTTTCATCAAATTTCAAGAACATCCTGACCATGTCACCGCATTCCGAACTGCCGACAGTGCCGACCGCGTCAGCATCAATCATCTCACCCATGTTTTGTGGATTTTCTATGGACTCTTGAATTCTTTTTTCTAGAAACTCTTCTTCTTCGTTCACTTTTCTAACTAAATGCTTAGTGAGAAAATATGCAAGTGAAGCGATTGGCGAAATTTATTACAAGAATCAGCATATACGATCTATATACAGTTCAATTATTTTTTTTGAACCAATTGCCGTCCCAGAGATCTTTGAAAAGTTTCCTGTAATTTTCAGGTTTCATATATATATGCTAAATAGGTGATATTTTTTTGGGAATAAACTTTCACTGGAAGGCGCTCATAAAAATTATCTTCGAAGGTATCAAGTGCATCCCATTTCTTTTTGTTTATCCCTGAATAAAGGATCCCTTTAGCATTATTATTATCTTTAGTTTGCCTGAGGCCTAGAAAAGTGTGCCCATTTACTATGGAAACGATGTGGTTTGGGAGGAGCGGAACCATACTTCACGGAACATTAATGCTCCGTAAGCGAATATTTGATTAGATAAAAACATTTTCGATAATGTTGGATTATTTGCTGGAATTATCTTTAATGATCAATGATGGCGAAACTGATCGCTAATTTCTTTTTTTTCTTAGCTCTTTCAATTGTTCAAGTCAACGCTGACCAACAATCGCAGGAAGATTCATTGTCGGGCTTAATGCCTGATGAAGCTTTACTGTTTTTTGAAACGATAGGTTTTTCAAATTTTCTTAAAGAGGTAAAGAAATCTGAAGTGCTTCAATCGTTGCTTTCCAGTGGTGATCTTGAAGATATTAAGTCTAGCCATTTTTTTAAAGAGGCTGCATCTGTGTGTCGAGTCCTTGAACTTGTTCTGCGTACAGATATATGGAAATTAAATGACAGGTTCTTGAGTGGGAGAATGGGCATAGCTGCGTACTCATCTCATGAAGACTCTGATGATCCTGGAGTGGTGATATTAATTAGGCCATCAGAGTCAAGTAGCTGGCTTAAAAACCGCATTCGGTTTGCTCCTTTACTGCGTTTAGGAATAAAGCGCATAGGTAGGGCGGATTTCCAGAGAGGTGTATTTGCTTATCGGACCCGGGGAAAAATAGAGAAGGCAACATTATTTGCTCTGCATGATGAATGGATTCTGGCGGCTACAAATAAAAAGTTACTCAAGCATGCGGTTGCTTTACAGGGATCGAAAGTTGTTGATTTGGATGACCCATTACCAATTTCAAAGGATTCAAAGTATCTTAGGATGAAGAGGGCCATGGGCAATAAACATTTGGCAACTGTTTACCTTAACACTGAAAAGATTTCTGAGATCGATGGAAGATTTGGTATTCCTGATCAGATAGATGATCCGATGTTATCTTTGTTTTTAGGAGGAGCTATCGAAACTATAGGGCGTAGTTCCTATGCCGGAATTACTTTGAATTATAGTAAGAATGAACTTCTTTTAAATGTTTGTATGGATAGGAATTTATCTGATTTAAAAGGAAGTTCTCAAAATTCTATAGTGGTTAAAAATAAACGCCAAATTTTAGAGCCACCGAAAGTATCAGGATACCTAGGAGGAATTTCAATTTACCAACCCTTTGCGAAATTCTACAATAAGCGAGAGAATGTTTTTAAATCTACAATTATCCCTGGTTCTGAGTTGATTAAGGGAAAGTTTGGTGATTTTCTTTTTGGGGAATCGAAGGGTTTAAATGAAGGATTTTTTGGTGATTCGATTGTGTTTTTATCAGCTCAGGCCAATGATGCTGGTGTAGATGAACAAGGAATTAAGCTCCCAGGATTTTGTTTCATAGTTGATCTCAAAAAGACAGAGGGAGCAGAGGAAGCAATGAAGAATCTTTCTGAAGCGATGTTATCGGAAATAAGCCCTAAAAAGGGAATTGATTGGATCGCTGAAAATGAGCTTTATAATGGTGTAAATATTTTGATTTCGCGTATGAAGGATACTAAGGGGGTGAATTCACTTACTCCCGCATCGGCTCGTGTCCGGGATTTGTACATTCTGAGTTCTTCCCGAGACCTTTGTGCTGCCGTGATTGATTACCTTTTGGCTGAGGAAAAAATAAAAATGATTACTAAGGGGCTTTTGTTTAACGTTGAGTTTTCTGAGCTTTTACATTTTTTCTTAGCAAATAAAACCGCATACGAAGCGGAGTTTGTCAGAGGAGGGAGGAGCAAAAAACAAGCGAAAGAAGATTATGAAAATCTTTATAAGATTCTCAATGGGTTTGATTCCATTACAGGTTCCTCAGAAAGGGTGGATGGGGATTTTAAATTTCGGTTTAAGGGAAAATTAAAGCCTTTGGAAAAAATAAAGGTAATTGATTAACGTTTCCTTGATTGCTTAGCAGGTGGTTTTGATATCTTTTCGCTACTACCTCTTACGATGCGGCGTTGTGGAGATTGTTTCGTTGTCTTGCTGCTGGTTTTTGGAGTTGGTAATTTGCGTTGGACTGTTTGTCTTTGCCTCTGCTCAGCGACTTGTCTTTGAGCGATTTGATTTCGCCGTGCTCTATCTTCTGCGATTCTTTTAACTGCAGCGATTTTCTGCTGCTGCCTTGCTTGAACAGTTTGTCTTTGTTTTTGCTCAACGGCTTGTCTTTGAGCGATTTGATTTCGCCGTGCTCTATCGTCTGCGATTCTTTTAGCTGCAGTGATTTCCTGCTGCTGCCTTGCTTGAACAGTTTGTCTTTGTTTTTGCTCAACGGCTTGTCTTTGGGTGATTTGATTTCGCTGTCCTCTATCGTCTGCGATTCTTTTAGCTGCAGTGATTTCCTGCTGCTGCCTTGCTTGAACAGTTTGTCTTTGTTTGCCTGGATTGTTTTCCTTTATTGGGATCGCTTTAGGTGTTTTGTTTCCACTGATTGGAGGAACGATTACATTTGATTGTATGCGGTCATTAGTTTCTTTCGATGTTGTTCGGCTATGGTTTGCCAAATTTGGTATTTTTCTTTCTGATATGCGACTGCTTCTGTCAGGTTTGTTAATTCCATCAATTAAACCAACTGCTTTTATTTTGTTGTTATCAAGTCTTTGATTTGCCGGTCTTTCCAAATTCTTTTGTTTTTCGGAATCATTGTGGATATGTCTTCTTAGTTTTTTTTCTTGATCATTGTTAGCTAATTCATTCCAACCATTATCTACTTCTACTTTGTGTAATTTTCTTAATGTTGGTCGATTATTTGGTCTTTCCGGATGGCTAGATTTAATCCTTTCATGTACTACAATTTCATTTGATGAATGATTCGCTCGATTAATAGCTCCGCGTCCCCCCCTATTCTTTACTATTTGAAGAGTCGGGTGATTTTGCTGGTGATGCCTCACTAGATGATCTCTGTTCGGCCCTCGACTATGGATGTGGTTGTTACCCCCTCTAGAGCTGGACAAAATAAGAGTCACATTGTTGGTCGATAGAATCAGTGATGCATTCTGGCGGCGATTGATGACTGAAGTGCGGCAGTTCCTTGATCCAAAGTCTGTAATTTTAAGAAAGCTATAGTGGCTCGGGCCAATATTGCAGCGCGAATCAACCCAACGCCTGATGCCAGTTGTATGGTTCCACGTTGCTGTGGGAGGAAGTGGAGACCAACCGATGTGGCTTGAAGAAGTTCTCCAAGATACCCATGCGGGTGCCCATTCTCTTCCAGGTACCCAGCACCATCCAAGTGTTCTGTATTTAATCCATCTCCCGTAATGATAGCATGCCCATCCCCATGGTTCTGGTGATGTGAAATGCCAGCCCAGTTCAGTGTAATTCCATTGACCTACAGTGTATGGTGACCATTCTACAGTTTGAGAAGTGTTAGGTCTCCAAACTTCACCATAGTTATCTGTGGATAACCAGTCTCCGTATGGATCAAGAGATTCTCCGAAATCTTCTCTGGCTTGATTGTCAGGTACGAATTCAGGGAGGTCTTCTTCGGTTATATCCGTAATGTTTTCAGGGAACAGATCAGACGGTGGTCCCAACTCTTGTGGATTTTCTTTAACTGTTAAATCTGATGATTTTTCAGTTGGATTTTTTTCGATGGAGTCTTGATTTTCTTTGAGCTGTTTTTCTAAGTCATTAATCCGCTCGGTGAGCAGATCAATTTTTTTTAGGAGCAAATCTTCGCGTTGGTCCTGAGCGGGTTCAATTTTATCTACGATCGTTATAGGCTCAGTTGCTGGAGGGTCAATTATTCCAGGATCAATTGTGGCAGGATCTGGTACGGTTGTTTCTTTAGTGAGAATCTGATCTGCTCGGATGAGCAAAGTAGAGACAGCGCTAATTAGGAGTGTTATTCCTATGATATTCCAAATTTTCATCCTTCGTTTGACCTGATAGGCTTTAGTTTTATTCAAATAAAAATAAAAAACTTTTGCTACAGACAAAGTAATCTGTTGGTAATCTATTTATGATTATTTAATCAGGGTTCACAAAAAATGAACATTAAAAACATTTCATTAAGCGTATTTTTCTCTTTAGCCCTTTTTTCTAAGTTTGCTTTAGCTCAAATTCCGTCACGAGAAGGGCCAGGCAGAGGGGGTTCAGGTAATCATCCCGTGTTGAGAGCATTGGATATTAACGGAGATGGGTCCATTTCATCTAAAGAAATTGAAGAAGCATCGAAATCGCTTTTGAGCTTAGATGAAAATACGGATGGGATCATTTCTGGTAATGAGTTAAGACCTAATCGTTTTGGTAGGGGGCCACGATCGGATACTAATGAAGACGAAAGGAATGGGGCTATCCGTGGCCAGGGCGGACCGAGGCGAAGAACTGGCGGGCCGAGGCCAAATGATTTGGGTGAATCTTCATTGGATCTGGGTGAGTCTGGTATAGCCTGGTATCCTAGATTGGAAGATGGGATTTTAGAGGCGAAAAGGAT
>Ga0209403_10001289_pt1 | contig 33012 bp, 28 predicted proteins | sample ArcticOcean_MG_C_8_FD_187440 | JGI IMG/M metagenome (GOLD analysis project Ga0209403, IMG submission 187440) | Marine microbial communities from western Arctic Ocean - ArcticOcean_MG_CB11_86 (SPAdes) (version 2) | ecosystem: Environmental > Aquatic > Marine > Oceanic | place: Arctic Ocean...
TCCGATCCCGGGCGGTTTCGCAACCTGTCTGGAATACATCAACGATCAGGTCCAAGGCATCTACGACGCTAAGGCCGCCGAGTAAGGGCCGCCATACCGCACAACTCAAAAAGCCCGGAAATCACAATGATCTCCGGGCTTTTTTTTTGCGTACGAACACACACGCCAAATCGCTCCCCTTCATCTCTTCCCGACATAGTTTCCTTCATTCTTACGAAGAGCAGTCGTTAGGTTCGACAAAAAGAGCCGACTCCATACGCTAAAACCTTTGCCAAGTCTCGAGTATAAAACCTGCCTGCCTGGATAAACGGGAATAAACACGCATTATCCGAGAGTACTTCCTTTGCCCTCCGGTTAGCGAACTATCCTAAAAAACATGCGCAACACACTCTAATAAACGAGTCAGTAACCCAAGCGGCACAAGGCCACCGGGGCGGCTCAAATACTACGCGCAATTTCGACAAAAAAAAGACTTGCAATCCGCAAAGGATTTTTCTATAATGTCTCTTGAGCGAGTTAATAGACCAATCATCAAAACAGAAAAAAGGAAGACACTCATGAAAAAAACATTAATCGCAATCATCGCAGTCGGGGCCTTGGCCTTGGCAATTCCGGCAAGTGGGTTCAACGTCACGATCTCTGCAAATGCCGACAACACCCCTTGGGCATGTTACGCTCAACCCGGCACGACCCTGCCAGGGGGGCATGCTTGGCTTCCTTGGAATGCAGCCTCAGAGATGACGGGAGATGTACCGACCGGCTCATACAATTGGGTCGGAAAGTGGGCTCATTTTCATGAGGCAGTGACGTTTGACGTCGACGGCAGCGGCAATGTCCAGAACATTCAACCGCCCTGGGGCGCCAACGGCGAAGGCACCAGCACGTTGAACATCACCGGGCCGACTGTGGAATACGGTTTCTTCGGCAACAGCGGCAGTCTCGTGGGCCTTTTTGGACCCGGACATTACGGATGGGTTGGTGGCGATAATGTCACTACGGGCATATGGCCGAGTGAAACCGGTCGGCCAAGACTCAATCGGCACTCTACATCCAGTAACCCAGCGGGACTCCCCGAGATCAACTACTTGACCTTCAGAATTAACAGCGAAGGCAAGGTACATGATGTCAAACCGGAGACTGGCGGTGTTTTTGCAGTAGACGCCGCCGGCAAGGCCAGTAACGATACCAGCGGAGAGGCGATCGATATCGGCGGTGCTTACGTCGTGGCCGAACCCAGCCTCGTCCCAGAACAGGCCGGAGTCGATTTCAACTCGTATCGTTTCAACGATATACAGGACCAGATCGACAGCATCGAATCGACTCCTGGACCGCAGGGTTCGCAGGGCAAGGTCGGTTCGGATGGTCCAGTCGGCGACCAGGGTCCGCAGGGTAAGTTGGGCGATACCGGCGCAGCAGCTCCGTGTGTCACCTGTGAGACACTCTCCGACTCCACCTTCGATCTCGCCACCGCATTGCTGCTGGCTGATCCGTCCAACACGGTCACTGATTTCCAGAGCACCGTCCAAGCCATCGGCACAGTCGCTACCGTCGGAGCCGGCGGCAACATCTGCGATCCGATCCCGGGCGATTTCGCAACCTGCATGGAATACATCATCGACCAGGTCCAGACAGTCTACGACAGTCAGTAAGACTACTCCGTAAGGGCCCTTATACAGCACAACTCAAAAAGCCTGGAGATCACAACGATCTCCGGGTTTTTTTTTGTGTACAGACCACGCCTAATCGACCTCGTTATCCTTTTTCGGCACTGTAACTTCATTCAACGAAAAGCAGCCGTTGAAACTGTGATGAAAAAAAACGGTTGTATTCGCGAAAATGTTTGCAAAGACTATGGTAAACACGTTCCGGACGAGCCGCATACCCACGCAATAACCGAGAGTAGACCCTTTGATCATCTGTCAGGTCAGAGCACATCGCTGCTGGATTACAGTCTCAATCATCATGCTGTTCTGCCTGTTTTTCAGCCTACGCCATGGCTGTCGGGATCCGGAACCTGCCGCAAGCCCCACAGCCGTGACGGCGACAGTCTCGAGCGAACCCGAGACGATCACCGCCACCATCGACGGCCGTCCGATCGACTCGCTCTTCACCGACGACCCCGCCGACGACGGCTGGCACACGGAGGTGTTTAGCAAGGCGGCAAAAGCCCAATTAAAGATACTGGGCAGTCTGCTCGAGCAGACCAATCCCATCGACACGGCCCGGCTCACGCCCCTGGTGACAAACAAGTTTTCCTGCAGCGGCCTTCGGCCCGCAAATCTGCAGGAACGCTATGCCGACGAGGTCCTGACGGTTCTTGCCGCCGAGAATCCGCAGGATCCTGCTAAGGGCCTCGGTCCCTATCATGGGGTCGACGGCCTTGCCGAAGCCCTTGGCCGGCTTCGAGAGCCATTCGCTGGGGGCGGGGAACTGCAAGTCGATATCAAGATCTTCCGGGTCGAGCAGGAACCTGACCGGATCACCACGCGGCAGCATGTGTCGATCCGAGCCCGGGGTTCGGCGGTTTCATCCATCTGGGAAAGCGTCTGGCAGACCAGTAACCCACCGCGTCTGCACACCATCGGCCTGGTCGATTACCGGGAGACGATTCTGCGAACTCCCGAAACGCCGCTGTTTGCAGACTGTACCGAGGCGGCGATCGGCGGTAATGATTTTTTCCGGGAACAGCTGATGCACGGCACGTTCCATTGGATCGGCAGGCTCGAACGGGCCCATGGCCAGCATATTGCCGGCTACTCCGGCCTGGCAATCGGCGACGTGAACGGCGACGGCTTAGACGACCTGTATCTCTGCGAGGCCGGCGGGTTGCCCAATCGCCTCTTCATCCAGAACCCGGATTCCACCGCAACCGACCGCTCGAGCGAATCAGGTGTCAATTTCGCCGATACAACCGTCTCCGCTCTGTTAGTCGACCTCGACAACGACGGCGACCAGGACCTGGCGATCGGCACGCGCGCCGGGGTGGTTATCCTCGAGAATGACGGCACGGGACATTTCGAGCAGGCTTCGCACGTCACCAGCGCCGGGATGGGCTTCGCCCTTTGCGCCGCCGACTACGACGAGGACGGCGACCTCGATCTTTTTGTCGGCCGCTATAACCGCAACGCCGCCGAATCGGATCGCGCCGCACTGCCGATTCCTTATTACGACGCCAATAACGGCGCCAGAAACTTCCTGCTGCGCAACGACGGCGACTTCGAATTCACCGACGTCACTGTCGAGACCGGGCTGGATGCCAACAACAGTCGTTTCACCTTCTCCGCTGCCTGGGAGGATTATGACAATGACGGCGATCAAGACCTCTATCTGGCCAACGATTTCGGGCGCAACTGCCTGTATCGCAACGACGGCGGCACATTTGTCGATGTCGCCGCGACGGCGGATGTCGAGGATATCGCCTCCGGCATGTCTGTTACATGGGGCGACTACAACCGCGACGGCCTGATGGACGTTTACGTCAGCAACATGTACTCAAACGCCGGCAACAGGATCGTTACACAGGATCAATTCACACGCGACCTCTCCCCTTTCGCCCGCAAATCCTTCCAACGCCTGGCGCGCGGCAACACCCTTTTTGCCAACAACGGCGACAGCACCTTTACCGACGTCAGTGTCGATGCGGGGGTGACGATGGGGCGGTGGGCATGGTCCTCTCTATTCTGCGACCTCAACAACAACGGCTGGGACGACATCCTGGTGACCAACGGCAACCTGTCCGCTCCCGACACGAAGGATTTGTGAAGTTTTTTTTGGCGGCAGGTCGTGTCGCAAATACCAAGTCGTGCGGGAGAGCAGGAGGCCTACAGGGCGGCCAACTTCGAGGTTGTGCGCATGCAGGAGGAGGGGCGCTCGATGAGTGGCTACGAGCGGCACTGTGTCTTCCTCAATATGCAGGATGGGCGATTCGCCGACATCTCCCCGATCAGCGGCCTCGACTTCTCAGACGACGGCCGTGGCGCCGCCTTCGTCGACTGGGATCACGACGGGGACCTCGATTTCTGGCTGCGCAATCGCACGGCGCCGCAGCTCCGATACATGCGCAACGACGTGCCTACGGGCAACCACTTCCTGGCGATTCGCCTGGAAGGCAAGACGTGTAATCGGGACGCCATCGGCGCCCGGGTCAAGGTCCACTTGGGTGGCGATGAGGCGAAACCTTTGATCCGGACCCTCCGCGCGGGAGAGGGATTTCTCGCCCAATCCAGCAAGTGGCTGCACTTCGGGCTGGGCAGCAGCACCTCGATAGAGAAGGTGACTGTCCACTGGCCCGGCGGCGAACCCGAGATGTTCACCGGTCTGCAGGCCGACCGTCAGTACCATGTCACTCAGGGCACCGGCGAAGCCCGTCGGTGGACGCGCCCGCCCGGGAGGGGGCCCCTTACGCCCACGATCCTTGCCGGCAAGCCGGCGACCAGCGCGGGGCGTGTGTTTCTGGCATCCGGACCGCTGCTGCCCCATATCAGCTACCGGGATCGACAAGGTACGCAACGATTACTGAACCTGGACAATAAGGGGCCGACGCTGGTCAACCTCTGGGCCAGTTGGTGCGCGCCCTGCCACCGCGAATTGATGCAGTGGACCCGGGACCAGCAGCAGCTCAAAAATGCCGGGCTGAACATCATCGCCCTGAGCGTCGACAGCGTCGATGAAAGAAAGCAGACCGAGACGGCGGATGTCTGGCGATTGCTCGACAAGCTGCAGTTCCCCTTCGAGGCGGGTCTGATCGATAGCGCGTCGATAGACGGACTGCAGACAGTCAACGACCATATCTTCGCGCGCGTCGTGCCACTAGCAGTGCCGACCAGCTTCCTGATCGATGACAAAGGGCGGATCATGGCGGTTTATCGCGGAACAGTCGATGTCGACACGTTGCTCGAGGATGCCAAACTGCTCGACGCCGACGTACGGCAGCGCCGAACGCTGTCCGTCCCGTTCGAAGCACACTGGCTCGAGTCACCGCAGCATATGAGCATGGAGCACCTGGCACAGCTTTTCCTTCTGCGATCGGAGGTTGCCGAGAATAGGCAACGGACTCTCGACAATGGCGCTCTCTATCTCCGCGATGCAGCCGAGCATCAGCGGGGCGGGGCGGGTGTCTACGGACAGCTCGCCACTATTCTGCGGTATCAGAAAAAGAACGAGGAGGCCGCGACGGCACTGAGAAAAGCCGTCGAGCTCGCACCGGACGTCTACGAGTGGCGCATTGAACTGGCGGAGGCTCTGGTCCGTTCCGAACAATTTGCCCAGACGGCACAGCAATGCAACGAGGCGCTTCGGATCAATCCCCAGTCGTCCCACGCACACGCCCTGCTAGGCAATTCATTGGTCTATCTGCAACAGCTCGATCGGGCCCTCCAGCATTTTCGCGAAGCGGTGCGGCTCTCACCCGAGAACCCCGAATGGCTGCGCCTTCTCGGGGCCTTGCTCAACCAGAAACGTGATCCTACCGCGATCGTTCACCTGAAAAAATCGATCGGGCTGCGACCGAACAGCACCCATACCCGGATAAATCTGGGCGACGCCTTCTTCATCCAGAATATGCCGAACGACGGGATTGCCCAGTACCAGAAGGCAATCGAACTGGCGACCGCAGAGGGAAATGTCCAGTTGGCCGAACACCTGCGCGGACGCCTGCAACAACAGTAAGCAGCCTGCAAATATATTCTACCCCACCTCGGGACCCGCGATCGCGAACTGCATCTTCGGCACACCCGGGCACTTCAGCTTGCCCTTACACATGCGAATGAACGGGCGCTGCACCTGAAAGCCGAGTTCCGCTAAAACCGCATTGAACGCCGCCTGCCGGTCGAGGCTATCGACAATCACATCCTGCCCCCGGCATTGTGCGAGCGCTCGATAGAGCAGCGCCGCGGCAGTGGCCGGCGAATCGGCTACCACCGGACCGATTTGCGTAAACTCATCCCCTCCCCTGCCCAGGCAGAACCCGATGATCGCCTTGCCGTCCATCGCCACGTATCCAAGCTCCGGTGCCATCGACTGCAGGGATTTCAGAACGGACTTCCGCTCGGCCCCGAATATTTGCGCGTCATAGGTCGCTACGGCATTGATCAATCTCGCAGTGATCGGCTTGATTCTCACCGCCACAGACGGCGGGACTTCCGCGAAACTCCGGCACTCGTAGCGGGCCAGTCGAGACTCCTCCCGAAACCCCAGTGCATCGTAGAGCTTTTCGCCGGCCGGCGTTGCGTCGAGCCGAACCGGCCCGAACGCCTCGGCGTAATCGACCGCAGCCGTCAACAGCGCCTTACCCACACCGCACCGGCGGCTGGGCGGATCGACAAGCACCATGCCGATCCATGAAAAGTGATCCTGATAGGTCACCGTCGTAACCGTGCCGGCCGCAAGGCCATTGTGGAGCGCGACGAAGTTTCCGCCACCGGATGCAGCCAGCAGCATCCGCCAGTCATCCTCGAGCTGGTTCCAGTGAGCCAGGCCCTTCAAGCGCATGCCAAGGGGAATGTCCGCTTCGGTCATCGGCCGCAAAGCAACAGGTCCCGGGCCGCCATAGCGCCGATCCTGTGACAGGCGGTCGAGTTGCTTGTTGATATGCAGCAGCATGCTCGCCTTCATCCCCGCCAGCCACTTTCTGCCCTTTGCGGCACTGGCTTTCGTCGGGTATCCCCACACTCCCGAGCAACTCATCCGGCCGAACCCGAACGTGTTCAGGTCGCTTTTATCGAACGGCGGTTCCGCCTTGCACGGATCCTCGTCGACAGCGTTTTTCTTCACCAGCGACGGAAAGAGGTGGAGCATCAGGCTGGTTTCGAACTCGCCGCCGTGGACCTCTTCGGTGGCAGGAGAAATCAACTCCCAGGAATTGACCAGGAGAAACTTGATGCGCCGGTCTTTGCGATTGATATCGCGGATCGCCGGAGCCAATGAAAAGTTGCCGCCGTGAAAGTTGACGACGATGCAGGTGTGAAAATTCTGGGCTTCCAACTCATCCGCCCAATTGCGGACGAACTGCATCAGCAACTCCGGGGTCAGGCTGAAAGATCCGCGAAACCCGGTGTGTTCCAAGCTGGTGCCGACGGCCTGCAGCGGCAGCAGGCAAGCACCCAGCCCGGCAGCGACGAATTCGCCAAAATATTGCGCCAGTAGACCATCCGTATTCACCGGCAAGTGCGGACCGTGTTGCTCAAAAGCTCCGACCGGCCATACCGCAATACCGCTTTCATTCAATTGCCAGGCAGCCGCAGGGCTGTCCCCGTCTGCAAGTGCATGCGATCTCGCCATCGTATAAAGTTCCATTCAGTTGGAGGCGGGGCCCCATCTTGTCCCTGCCCCATCCGTGGGTTTCATCGATCCGTCCAGTACATCTTACTGCGGTTTCGCTTGACCTTCCATGACCTGCGAATACCGTAACTATACTGCCAAACCGAAATTCATACATATCTGTTCAGCGCCTGAATAAAAATCCTCGTTCGGCGAGGTTTTCGTCAGGGACCATTCATCCAGTAGCCAACAGGACGGGTCACATGGCCAAGCAACTTTTCAGCGATGTCGCAGGCAAAGTCGCAGTGATTACCGGAGCCGCCAGGGGACTCGGGCAAGGGACAGCGGAAACATTGGCTGAACACGGCGTGCACGTTGTGGTTGCCGACATTTCACCCAATGTTCACGAAATGTTCGACGCCATAAAAGAAGCCAATCCGGAAAACGATGGCTATTCCAAGGAAGTCGATGTAAGTGATGAAGCCGCTGTCCGCGACTTGATTGCCGGCGCGGTCGAGAAGTTCGGCCGGCTCGACATCATGGTGAACAACGCCGCCATGCATCTGAAAGAAGGACTTGTGGCCGATATGGATGTCGAGATCATCGATCGGATTTTCTCGGTCAATTTCAAGGGGATTTTTTTCGGCTGCAAATACGCCTCGCAGCAAATGCGGGAACAAAAGCACGGCGCCATCGTCAATCTGGGTTCCTACGGAGGAAAACTCGGTTTCCCGGGGTATGCGGCCTACTGTTCCTCGAAGGGCGCAGTTCATACGCTGACGATCTCCCTGGCCCGCGAGATGGCCCCGTACAACGTGACCGTCAACGCCCTGTGCCCCGGCCTGGCGGCCACCGAAATGCACTGGAGCTTTATGCGTAACGAGGCGAAAGAACGGGGCATGACGTTCGATGAACTGAAAGACGAGGAACTGGCAACGATTCCCCTCGGCCGGTACGCGGAAGGACGGGACATGGCAGGCACAATCATGTGGCTGTCGTCCGATGCCGGCTCGTATATGACCGGTGGCCTACTCAATCTCAACGGCGGATTGTATTTTGCGTAAGCATCGCAGTTCAAAAGCAAGGAGACTTCTATCATGACTCTGGGATTAATGGCCAAAGATTGCGAAATCCGCATTGACTACGACAAGCTTCGCAAAGATCGGGTTCGCAAGACCAACGAACAGATGGTCAAGGAAGGGATTGCAACGCTCCTGGTCTTCGATCAGGATTGGATTCGCTACATCACCAGCACAAAGGTCAACGACTGGGCCAACAACAAACTGCTGCGCAGCGCCCTGATGGTGGCCGGCGAGGAACCCATTCTCTACGAGCTCGGCAGCGCTATCGCCGCCAAGAAAAAGCTCTGCCCGTGGATCGCCGACCGCATGTTCCCCTCGATCGGTACCTGGCGGGGCGCCTTCCCACGGGCGGTAGGCGAGGCGAATGCCAAGAAGTTTGCCAGCATGGTCAAGGACCACCTCACTCAGTACGGCGTACAGAATGAGCCGGTGGGCATCGACCTGTCTGAGATTCCAATCATCCAGGCGCTGGAAAACGAGGGGATAAAAGTCGTTGACGGCCAGCAATGCCTGCTCAATGCCTCGAAGATCAAGACCGCGGAGGAGGTGGAGTTGATCGAGACGTCCATTTCCATCGTCGAGGCGGCGTTTTGGGAAGTCGTCAACACGGCGGCACCGGGCGTTCGCGAAAGCGACATCGCCGGGTCCATGCGCGAGACCATGTATCGGCTGGGCTCCGAGGAAATACAGAATATCAACGTCATATCCGGCAACCGAGCCTACCCGCATCCGCATGACTGGTCCGATCGCATGCTGCGCATGGGCGACATGCTTTTCATCGACGTGGTCAGTGTCTTCAACGGCTACAAGACATGCTACTACCAGACATTTGTGATCGGTAAGCCCTCCAGCCTGCAGCTCGATGTATACCAGAAATCCTATGACTGGCTGTTTGATGCCGTTGCAATGGTGAAGCCCGGTGTGAGTACCGCGGAAATTGCCGAAGTTTGGCCGTCCTATGAAGAGATGGGGCTGTCCAGCGAGGCCGAGGCCTTTGCCCTGCAGGTGGCTCACGGGATCGGCATCACGCACTGGGGGAAACCGGTGATCAGCCGGTTTTTCTCCTTCGACAACCCCGAAGTGATCGAAGAAAATATGGTCATGGCCTTTGAAACGTATTGCGGCGAAGGAAACGATGCGGCGCGAATTGAGGAGCAATTTGTCGTAACCAAGGACGGTGTGCGTCAATTGAGTAAATTCCCGTCGGCAAACCTGATCTCATGCCCCTGTGTCGGTTCCCTGCTGCCGTGAATGATATCTGAACGAAAAAGAGGTTAGAAGCAGTGATCAAATTAAGCGACGACATAAAGTCGTTAGCCGATTGGTGCCAACTCGGCTTTGTGGCACCCGACGCGAAAACAATGATGGACCGCCTGGTGGCGATTGGCTTCGGACCGTTCAAGGTCTATAACGTGGAAAGCCGCAACTGGGAAGGTGTCAATTACCGGGGCGCTGCCGCAGAGGATTATGCCCTCGAGGTATGCATGGCGGATTCGGGTACCTGGGATGTGGAAATCATCGTTCCACTGCCGGGAAGCGGCAAGACTATCTATTCCGAATATCTGGACAAACAACCCGAAGGCGGCCTGCATCACCTGGGAACCTACTTGCCCCCCAGCGAATACGATGCATCCTATAAATACCTTGAAGGGCTTGGCTATGCCCAGATCCAGGGCGGACCAATCTTAGGGAACGACCGCAACGGTCGCTTTGATTATTTCGAATCAGACCACGAATACGGGATTCTTCTGGAGCTCCTCGATATGCCGGAAGTTTATGGGACTCCCGATTATGAATATCCGGAATAGCTACTATGGCAAAACCAATCATGATGCCGGATCTGGCAGCCACGGCCGACACGATCACGTTGATCGAGTGGAAAGTAAAACCGGGCGATACGGTGAAGCGCGGCCAGCCGCTGGCAGCTATTGAAACCGACAAGGCAGTGACGGAACTCGAGTCGGTAGCCGAGGGAACCGTGCTGAAGCTGCTGGCAGAAGACGGCGATGTCATAGAGGTCGGCGAGGTAATCGCCTATGTCGGGGCGGCCGGAGAATCGGTGCCGGACACCGTGACGCCTACCGACACCACTGCCGAACAGCCGGAGCCGGACAAGGAAAAACCGATGGCGGCCAGGCGACCGGCAGAAGATGCGCCGCGCGTATCGCCCCTGATCCGCAATCTCGCGAAAAAAATGTCAGTTGATCTGGCGCAGCTCAAAGGAACGGGGAACCATGGCATGATCACCCGTCAGGATGTGCTTGACGCCGCGAATTCAAAACATTGAACCTCAACCCTGCACTCCCCACATGCTATATTCGACCGACGACATGCTCGAATTCTATCGCCAGATGCTGCTCATCCGGAAGGTGGAAGAGCGCTTGAGTCAACTTTTTCTGGAAGGCACTATTCCGGGCACACTGCATCAGTCTCTCGGCCAGGAAGCAGTGGCCGTCGGCATCTGTCGCGCCTTGCGTCAGACGGACGTTATTACCAGCACCCACCGGCCCCATGCCCATGCCCTGGCCAAGGGCGTCTCCCTGCCGTCGTTCATCGCCGAATTGCTGGGCAAGACTTCCGGCTGCTGCAAAGGACGAGGCGGCTCAATGCATGTCGGTGATATTACCAAGGGCATGGTGCCGTCCATCGCCATTGTAGGCGGCGGCATCCCCATCGCCACGGGCGTGGCGCTGGCCTTCAAGAGGCGCGGGGAAGACCATGTCGCCGTGTCGTTCAGTGGTGATGGCGGCGTCGCCGAAGGCATCTTCCACGAAGCAGTCAACATGGGAGCGATCTGGGATTTGCCGATTTTGTACGTCATCGAAAACAACCGGTACGCCGCTTCCACACACTACTCCCGCAACACCAAACTGGAGCAGTTGTCCGGGATAGCAGCCGCTTACGGGATTCCGGGTGTCACAATCGACGGTAACGACGTGCTCGAGGTGCATGAAACGGCTCGAACCGCCGTCGAGCGAGCCCGCGCCGGCCAGGGGCCAACCATCATCGAGGCAATGACCTACCGCATCACCGGGCATAACCGACGGGACCCGTGCAACTACATGCCGGAGGAAGAACGCGACCACGCGCTGGAGCAGGAGCCCGTGAAACGCTTTGAAAAAGTTCTCTTGCGCGACGGTCACGCGGAAGCATCGCTGCTGGCGGAAATGCAGACCGAACTGGAAGCCGAAATCGAAGCGGTCATCGAGACCGCCCTGGCAGCGCCGGATCCCGATCCGGAAGAAGCGTTTCGATATGTCTACGCGGAGCCGCTGGAATCATGAAAAAACTCGCCATAGCACCCGCACTCCGCGACGGGCTGATAGAGGAAATGCGCCGCGACAAAAACGTTTTCTGTATGGGCGAGGACATCTCCATACCCGGTGGCTGGGGTGGCGTATTCACCGTCACCCTCGGATTGGAAGAGGAATTTCGAGATCAACTCATCGACACCCCAATCGCCGAAGCCGGGACTGTCGGTCTTGGCATCGGTGCGGCGCTGGCAGGGTTGCGTCCTATCCTGGATATCCAGTACAGCGATTTTCTCTTTCTGGCGATGGACCAGATTGTCAATCACGCCGCCAAACTTCGCTACATGTCGGGTGGCACGCTTTCCGTACCGTTACTTATCCGAGCCCCAGTCGGCGCCACTGGCAGAGGGGCTCAACATGCGCAGAACATGGAACGTTATTTCACTGGCGTACCCGGCCTCAAGGTCATCTGTCCCGCCACCGCCTATGATGCCAAGGGCCTGCTGAAGGCCGCGATCCGCGATGACAATCCGGTTCTCATGTTTGAACACAAGCTTTTGTACGGGTCGAAAGGAATCAGCGCCGCACCAGGTGGGATCGATGCCTCCAGCGAGATTCCCGATGAAGACTTCATCGTGCCAATCGGCAAAGGAATCGTTCGCCGGTCCGGTGGTGACGTCACCATTGTCGCCACGTTGCTGATGATGCATTTAGCACTCGCGGCAGCTAAAGAACTGGCCAGCCAGGGTATCGAAGCCGAGGTGATCGATCCGCGTACGCTCGACCCGCTCGATTGGCCGTTGATCGAGCAGTCAGTGGCAAAAACATCGCGTGTCATTATTGTCGAGGAAGGACCGAAAACCGGCGGTTGGAGTGCCGAAGTCGCCGCCAGCCTCGGCGAACGGATGATGGAATATTTGACCGCACCGATACAACGTGTTGCTTCGCCCGATATCCCCGTCCCGTTCGCTCCGGCACTCGAGAATGCCTATCGCCCGAACATCCGCCAAATTATTCAGGCTGTCGAGAGCCTGATTGCCCTCGGCTGACGCCCGCCCCCAAGCCGGACGACCCCCTGTGCTCCTGATCACGATCGATACGGTTCAAGGATCTTCTCCGCAGAATCAACCCAGGATGAGCCACAGCCCTCCGACCGACGCGAGCACCAGCACCGCGTGATCGAAAATCCGCCGCGGGATATACGGCAAAAGCCACCACCCCAGCAAGGCGCCGCCAATGACCCCGGGCAAGACACAGGCATCGAACCGCAACGTCTCGAAAGTGATCTCCCCGGCAAAGACGTACAGCGGCACCTTCATGCAGTTGATGATGAAGTAATACCATGCCCCCGTACCGATGAACTTCTCCTTCGAAAACCTTACTGCCAGCAAATAGATACTCATGATCGGCCCTGCCATGTTGCCGACGGTCGTGGCAAAACCCGCAGCACCTCCCATACCCCAGACAAAGGCCGAGTGATCCGGCACCTCATCGACCTTCAGCTTCGACGTAATCACCTGCATGATGACCAGCAACAGGATCAATATCCCGAGAAGCGGCCGTAGCACAGAACTGTTGATGTGCAAAAAAACGAAACCGCCTATGACCATCCCAATGAGGACACCGGGAAAAAGCCTCCACAACTTCGACCAGTCCGCATGCTGCCGGTAGCGAATCAGCGACATGATGTCGCCACAGATAAGCATCGGCGTGATGACTCCGACCGCCGCCTTGGCGTCGAAAATGAGAATCAACAGCGGCATTGAGATCACCCCCAACCCCGGCATGCCGGTCTTCGAAAAGCCTACCACTGCTCCGACTGCCAGCGCAATCCCCCAGAACCAGTAGTCCATCACATCACCTTTCCAGACAATCGGAGCAACATGGCGTCCGTTTTAATTTCCAGTGTGTCGTTCATATGCGGCAGGAAGTATGACAACAACATGGGCAAAAGCAACGTTGCACACGGTCCAATCACCGATGTAGTCGTATCCGCATCAGATAGCACGGACGCTTCGGCACGGCAAAAACCACCGCAAAACTTTCATCAAGATTACAATGATTGACATTAAAAAAAAAGTGAAGCAACAAATGGAGCTCGAATTGCCCGAGACAGGATAGCCAGATTTCTGAAATTCCCTTATCAAACGCCTATTATCTTCTGCCAATTCTGTATTATTGTACCGCGTACAGCAATCCAACTGGTAGAGGACTGGCATGAGCAAGGAACGCGTTGTGTGCACCGCGTCGATCGATGACGCCGCGGTCGACATTCTCAGCAAGCAGCTTACCTGTGAGGTACTGCCGGATACCAGTGTGGAAACCCTGATGAATGCCCTCGAGCACACTGTCGGCATCGTCTGCCGCGGCGAGGGCAAGGTGCCGGCCGAAGTCATCGACGCAGCCACGGAACTGCGGGTTATCGGGCGACCCGGCGCCGGCTATGATGCCGTCGACGTCGAGGCTGCAACGCGGCGCGGCATACCGGTGGTACTAGCACCGGTCGGCGGATTTGCGGTCGCCGAAGGTGCTGTGGCCATGCTGTTGGCCCTCATCAAGAACTTGCCACAGGCCGACGAATGGGTCAAGACCGGCCAGTGGAGCCAACGCTACAATACGCCGTGCGGCGATCTCACCGGACACACTTTGGGCATCGTCGGATTCGGCCGCATCGGCCAGCACCTTGCCAAGCTCGTGCAACCGTTCGATCTCCGGACCGTGGCCTTTGACACCCAGGTGTCGACCGACGCCATGGCGGACCTGGGCGTCGAGAAGGTCGAGCTGGAGACGTTACTGGCGCAGTCCGACTATGTCTCACTGCACGTACCGCTGCTCGCGGAGACGAAAGGATTGATAACGTCCGACCGCCTGGCCCAAATGAAGCGCGGCGTGATCCTGATCAACACGAGCCGCGGGGGCGTTATCGAAAGTCTTGACATCATCGCTGCGGCCCTGTCCTCCGGCCAGCTCGGCGGTGTCGGACTCGATGTTTTTCCCGACGAACCGCCGGACCACAAACACCCGCTGTTCCGTCACGAACGTTGCCTCTGCGCCCCGCACTATATCGGCATCAGCAAACTGGCGTGGAACCGCATCTGTTGCACCATGGCCGAAGGGATGGACGCGGTGCTGCGTGGCAAAAAACCGGAATTTTGTATCAACCCACAGGTGCTGTGACTGTTCCTGGATTGATCAGGACGGCAAGTATTAATCAACGCGGGAGCATTAAGACGGGAGAATCAGGGCGGAAGGACGATGAAAAGACGCGATGAGGAGGATAGATGAAGGAAAAAAGGAATACGATAAGATGAGCACCAGTTCAAATATACGTATCGGCATCGTCGCGGCCAAGTGGCACAGCGAAATCATCGACACGATGATCGATGTCGCCACCGCCGAAGCCGCGGCGACCGGTGCGGAGATCACAGAATGCATACGCGTGCCCGGATCCTACGAAATGCCGTTGGCTGCTGATGTACTGCTGGAGAAAAACGAGATCGACGCAGTCGTCGTACTTTCCTGCATTTTTCGCGGCGAGACCCAGCATGGCGAAGTCATGGGGCACGTCGTGCATCACGCCCTGGTGAACCTGCAGCTCGTGCATCGAAAACCCATCGGCATGGGCATCATCGGTCCCGGCGCCAGCAAGGAACAAATGCTCGCGCGCAAGGACGAGTACGCCCGCGACGCTGTCAGGGTTGCGCTCGACATGCACAACGTCCTTACCGAGGCTCCGGACGAAAACCGGTAGACGCTTGCCGGCTTTCACAGTGCCGACAATCGATCCGGCAACCTTCCGGGACTGGACCGGCAGCAATGCCCTGCCACTTCGGAACAGCCCTGCTTCCTGCATTGAATGTTGGTCGGATTACCCGATAGTAAGGCTGGGAGCTCCTCCCGTCCTCAACACTATAAACTCACTGCCCCCTCACCCGCTATGGCCAATCGACCTACAGCAATCATCACGGGTGCTTCCCAAGGAATCGGTGCAGAGACTGCACGCGAATTCGGACGACGCGGCTACGCCGTCACCGTCACCGCACGCACTCGGGACAAGCTCGAAAGTGTTGCCGATGATATCCGCGGCGCCGGTGGCAAAGCGCTGGTACACGCCGGCGACCTCTGTGACCTTGACTTTGCGGAGTCCGTAATCGACGCAACGATCAAAGAGTTCGACCGCATCGACGTACTGGTAAACAACGCCGCCTGGCGTGATGTCGTCACGATGCGCAACATCACCAAGGAATCGTGGGAGCGCACACTGCGCATCGCCTTGACAACGCCAGCTTTCATGGCACGCTGGGCCGCGGTGCAAATGGAAAAGCAGGGCAGCGGGGTAATCATCAATATCTCAAGCACGATGTCGGAGCGAGCCGGCGGCATGAGCCCGGCCTACGAAGCCTGCAAGGGCGGACTCAATTCCCTTACCTACGAACTCTCGGCACTGTACGGGCCAACCGGCATCCGTGTTGTCGGCGTCAATCCCGGTGCGATCGACACAGAAATGTCAAACGATTACACCGACGAAGAAAATACCGCCGAGATGCATTCGACGATGTGCGGCATGACACCGCTGCGGCGTTTCGGGCAACCGGTGGAAATGGCCCGGACCATCGCCTGGGTTGCCAGTGACGAAGCCTCCTTCATAACCGGCACATGTATCGTTGCCGACGGTGGAATCCAGACGCAACTACATCCGTCAAACATGCAACATCTGACGTTTCCCGATGAATTCGACAGGTGAACCCGGGCGTCAGGCAGAGCAATTTCGATTCTCAGAATCGCGGAATATAAATACACGCCCCCCCCAACCAGAGAACGCGTGCGAACAACTCCGACTCGTGTCATCTTTACCCTGACTATCGACACCGCCCACGCGGGCGAATTCGAAAACGGCACGGGACCGGTCGATCGCACGGTAGAGTTCGTCAGCATATGTTGCCTGCGATGAACATTCCTACAGACTTCCAGCGTGACTGTATGACGCTCCGCTCGATCGCCGACGAGGTCTCGGCGCTCGCCGGGCACATGGCCCAGGCGCAAAACGAGATGGGCGCTCGCAAGCGTGGCTATTTCCTGCCGAACGAAGATGACCAGGTTCGCCGCATTCTACTGGCCTATCGGAACTATCGCATCGCTCTTTTCGAGATCATTCACCGCTATCGGGAACTCGACGAATTCGATCAGGATGAAGAGCAAATGCTGGCCTTCCTCCTGGCATTCGGCAGTGCCGTCATATTGTTCAACTGGTCATCACTGCTGGTTAATACCTATCGGGACATTCCGCACATCCGTGCCAAACTGAACGAAGCCGATGCCCGCTTCGGGATGCCCGCGAACCTGTTCGAACAGATCTGCGACTCACTAAGCAACGCCGATAACCTGGTGCAACTGCGTGACGCCGCGGACAGCTTCGCAGACCATGACGACTGGCACACGAGCGCCGCCGTGAATACGGATTTCGCGTGGCTGATAGACGAGATCAGACGGCAATACGAGCAAGTCCGCCGGTCGCATGTCGATATCTTCCGCAGCCATGTCGGGCGGCGCCTTCAGAATCTTCAGGACAAGGCAAAACAGCCGCTGCGCAACGCCGGCTACCTGATCCGTTCGTGGGTCATGGATGTCTTCGGCAATACCTGGCTGACTTTGGCAGACTATCCGACCGTACCCGAACCGCATATTGACGCCTTCCTCGACCTCCTGCAACCGGGAGATTTTTTCATCGTGCGTCCGGAACAAAAAGCGAGTACTGTATTCTTACCCGGATGGTGGACACACGTCGCGCTGTACCATGGCGGGATCAAAAAACTCCGGACTATCGGTGCCGACCGCTGCCAGCATGTGACGGCAACGATGTCGATGCTTGGCGACGACTCGCTGGTGACGATCGAGGCACTGGCGGCAGGGGTCGTCTGCAATCCGATCGAACGGACGTTACGTGTCGATCATGCAGTGGCCGTCCGCCCTCGGCTGACGCTGAAGAATCGGCTGCAGGCAATTGACAACGCCTTCGGGCATTTTGGGAAACGTTATGATTTCGAATTCGACTTCAGCCGCTCGGACCGCCTGGTCTGCACGGAATTGCTGTACCGCTCCTATCACGGTCTCGGTGACATTGCCTTTAGCCCAGTTACCCGCCTCGGACGCCCGACCATCTCAGCCGACGACATTGCGGCATACATTATGCGTACACTGACTGACAACACCGGAACTTTCGAACTGCTGGCGATGAGTTTCAAGCCCCCGGACAGTGATGCGGAATTCCTCACTGGCGAGGCATGCCGTCAACGATTTAAAATGACAGCCTCCACCTAACACCCGGTGCAAATCATGAAAACCATCGGCATGATCCTGATGGCGTTTTTTGCGATAGTAGCGGGTGCTCAGAGGCTGACATTCGAAAGAAATCTCCACGACTTCGGGGACCTCACCGGCACGGAAACCGTCAGCACGACCCTCAAATATAGCAACACCGGCGACCGGGAACTCGTCATCAAAAACGTCCGAACCACCTGCGGGTGCACGGCCGGAGTCCCGGCAAAGATGATCCTGGCGCCCGGCGAAGAGTCTACAGTCGAAGTTTCTTTTTACGCGAAGGGAAAACGCGGCAAACAACGCAAGCCAATCACCTTCACAAGCAACGACACGGAGCAGGCGAGCCAAAAGATTTTCATCACGGCAAATATACGGACCCTGTGGGCATTCAGACCGTCCACGGTCGATTTCAACATCTCTGACGGCACCTACGAGAACACTCGTGACACGTTTGTTGTGGAGAATACCAGCAACGAGACATTGACGGTCCTGAGTATCGAACCGCAAAATTCCCGGATCTCTGTACTCCAGGCCCATCGCGTCAAACAGGAACTGGAACCCGGCGGCAGCACGACCTACACCATCGCAATCGATCCGACATACCGCCCGAAACGTCGGCTCAGCTACAGTCGCGTGACTGTCCACGCCAAGATCGGTGACACCACGAAAGTCCGCACGCTGGGTGCCTACATTCGCAACATAAGAAAAAGATCTATCCAAGGCCTCAAGCCGAAAACTGCCGCCCCGGAAATCACCCCCAGCTCCGGCACCTCCGAGAAAGCCGAACTGTAAAACGGTAAAACAACTAACCCAACAAACGATCGCCGGACGCTTATCCACTCTTGCAAAAAAAGTGATATACTCTAACGTAATATGTGAATAAACGACGACGACATATCGTCGAATAATCCAGTTTTCAACACGCCGCCTCAACGTGAGAAACGAAAAACCGGAGTTTCCAAATGAAACGTATTTGCTTCGCATTCTTCATCGCTATTACTGCCATCGGGTACAGCCAAACCCTTTCGTTTGAGAAAAAAACCCACGACTTCGGTGACATTGACGATGTCGGCAAAGTCGCAACGCAGGTCAAGTTCAAGAACGCCGGTGTCAAAACGCTGGTCATCGAGGATGTCCGCGCCAGTTGCGGATGCACAGCTGGGACGCCGGCAAAGAAGCAGCTCAAACCCGGCGAAGAGTCGTACCTGGATGTCACCTTCAACCCGCAGGGAAAACGTGGCAACCAGCGCAAGTCAATCACCTTCAAAACCAACGATCCGGTGAATCCGACGCAGGCGATCTACATCACGGCACGGATCAAGTCGATTTGGGATTTCCAGCCGGCAAAAGTCCAATTCAACGTTCAGAACGGCGTCTACAGCAACTCGGAAGCGAAGTTCGACGTCGTCAATAACAGCAAGGATACGCTGAGCATCCTGAGTATCTCAAGCAGCAACCCGAACATCACGGTTGTCGACCCGGAGAAGGTCAAGCGCGATATCGAACCGGACAGCACCTCGTCATACGAGGTTCGTGCCAACACCGATTTTGTCCCGAACCGTAAAGCGCTCTACGCCCGTTTGACCTTCAAAACCAAGCTCGGCGACACATACAGTTCCCGCACGCTCTCGGTCTATATCCGCAATCTCACCTTCAAGTCCCCGCGCTATGAGGGCTCCAAGACGAAATTGAAAAAACAAGACTCCGGCACTGCAAAGAAAGAAGGCTCCAGCACCGAGAAAAAGGAAGCCCCGGAAAATCCGGAAGAGTCCAACAAGGAAGGCTCCAATAAATAACCCGTTTTGCTGGAGAAACAGTCAATTTTGACCGTCGCTCTTCTCTGGCTTTCTGGAACTGCAGCTGCGGTTCTTCTTGACCGTCTTTCGTCTCTGTCTTCCTGTAGAGTTTCGGTCATCCTCGACCGTCAACGTACTGTAAAATGCTGATTGCCTCGCCAACCGCATGAAAAGACCAGCCGTCGCTTTACTCAAATGTCTGACGGAAGCCCATGGCGCACCCGGCGATGAAGGCATGGTACGCGACATCGTCGCCGCCAAACTCACGGGTACGCCTATCTTCGACCGCACCGGAAGCATCATCTACGAATACAGCGGCAGCAGGAAAACGCCGCGGGTGATGATCGAGGCGCACATGGACGAGGTCGGCTTCGTCGTCCACTCGATCACTCGCGAGGGGTTTCTCCGTTTCGTTCCGCTCGGCGGTTGGTGGGGGCACACGCTTCTGGCGCAGCGCGTGCGAGTACGCACCAGTGCAGGGCAAGAGCTTACCGGCATCATCGCCGCCAAACCCCCTCACCTGCTGGGTCCCGGCGAACGCGACAAGGTCCTGAAACTCGATCAGATGTACATCGATATCGGCGCTGCAAACCGCGACACGGTCGCCAAGCTCGGTGTCGCCATCGGTGACACCGTCGTCCCTGATACCCCTTTCACCCGCCTCGCCCACACCAATTGCTACGCCGCCAAAGCCTTTGACAACCGCGTCGGCGTCGGCATGCTGATCCAGGCAACCCAGGCCCTGCAGAAAGTCAAGCATCCCAACACCCTGCTTGCCGTGGGAGCTACCCAGGAAGAGGTCGGCATCCGCGGCGCCCGCACCGCCACGCGCGTTGCCGACCCCGATGTCGCCATCGTCCTCGAAGGTCCTCCTGCCGATGATCTGCCAGGGAGCATCGCCGACGAGAACCAGGGGGCATTAGGCAAGGGCGTGCAGATCCGCATGATGGACCCGAGCGCCATCAGTAACCGGCGCCTGGTCAATTTCGTCATCCAGACAGCCGTCGCGGAAAAGATTCCGCATCAGCTTGCAGTACGCCGTTCCGGCGGCACCGACGCCAAGGAGATCCATCTTCACGGCATCGGTGTGCCCACCGTGGTGATCGGTGTGCCGGCGCGCTATATCCACACGCACAACAGCATTATCGATATCAATGATTATCTCGCCGGCGTCAAGCTCGTGACGGCGCTGATCCGGAAACTCGACAAGAAAGCAGCTGCCAACTTCGTCAAATTCTGAAATAGGGTAACGAACAGGTTTTATTCGTTCCTCTCAGCGTTACCCGACTCGCCTTCAACACGACTTTTACCCGGTTGCAGCACTCTATTTTGCACTGGATGCAGAGTGGGTGGAGGATTGCGAATGCAACCTTACAGCCGGCAATTGGTGATCTGTGTCTCGAGAATCGCCGACGCACCGAGCGCTTCCAGACGGTCCATGACATCGATCATCTCGCCGCGCCGCACCATTACCTGCACCGCACACCATGCCGAATTTTCCAGTGCATTAACCGTCGGCGAGTTATACCCCGGCGTGATTTCCTCCGCCGCAGCCAGCTTGTCTTTCGGGATATTGTACTCCAGAAACGAATAGCTTCGGGCGATCACCACCCCTTCGAGCCGGCGGACAACGCGGTCTGCCAGTTCCGCATGCTGCGGCGTACTATTCTGGATCACCACCGATTCGTAGCACGCAATCTCGTCGAGCACCCGCAAACGGTTCGCTGCCAGCGTGCCCCCTGTCTCCACCAGATCGACGATAACGTCCGCCACGCCAAGCGCAATCATCACTTCGACACTGCCCGTTAGCTTTACTAGATGCGCTTCAACGCCGTGCGACGCCAGATAAGCCCGCGTCACATTCGGAAAACTTGTGGCAATACGCTGACCGGCAAGGGAAGCAACCGAGTCGCCGGGCGCATCCTCCGGCACACATACGGCCAGCTGGCACTTGCCGACCCCAAGCTGCAGGCGGGTCTGTACGTCGGCCCCCGACTCGGCAACCAGATCACTGCCCGTGATCCCCATGTCGATAGCACCTTCCGCACAGAGGACAGAAATGTCGTCCGTACGCAGAAAGGTGATGTCCACATTCATATCGCGGACACGCGCGAACAGACTGCGGTTCTGGCGACGGAACGAAAGCCCCGCCTGCTGCAGCAACTCCGCTGCGATCTCTGCAAGACGCCCTTTGCTGGGCACGCCGATACGTAGGTTTTCCATATTGCACTCCTGTTTCAAGGATTTCAGGTTTCAGTGGTGATCGGCAAATGGCGACCTGCTCATCTGACCAATTCCTCCCTCACCTCTCCTTCCCGTCACTTCTCCCGTCCTGCTTTCTCGTCTAATCCCGACAAGCCAAAACGTCGGGCCAGCTCGGACTCGACTTCCTCCAATTGAATCATTTTGTAACCGAGCATCACGAAAAGATGATAAATCAGGTCCGCCGCCTCATGGATCGCATGTTCACGGCCTGCGTCTCCCGCTTCACCGGCAGCCTCGACGACTTCCGCCGCTTCCTCGATGATCTTCTCACCGATCTTGGGCACACCCCCGGAAAAAAGCGTCGTTGTATAGGATTTCTCCGGCGGATTCTTGCGACGGTCCTCGATGATTTCCATCAACTGCGCCAAGACTCTGCCGGTCTCTTCGGTTGCCATGTCATTCTCCCACGCAGCAATTGCGGACATGTAAGATGCCGGAACGATGAAGAAAGTAAAGGCAAAGCGATTGCAGACGGGGAATTTTTCGCATTGTTTTTTTTCCTTTCGCGTGTTCCGAAAGTCCCGAACGCCGCTTCAAGATTGGAGGCTGTGGATGCGTGGCTTCCGCAAGCGTTGTTTTACGGGCTTGCGTGGCTATAATCATCTCCAATGATCACACGAAAACAATTGACCGACGATCTCACAGCGCTGGGCCTGAAGCCCGGCGATGTAGTAATGGTGCACAGTTCGCTCAGCGCCCTCGGGCCGGTCGACGGTGGCGCCGACACGGTGGTAGACGCCCTGCTCGAGGCCATCGGGCCGACCGGCACGGTGATCGCGCCGGCCTTCCGTGACAGTGTCTGGGGCGAGCCCGAAAACTTCACCTGCACGGACTGCGACTGCAGCAACTCCGACGGCCTGTGTCACAGCCGGCAGCCTGGCTTCCAGGGGATCATTCCGGAGAAATTGCGTCAGCGCGCAGATACCGTGCGCAGTTGTCATCCAACGCATTCCTGGGTGGCACTGGGACCTGCTGCTGCGAAACTGTGCAAGGACCACCGCGACAGCCCCACGCCATGCGGCCGCGGCAATCCGTTCGAAGCGCTGGTCAGGCTCGACGGCGTCGTATTGATTCTCGGGGTTCAGGTCAATGCGATTACGCTGTGGCATTACTACGAGGAAATTCTGTGCGTTCCCTACCTCGGACATTACTGGCCAAAGCAACGACATTTGAATCACTGTGTGCCCGGCAAGCGCATTCAATATGAATTCCCCGGCATCATGCAGGACGTCTGCCGGGCCGCCGGCATCCTGCGCACCGGCCCGGTCGGCAAGGGCTCGTCCGGAATAATCCGATCCCGGGACTTCGAAAGTTTCATGGCAACGATCATGGCCGACGACCCGTCCTGCATGATCCTGCGCCCGCCCGATCGCGACAGCGATGACCTGGCTTTGGACGCACTGAACAAGGGCGCTGCCATGTTGCGCGCCTGGGCTCAGGGCCCGGCGAAGGCGCCAAAGAGCTTTGAAGTCCAGCTGGCGCCGATCGACCCGTTTGCAGACCGTGCGGTTGAACGCGCCGATTGTCCAGCCTACCTTGGCCGCCACGATGCCGACGGTCGCAAGGTCGCACTCTGTTCCGCAAACGGCATTCACCCGGACCTGGTCCAATACGGTGGTGAATTCCGCACGTCCGGTCCGGCCCTGTGCGAAACCTGCCCATGGCACCAGAAATATCCAGATCAACCCGCAAAATGACTGGCGACGGAATCAGCAAATCCGACGACTGGAAAAGCACATACGATGAATGATCAAAATGAAACGGCAGAGATAATCGTCCTCGGACGCAACGTCCTTGGACCAATCGAGGGGCCGTTGTTCGGACAGTTTTTCGAACTCGGCGGCCGCTGCGTCAACAACGGCGTATTCGAACCGGGCAGCCCGCGGTCGCGCGAGGATGGTGTACGTACTGACGTGCTCGAGGCACTGCAGGAACTGAAGGTCACGCATATCCGGTACCCGGGCGGCTGCGGCGCCTCCTACTTCAAGTGGGAGGAACTCGTCGGACCGGTGGCAGAGCGGCCACGGGCCAAGTTGTTCCGGATGACCGGCGCCTCGCAGTCTACGGCTTTCGGGATTGCGGAAGCGTATAATTACTGTCAGGAGCTTGGTGCCGAACTGTACATGATCGTCAATGCTCATATCGAATCGCCGGACGATGCCGCCAACCTGGTCGAGTATCTCAACGGCACGACGCCGACCCGTTACGCCGACCTGCGCCGGGCCCACGGCCGCGAGGCCCCATACAACGTCAAGATCTTTGGACTGGGCAACGAGATTTACGGTGACTGGCAGAACGGGCAGATGACGGCCGAGGAGTACGCCAGGTGGTTCCGGCAGGCAGCGATCCAGATGAAGCGGGTCGATCCGACCATCAAGCTCATCGCCTGCGGCGCCGGCCGTGTCAATCCCGAGTGGGATCGGACCGTGCTGTTCGAAACACTCGGACACCTGGACATGATCAGCATGCACAATTACGTCGGCCGCCCGGTCTTTCGCGACTGCATGGCCGCCAGTCGAGTGCTCGAGGAGATGCTGACAGCAGTCAATGTCGCGATCGACGAGGCCATGGACACCACGCTTGGAGCGCATCCCAGAACGCGCCGCGAGCTCGGAGAAGCACCGCAAGTCGACAGGCGCCCGACCATCGCCTTCGACGAATGGAATGTCTGGTACCGAGAATCCCACGCAGAACTCGCCGATGTCGAAGAAAAATACGATTACACGGATGCGCTGACGATCGCGACGATATTTCATTTCATCCTGCGCAACACCAAAAGCATCGAACTCTCGAACATCTCCCTAGCGGTGAACATGATCGGCCACATCTTCACCGACAGTGAACGCTGCGTGCGCCAGACCATCTGGTACACACAGAAACTGATGGTCGATCATCATCGCGGCACTGTTGTCGACAGCGCGGTCGACGCACCAGTGTTCTCGGCCAAGCACGAACGCTTCTTCTGCGGCATCGTTGACCCGGAAAGCGCGAAAGACGAGAAACTGCCGACGCTTCTGCATTACGACGATGTCTCAGCACTCGACGTACTCGTCAGCATCGACAGGGAAAGAAAAACTGCATGTCTGTCTGTGGTACAGAAACTGGAGGACAAGCCGTTGACGGTGACTCTGACGTTCCGCAACCTGCAACCGACCGGTGACACCATGGAAGTGGCGCGGTTGACCGGTGACTCGCTCGACGTGACGAACACTCTCGACGAACCGGACAACGTTGGAATCGCAACTGAAACAACTCCTCGCACGAACACCTTTACGTTCCCGCCTGCAAGTCTTACATTCCTGACATTCAACATCGAGTGAGACACTATGGATACGTCATTCAGCAATACCCGAGAGAGCATAAAAACGGCGCGGCAATGCGACACACACTGGGCGAGCCTGACGCGAGCGCAGCAGATACAGTCGATCGAGCTCGACGGGTTTGTCGTTATTCCGAATCTGCTGTCGGCAGATCATCTGGAAATGATCCGCGATGAAATGTCACGGGTGCCGACGACGGCAGTTGATTACAGCGAACACAACCATGGCAACCGCGACCTCATCGCCACCGACTCCCCGAACACGCTTGAAGTCATCGCCAACCCGGAAATTCTCGAGTTCCTGTCCGACCTCTTCGGAGACCGGCTGATCTGTACGTCCGTTGGCTATTCGGCTTCAGATCCGGGGCATCCGGGCATCGTACTGCACACCGACTCACAGCCTTACGGCTCCGAGATTTTCGGCGTCCAGGCGAGTTCACCGGTACTGGCACGAGTGTTATATTATCTCGATGACCTGACGCCTGAGTGTTCGCCGTTCAAGGTTATTCCACGATCGCACCTGTCGATGAATCACGACGGCCATCCATACCAGCGCTACCTGAACCATCCGGACGAAGTGATGTTAACGTGCAAGGCCGGTTCAGCAGCTATCATCAACCAGAAAGTCTTCCACGGCAACTATCCAAACTACAGTGACCGGACAAGACGCATGCTGGCGATCGCCTACCGACCAGCCTGGGCCGGACCGATTGCCAAAGTGGAAGAGCACGACCCCGAACTGATCGCCCGGCAACCCAAACATATCAGCAAATTGCTCGGCAGCCTGAATACCCGTGACATCGAGTTCGACTTGCCCAATCGCCCGGACAATATGCGAACGACCGGGCCGGGAGTCAGTCCGGAGCGGTGGAGTTAGGAGAACCTCTCACACCCCAGCGCCTTCCCTGCCGCATGAACTCACGGCCTCGACCGCCTTGGGCGGCAGCCGGATTTTTCTATAATGAATTCGAGGATCGCCTTGGCATCGTCATATGATGTTTCATGCTCCATATCCGGACGATAAAGCAGCTTCACATTGGGGTGCCCGATAGTCTCCAGAGCCTTGGCGAGTCGCAATACGCTGTCTGGCGGCACAGTGGCGTCTTTGCCAGAGACCGCCAAACCTATCGGCATGGTCAGTTTTTCCGGCCAATATTCGGCACTGCGATTCTTGTATTCGAGCGGTATCTCCGCCTTGCCACCACCATAGGAATTCTTCATTGCGTCCTGAAAATTCTCGTATTCCAGAAAGTTAGCAAGGCCATTTGTCGACGCCACGCCATCGATGAGTTCCGGGTGAAGGACGGCAAAAGCCAGACTGCAGGCACCCCCCATCGAAGAACCGCCGAGCAGGACACGCGACACCCGATACGCGGCCTTCAGCTCGGCAATAATCTGAACCACATCCGCTTCAGCGCTGGGCCCCATCCATGACGGGCCGCGGTAGTCCGGCGACACGTATATCAGGCGATGCTCCGCCGCTATATCCCGGGCTGCTTGAAATTCATTGCCATCCTGCGTGGCGAACTGCCAGCGATCCGATCCGGATCCGTGCAACGCAATCAAGACATCATGCTCAACACCCGGCTCGAACGATCCCGGCAAAAACAAGACGTATTTCTGTTCGGTACCGTCAAATTCTGACACAAAACTGACATCGGTCATCATCGCTAAGCTACTTTTACAGCTGTTGCTTGGGCATGGATACAAAAACGTTGTAGACAACTCGCCGAGGTATAGATCACCATCGCAGATTCGACCGGCACCGAATCCCAGCAAAAAGCGATTACTTCAGGCTGACACAGTCACTTCCCGATACTGATGACACCCACACCAATGAAGCCACCGTAGATCTGTGCTTCCTGCTTAACGCCGTCGCGGTAGTACTCGACGATGACCGGCTCTTCGGGATCGGAGCGGCGGGTCATGCGTACAAGACTTCTGCGACCGCGAACGGGCTTGCCGTTGTAAGAGACGATCACGTCGCCCTTCTCAAATCCCGCACTCTCCCCCTGCGTGTGGGGGGTGATACCGGTGACGCCCACGCCGGCTTCCGGTGAGGCTTGCATGCGCAAGGCAATCTCGGTCGTCGTCAGTGCATCGCCGGTAGCGGACTCCGCATATTCTGCAAGAGCAATCGCGGACGTTTCCATGCCGGAACGTGCCAGGGCGAAGACCAGAGACTCGACCGTGTCGTTGTTCTCGTACTCACGATCGAGTGCCTGACTGAGCGCATCAACGGTCTCCGGCGTACCGACATATCCCAACATGCGCGCCAGCGCTGCGGTAACGCCTTCATCCGTTTCGTAGGACAATTGCTCAATAAACAAAGGCACGTAGTCGCCATCCGACCAGCGCAATGCATGTATGGACGACTTCCGCAACTCGGGCGAAGCTTCGGTCGACTGCAGCGCGTATGCAAAAAGGTCGGGTTCTCGACCAAAGCTACGAAAAAACTGCCGGTGCGAGAGTCCGAGCGAATTGTCGCCGCGCTGGTCGGCGACGACGGTGTTGAGCATCGAGACCAACAACGGATAGCCATCTTCGCGAAGTTCCCGCAGTTCACCGAAAATAGCCATGACGGCGTCACCTTCACCATTCGCAAAGGCCTGTTCGAAGGCCTCGGCGTATTCGGTCAGTCGCAGGTCGATATCGTGACGGGACAGCGGTTGGGGCTCGAGAGTTGCTGACCCCGCAGCACTCTGGATCGAGGCATCATTCCATTCCAGCTGCTCACGCAGGCGGCGGCTCGTCAACTGCAGCTTGTCCTCGAGTACTTCAACGTCATCCTCACTCCGTTTCAGAAACTCCTGTTTCTGAGCCAACTGTCTCTTCTGCCCCTGGAGTCGATCGATGAGCTCGTCGCGGCTCATCGACTCGTAATCCTCGAGGCGGGCAGGCTGCGATTCCGAGGCATTTATGACGACCGCAGCAGGCGGTGCTGCCGGCTGGCCAACGGGTTCAGCCCGGCGCAGAACGACAACGATTGCGACAGCGGCGACAATGGCGACAACAATGGCGGTGATTCGTTTCATGGGGCAATATACCGTGCTTTTGGCGCTGTGGTAAGCGGCATAAACGCCGTGAGGATCACGCAGAGGATTGTCAGGATCGTCAGCGGTCGGTCAAAACTGTTCCAGGAATCGTAGGCGATACCGAAAAGATAGGGGCTGACGCTGCTGCCAATAACCAGCCCAGCCATACCGAGGCTACGAATTTTTCCGAGATGCCGCCGTCCATAGTAACGCGGCCACAGGGCGGCGACCGTGATGAATCCGAGTCCCTCACCGGTTCCCACGACAACGGCGAAGACCAGGGCTAATGACATCGACGACATCTGCAGCAGGAAAAAACAGCCCACCGCAATCATTCCCTGGGCAAGCGTCAGGAGCAGAGGCAGCGGCAGCCGATCCGCGACGAAACCACCGAAGAATTGGGAGAGCGCCAGGCACATGCCGTATACAACCAGTGTGTTGGCAACGTCGGTCCCAGTGAGCCCACGGCTTGCAAACAGCGGCAGAATGTGAAAGGCGATTCCGGCCCACATCACACCACTCAGGCTGGAAAAGAGTATGATCAACCAGCAGGCCCGGGTTCGGACCGCCGCACCAGCAGTGAAGTCGGCAGCGGCCGGCGGTTCGGCAATAGTCACGGCGGCCTCACTGCCGCCGTCGATCGTCTCACCGACATCGGCCGGTCGGTTGCGTAAAAATAAGCCGACCATCGGCAATACGGTGACCACAAAGAATACGCCTTGAACAGTAAACGCGAGCCGCCAGCCATAGCGCTTAATCAGCCACATATTGAGAGCCGGCACAATCCCGATGCACCCGGCGATAGCCATGTTCTTGATCCCCGTCACGCTGCCGAGTCGTCGGTTGAACCACATCGCCACTGCGTTATCGGCTACCATCGGCAGACCACTGTGCCCGACAACGCGCAAAAGGACGAAAGCAACGAACAACGTCAGTGCCGACGACACGCGGGACATGAGCACGCAGGCACCAAGCATTGCGACGACCGCAATGATGGAAACGCTCCGCACGCCGAATCGATCGATGGCGGCGCCGATGGCCAGGGCCATGCCACCGGCAATCAGTGTCGCCAGCATGTATATCCCGGCAAGGTCGCCGTGACTCAATCCGAGTGCCGCCCGCAACGACGGGTTGTAGATAGCGATGACAACCGACTGCCCGGGATAGGAGGCCAGATGAATAGCAGTGGCAACGACGAGGATGACCCAGCCATAGGAGACCGGTAGTCGTGTGGCGATACGGGCGGGAAGAGTCATACGAAGATCGCAGGATGAAAAGGAAGTAAATTAATAAGGATAGCATTGCGACCCCGCATCGGCAGTAGCCGGGACGGTCGCTTTTCAAAGTTCGGATCAGCGTTGTCAGAGATTAAGGCGGAGAATCACTGCCGGGATCAACTCAAGCCGGCGAGGGCTGGCTTAATCCAGTCGACGCTGCGGCGCGGCGCTTCGCCGTAGTTGTAGAAGACGACCTCGTCGGCACCGGCACCGGCGACTGCCTGCGCCATGGTACAGGTTTCGGATTCTGACAGGATAGGCGTACCCATACCCGGGTGGTTGAACCCCATTCGCAGCGCAAAGTTGAGGCGCTGATGCGGCAGTACCACATCACGGGCACGGCGGACGGCAGTGGCGGTTTCCTCGATCCCCAGGCCGTAGGCTCCCTGCATGACCCAGTCGACATGCGGACTCGGTCCGGCTTCAAGTTTGGTGCCGGTACCGGCAAGTGCATTCTTCATGGACAGTAGCAGTCGTGCCTCGGCGTCGCGGCAGTGTTGTTCGCAGGCTGCATATGCCGGGACCGCATCGCAGAATTGATCGATCGTCTCCGGCAAGTCCGTCGGGATCATAGGGGCTTCTTCAAAGTATCGATCCATGTGCGCAATGATAGCCAACCGCAACGCTTCAACATCGATACCCGCAGTCTCCCTCTGTTCCACGTCGGCGGAGTTGAAACTGACATCCATCAAGGCCTGTTCAAGTGGTCGCAGATAAACACTCTCGCGTTCGTGATGGTGTCCGCTGACCCAGTCGGAACCGTGGGCACGCTTGCGATAATTCGATGCTTCGAGCATGACCGAGGCAAGCGGGTAGTTGGTGGCAATGTCCTTGACTGTAGCCTCGACAAAAGCGACTGCATCCGGGTGCGCCGGAGAGAGCGCGTGCGGATAGGAGTCACCGTAAGCGTTGCGGATAGTGGCATCCGGATGCAGTAACCCCAGCCGTGTATTGTGCAGACAGACATGCCAGGCGGAAACTTCCAGGCCGCGATCGACCAGTCGCTCGCAGACGAATGCGAACCAATCGCGGTCGGCACACATTGACGCGGGGATCGGGCGAATCGTCAGGCCATCGTAGAGTGCCCGATCCGGACGAAAGTAGGAGACACCGTCCTCGAGCAAATGGGTCTTGCGAGTCGGATTATGCGGGTGCAGGAAGAAGCCGGCATGGTACTGGCTGGCAACCAGGACACGAGTGACGCCGAGATCGCGAATATAGGCGGTCAGATCATCGACGCCTTCATCGACAAAGTCCCAAAGAAAAGTAAACAGGGCTGCGTTCATCGGATGGAGATAGGGGACTGGAAAGTAAAAAGAAATTAGACGAAGCTAAGACACTCTATAGCTCCAACTTGCCAGCACTACCGTACTCGTATATTTTTATGTCGAAGTTGTCGCGCAACCCGCGGATATGCTCGCTGCGGGCTGCTTTGATTTTCTCGCCCTTCAGCATACGGGTGACCAGTGTATTGACTCGATCTGCACCGAGCTGTGTTTTTTGGATTCTTTCGAAGCGGGCGCGGTGTTCAGTGCGGTACACCTTTATTTCTTCCTCAGTTATCTCGTAGCTGTCGGGATCAGCCATGTCGGCTCGTTCGAAAAGAATCCACGTAATTAACGCCCTTTCGAGATCAACGCGAAAAGCCGTGTCAACGCATGTAACATCCTCCCGGCGGGCCTTCTCGGCGATGATCACGGTTTTTATCGTATTAAACATGGCACTACCGGGACAACCGGTGCTGACGTTGCGGGCCATCAAGCCGAACTGGCTGAAGTCACGAAATCGGTAGACACTCTCGCCAACGTGCAGTTCCAGGTTGCCGATGCGTTCGATGTACGGCTCCGCAACGGCCGCGTCGAATTGACACCGCGCGGCCGGCAATTTCAGGTCGGCGGCATCCAGGATCGCCTGCCAGAGCGGATCCATGCGGGTGTTGGCGTTGCGATTACTCGTCCCGCCGTGGTGCCGGTCGATACACTCCGACATCACCGCCACCGGCAGTTGATCACTGTCGATCCGGACGGGCACATCTGCCACGACTTTCTTCAGCCAGGCACGGTAGACGTCGTTAGCACGTGCTGTTGCCAACTGGATGCGGATGACTTTCAAAGCTGATGGTTTCGGCCGACCTCGGTACTTGTCCTGATGCTTTTCGTAGTGGTCGGCGATTTCCCCGTCGGTGATCGTCGTTTTGTTACGGGCGGCTACCAACTCGGTCTGTTGCGCCTCATATTTGCTCGCCAGCAACTGCAGTTGTCCATGCTCCCGCACCGAATTGGCCCTGGCCAGACGCTGACGGAAGCTTTCATCTTCGTGCAGGCCCTGTTTCCTGGCGCTCTGGTACAGCACCTCGGCATCGATGGCACTATTGAGACGGCGCTGGCAATAGGCCTCGCGTTGGACGTCCGGCATCGACACCAGAACATCCGGATTATCGATAACGTCCCGCTCGTAGAGTTTGACGTCGCCGACCGTGGCCATGACTTTCTCGGGATCCTCGTCCGCCGCCTGGGCGGATACATTGTCGCCGGCGGCGAACAGGCTGAATATCAGCAGCGATAAGAGTCGGCGCATGCGTCGCTCCGGGTAGGAACTGGCAGCCTGGAAACCGGCGTGGCGTTCATTTTGATATATCCATCGATATATTGTATGAAGCATAATAAGCCCTGTCTTACATGCATTTCATCCAATTGCGTTGGAGGCAATCAGCAGAAAATGTAGGATTAAAAGATAGCATTTCAAGACAATCTCGGCATGTGGGGTCAACCCGTCAAACACTGAAAGCCGCACGATTTATGCCACAACTGGATGCGGAGAGGGTCGACCGTCGCCGCCAATAGGGTATGCCGGCTAAAATATTCAATGCCGGGAGGCGGGAGGCCGGGTGACTGCAATCACGAGCGCGTAAGCTCGTGGTGCTGAAGGGGCATCAGCTTTCGGCGCCGAGCACGGTGTGTTCGGGAAGGTACTGAGCGAATTCTTTCTTATCGGAAGCTTTCATATAGGCTTCGATCTCGTTGATCTTGCCCTGGGCCAGCAGTTTTCGCAGGCCAGCATCCATCGATGCCATACCTTCCTGGCTGCCCTGCTCGATGATATTGCGGATCGACGAGATCTGGCCTTCGCGGATGACGTTCGGCAACGCTTCGTTGCGCAGCAGGATTTCCAGAACGGCGCAGCGTCCTTTCCCGTCCGCTGTGCGGCAGAGCAGTTGCGAGACAACTGCGGTCAGGCACTGGGCCAGCATAGTACGGATCTGCGACTGCTCCTCGGCCGGGAACGCGTCGATAACGCGGTCGATGGTCTTTGGCGCGTTGTTGGTGTGCAGCGTACCGAACACCAGCATCCCCATACTGGCGCAACTCAGGGCGAGACGAATGGTCTCGAGCTCGCGCATCTCACCGAGCAG
>Ga0209403_10001293_pt1 | contig 32935 bp, 29 predicted proteins | sample ArcticOcean_MG_C_8_FD_187440 | JGI IMG/M metagenome (GOLD analysis project Ga0209403, IMG submission 187440) | Marine microbial communities from western Arctic Ocean - ArcticOcean_MG_CB11_86 (SPAdes) (version 2) | ecosystem: Environmental > Aquatic > Marine > Oceanic | place: Arctic Ocean...
CCGGCGCCCGGCCCTGCGCGACTGGTGGAACTGGCGACCCCCGAGACGACGACGCTGCCCAACGGTCTCACGCTGATCCTGAACGAGCGGAGCGGTGTGCCCATCGTCGCTGCCAACCTCGTGCTCAAAACTGGCAGCGACGCCAATCCCCTCGACAAGGTCGGCCTGGCCAGCTTCGTCGGTGCGATGCTGGACGAGGGCACCATTACACGCGGCGCGCTGGAGATCGCCGACGAAGTGGCAAGCCTCGGCGCGACCCTGTCCACGGGCAGCACGATGGACGCGACGACGGTACGCGCGCGATCCCTGCTGAAGAACTTCGAGGCAACGCTCGGCCTGATGGCCGACGTTGTGCTCCGGCCTTCGTTTCCGGCAGAGGAGATCGAACGGCAGCGCACGAGCCGGCTTGGCGATCTCGTTCAGGGACGCGACAACCCCGGGCAGGTGGCTGGGGAGGTCATGGCGGCTGCGCTCTTCGGTCCGCGCCACCCGTACGGCTATACCGAGACTGGCACCGAATCCTCGGTTCAGGGACTGATGCGCGACGACATGGTCGCGTTCTGGAAGCAACACTTTGTCCCCGGCAACGCCGCCCTTGTCGTTGCCGGGGACATCTCGATGGGCGCACTCCGTGCACTGGCGGAAGAGGCCTTTGCCGGATGGGAGGGCTCGGCGCCAGCCCTGGCCACACTCGGCGCGGCTGAGACCACCTCCGCCCGCGTGATCGTCGTAGACAAGCCGGGTTCTCCGCAGACGCTACTCCGCGTCGCCGGCATCGGCGCTGCGCGGTCGTCGGCTGACTTTCGTGCGCTGCAGGTGATGAACCTGGCGCTGGGGGGACTTTTTTCGAGCCGTATCAACATGAATCTTCGCGAAGAGCATGGGTACAGCTACGGGGCATTCTCGACCTTCGTGTTTCGCCGAGGCGCCGGACCGTTCGTGGTAGGCGCGGGCGTGCGCACGGATGCGACGGCGCTCTCAGTCACCGAAATATTCAACGAGATTGCCGGGATAGTCGCTGCGCCGATGGGCGGAGAGGAACTGCAGAAGGCGAAGGATTCGATGGTCAACTCGTTGCCTGGTGCGTTTGAAACCGGCCTGGGCGCGGTGGGCAGCTTTTCAAACATCTTCGTGTACGACCTCGGCCTCGACTATTACACCCGGTATGCGGGGCAGGTGAATGCGGTCACCGCCGCACAGGCACTTGACGTCGCGCGACGCTATCTGGTGCCCGATCGCCTCGTGGTGATCGCCGTGGGAGACCGCGCGGTCATTGAGGCGGATCTCAGGGCGTTGGACCTGGGCGATGTGGAGATCCGGGACGCGCAGGGGCGGGTTCAGTGAGTCAGAAGGACTGGGCAGAGGGCGCGCAAAGTACTGGGCGCGGACAAATGTGGCGTTCGTTCGCCCGAGTTGTGTAAACTCGGACTTGAACAGTCGGATATGCCAGTCGTTACCCTCGGTCTACCACGAGCCTCTTCGTCCATCGTCGATCTGATCGGCAATACACCACTCGTCAGGCTGTCGAGCTTTGAGAAGGGCCTCCGCAACGTCGAGCTGTGGGCCAAGGCGGAGTGGAGGAACCCTGGCGGCTCCGTCAAAGACCGGCCGGCGGCCAGGATGATTCTCGATGGTGAGCGGTCCGGCGCGCTGACGCGCGACAAGATCTTGCTGGATGCCACCTCAGGTAACACCGGCATCGCGTACGCAATGATTGGCGCCGCGCGTGGATACCGCGTGCGCCTGTGCGTGCCCGAGAATGTCACACCGGAACGCAAGCGCATCCTCCGCGCGTTCGGCGCGGACGTCGTGTTTACGGATCCGATGGAGGGGTCTGATGGCGCCATCATTCGGGCCAGGGCAATGTCCGAGGCGGAACCGGATGTGTACTTCTATTCGGACCAGTACAACAATGAGGGCAACTGGTTGTCGCACTACGACACGACGGCGCCAGAAATTCTCGAGCAGACGGACGGACGGGTGACCCATTTCGTCGCCGGACTCGGCACCAGTGGCACGTTCGTCGGTGCGGGCCGCCGGCTACGCGAGTTCAAGGCGTCGGTTCGATTGATTTCGGTCCAGCCCGACTCGCCGCTTCACGGCCTGGAGGGGCTGAAGCATATGGGCACCGCGATCGTGCCTGGGATTTACGACTCGACGCTCGCTGATGAGGACGTGGGCGTCGGCACGGAGGAGGCGTTCGAATTGACGCGCGAGCTTGCCCATCAAGGGCTGTTTGTCGGTATCTCGAGCGGAGCGAACCTGGCAGGCGCGCTACGCGTGGCGCGGCGTGTCTCAGACGCCGTCATCGTCGTGGTGTTTTGCGATGGCGGTGAGAAGTACCTGTCGGAGCGTTTCTGGGACGAATCGCCGGACGGAGGCGGGCAGTGACAACGCTCACGCTCCGATCGGGTGTCGCCGACGCCATCCGGGGGCACGGTGCAGAGACGTATCCAGACGAGTGCTGCGGGGCACTTATCGGCCGTGAGGGAGTGGTTACCGATACGTATTCTCTGCCCAACATGACCGAAGAGGGACCCCGGCGGCGGTTTCGCGTGCGGCCGGCCGACTACCGCGAAGCCGAGCGGCAGGCTGCCGCAGGTGGAGCCGAACTACTCGGGTTTTATCACTCGCACCCTGATCACCCGGCGCGTCCGTCGCAGTACGACCTCGATCACGCGTGGCCGTTTTTTTCGTACGTTATCGTTTCAGTCTGCGGAGGCGTTCCCGAAGACATGACGTCGTGGCGTCTGAAGGACGACCGTTCCGCTTTCGACCAGGAAGACCTGACCAATGCCGAACACGATTCACATCCCCACGCCTCTCCGCCCCTTCACGGATAAGAAGGAGTCGGTTGAGGTCACTGGCAACACTGTTGGCGAGTTGCTCACCGATCTGACGACGCGTCACGACGGACTTAAGAAGCACCTCTATGCCGAAGACGGCCGGCTGAGAAACTTCGTCAATGTGTATTTGAACGACGAAGACATTCGCTACCTGGAGCGTGAGGCGACTCCGGTCAAGCCAGGTGACGAACTCAGCATCGTGCCGTCGGTGGCCGGCGGCGCACCCGGCACCGTGGCGCCGCCCGCCGCCGCTGAAGCTACGGCGGGGGCCGACCCGGAGTCGCTCCCGGAACTGTCGCAGGAGGAGATTCAGCGATACAGTCGCCATCTCATCATGCCCGAGGTGGGTATGGATGGGCAGCGGAAGCTGAAGGCCTCCAGCGTGCTCTGCGTTGGCGCCGGAGGACTCGGGTCACCGGCGGCGATGTATTTGGCCGCTGCCGGCGTCGGGCGCATCGGCATCGTCGATTTCGACGTCGTCGACTTCAGCAACCTGCAGCGGCAGCTGTTGCATGGGACGCCGGACGTTGGTCGATCGAAGCTGGAGTCAGCAAAGGACCGCCTGCGTGCGCTCAATCCGCATGTTGAGGTTGATACGTACGAAACGCTTCTGTCGTCGGAGAACGCACTGGATCTGTTCGCGCCCTATGACGTAATTCTCGACGGAACGGACAACTTCCCGACGCGGTATCTGGTGAACGACGCGTGCGTCATCAGCGGCAAGCCCAATGCATACGGCAGTATCTTTCGATTTGAAGGTCAGGCGTCGGTTTTTGGGGCCAAGGACGGACCCTGCTATCGATGCCTGTATCCAGAGCCACCTCCGCCCGGCCTTGTGCCCAGTTGCGCAGAGGGCGGTGTGTTCGGCGTTCTGCCGGGCATCATTGGCGTGATCCAGGCGACCGAGACCATCAAGTTGATGCTCGGCGTTGGCGAGCCGCTCGTCGGTCGGTTTCTGATCTACGACGCACTGAAGATGCGGTTCCGCGAACTGAAATTGCGGAAGGATCCCGAATGCCCGGTGTGCGGCACGAATCCGACGGTGACCGAGCTCATCGACTACGAGCAATTTTGCGGCATCCGGCCGGAGCCGGCGGCGCAGCCCGCAGGAGCGGCTGGAAACGAGTGGGAGACGACTCCGGTTGAGTTGAAGCGGAGGCTGGACGCCGGAGACGATGTGTTCATTCTCGATGTACGGGAACCGAACGAGTACCAGATCAACCGTGTGCCGGGATCGACGCTGATTCCGCTTGGCGAGTTGCCCCGGCGCTATCAGGAGCTGGACGCGGAGCGCGAGGTCGTCGTCATGTGCAAGATGGGCGGTCGTAGCGCACAGGCCTTGGACTTTCTGCGATCGGTCGGATTTTCGAGAATCAAGAATCTTCGGGGTGGCGTGTTGGCGTGGATTGACACAGTCGATCCGAGCCAACCGAAGTACTAGCGAGGCTTCGGGTGTGAGGCTTGGCCCTCATGGTGCTCAGCGCCAAAGGCACCCGCAAATACTAGGTAGCGGCGGAGCCCACGACCTCGACGAATGCCGACCGTTATTGACGGGATTCGTCAATGCGGCATAAAATGCGACTATTGAAGTCGTGTTTTAAGATCAGGACGGTGGGGGCTGAAGGGCGCTAGGTCCACGGGGAGTGCATGCTGCGACTATCCAAGAAGGCAGACTACGCGCTGATGGCGGTGAGGCATCTGGCTCTGCCGGATGGACCTTCATCGACGAGCGCGCGGGAGATTGCCGAGCAGTACGACATTCCGCTTGAGCTGATGGCGAAGGTGCTTCAGCGGCTCGTGCGGGCCGGCTTACTGAAGTCAACGCAGGGGACACGGGGGGGCTACGCCCTGAGCCGTTTTCCGGCGGCGATCAGTGTGGCCGATGTGATTCAGGCGATTGATGGGCCATTCATGGTGACCGCCTGTTCAACAGACAACAACGATTGCGATCAGTACAGCAAGTGCAGTGTTCGCGACCCGCTCTGGCAGATTCGAGAGCGGATTGCCGCGACCTTAGACACGGTAACCATTGCCGAAATGGCGGCAGAGAGTGATGCGGTGCACGCGCCGATGGCGCACGCCGCGGTGATAAGACGATGAAGCTTCCGATTTACATGGACTATCACGCCACGACACCCGTGGATCCGCGGGTGCTTGAGGCGATGCTGCCGTATTTCACTGAGAACTTCGGTAACCCGGCGAGCCGCAATCATGCCTTTGGGTGGGCTGCAGAAGAGGCGGTGGATAAGGGCCGCAAGCAGGTGGCGGATCTCATCGGTGCCAAACCGAAAGAGATTATTTTCACCAGCGGAGCCACCGAAGCCAACAATCTGGCCATCAAGGGCGTCGTGGAGATGTACCGCGAGAAGGGCAATCACGTCATCACGTGCGTGACCGAGCACAAGGCCGTGATCGACACGTGCAAAAAGCTCGAAAAGCAGGGCGGGCGCGTGACCTACCTGCCGGTACAGAAGGACGGGCGTATCGACCTGGACGAGCTTCGCGCGGCGATCACGGACAAGACGATTCTGATCACGATCATGACCGCCAATAACGAGATCGGCGTGCTTCAGCCAGTGACCGAGATTGGTGCGATCGCCAAGGAGAAGGGGATTCTGTTTCACACCGACGCGGTGCAGGCGGTTGGTAAGGTGCCGTTCGATGTCAATCAGGTCAAGGCCGATCTGGTATCCCTCTCTGCACACAAGATGTACGGCCCGAAGGGCGTGGGGGCGTTGTATGTACGTCGCCGCAACCCGCGTGTGCTGCTGGCCGAGCAGATCAGTGGAGGCGGTCACGAGCGCGGTATGCGCTCAGGCACACTGAACGTACCGGGCATCGTGGGGCTCGGTAAGGCCGCGGAGATATGCCAGGCCGATATGGTGTCCGACACGGCACGCCTACTCGCGTTGCGGGAGCGCCTGAACGAAAAGTTTCATCAGAACCTCGACGAGATTTATATCAACGGATCGATGGAGCACCGGCTGCCGCACAACCTGAATATCAGTTTCGCGTATGTCGAAGGCGAGTCGTTGCTGATGGGTATCGCAGATGTCGCGGTGTCGTCCGGTTCCGCATGCACGTCCGCCAGCCTTGAGCCGTCGTACGTGCTGAAGGCGCTGGGCGCAGGTGACGACCTGGCGCATTCGTCCATTCGGTTCGGACTTGGGCGGTGGAGCACGGAAGAGGAGGTCGACTACATCGTGGACAAGCTCACCAACGTCGTGCGACGCCTCCGCGAAATGTCACCGTTGTACGAGATGGTAAAAGAAGGCGTCGACCTGTCGAAGATGCAATGGATTGCACATTAAGGCTTTTAGGCTAGGAGAACCAGATGGCTTACTCAGATAAGGTGATTGACCACTACGAGCATCCGCGCAACGTCGGCTCGCTTCCAAAGAACGACGTGAACGTGGGCACGGGCTTGGTCGGTGCACCAGAGTGCGGCGACGTGATGAAGCTCCAGGTGCAGATCAATCCGGAGACTGGCGTCATCGATGACGCGAAGTTCAAGACGTTCGGGTGCGGGTCGGCAATCGCCAGTTCGAGTCTGGCGACGGAATGGCTCAAAGGCAAGACGGTCGATCAGGCGCTCGCGATCAAGAACACCGACATCGTCACCGAGCTGGCCCTCCCGCCGGTGAAGATTCACTGTTCGGTCCTCGCAGAGGACGCGATCAAGGCGGCGATCGAGGACTACAAGAAGAAGCGCGAGGAGAGCAAGCCGGGCGCAGCCGTTGGCGCACACGCGCAGCCGAGCGCCTGACGACCCATGTTCCAGCGCCGGATGCCGCTGGTGCGGGGGGCGGTTGCTGGAAGCTGGACGGTGTTGAGGATGATTCAGATTAGCGAGACTGCGGCAAAGAAGATTCGGTCGCTGATGGCCAAGCAAGGCATCAGCGACGGTGGTCTTCGTGTGGGCGTCAAGGGCGGAGGATGCTCGGGACTCAGCTACACGTTTGGGTGGGACCGGGAGGCGCGGCTTGGCGACGAGGTATTCGAAGGACCTGACGGCGCCAAACTGTTCGTTGACCGCAAGAGCCTGCTGTTTCTCAAAGGCACGACACTCGACTACGACACTGCGCTGCTCACGCAGGGCTTTGTCTTTCACAACCCGAACGCGAAACAGACTTGCGGCTGCGGCAGCTCCTTCGGCGCGTGACGCGCCGCGGCGGGTGGCCCGCACATTCATGACTCCCGAACCAATTCCGGTGCGTGCGGCGTCGATGCTTGAGTGCCGCAATTGCGGCGCGGGCGCGCCCGTAGACGAGCATTTTTGCCAGCAGTGCAGCCGCATTCTCGCTCTCGGCCGGCATGGGGACTATTTCTCGTTCCTGGGTCTGCCGCGGCGACTCGGCGTCGATCCGAAGGATCTTGAGCAGCGTTTCCGTGATCTGAGTCGGAAGTTTCACCCGGATTATTTTTACAATGCGCCGCCCGCTGAGCGATTGGCCAGTCTGGAGCGGTCGTCGTATCTGAACGACGCGTACCGCACGCTCAGGAACCCTTCGGCGCGCATCGAGCACTTGCTTGCGTTGGAGGGACTCCCCCCGGCGACGTCGGATGAAGGGGGCGCCAAGGTGCCGCCGGCGCTGCTTGAGGAAGTGTTCGCGCTCAACGAGGAACTCGACGAGATTCGAGAGTCGCGAGAGTCGGGTGGCGAGGGGGCCGCTCTCCGCGCGCGCCTCGATGCGGCACGTACACCCATTGAGCGGAAGCGTGATGAGCATGAGCGCCGGATCAGGGAACTGGGAGACCGGTGGGACAGCGAGGCTGATTCGCCCTCCGGCGAGCGCCTCGCCACGCTCACGGCGCTGCGTGAGCAGTTGCTTGAGCGCAAGTACATCGATAATTTGCTCGCCACTATCGATCGTGAGGCGGCGGGTCTGGGTGTGTCATGAGCAATGTTGTCGGCATCGATCTCGGTACGACCAACAGTCTCGTTGCCTACGTCAAGGACGGTGTGCCGGTCGTGATCCGCGACGCCTCCGGCGACGCGCTGGTGCCGTCGATCGTGTCGATTGGCGAAGACGGTACGGTCATCGTCGGCCGCGAGGCGCAGCGTCGCTTGCTGACGGCGCCCGCCAGCACCGTGTATTCGGTAAAGCGTTTCATGGGTCAGGGCATCGAGGACGTACATGGGGATGCTGGCCTGCTGCCTTTCGGCATAGGCGGCGATCCTGGTGGCGTCGTGCGGCTCTCGATCGCGGGCCAGGAGTTTACCCCACCGGAAATATCCGCGTTTGTGCTGCGGGAGTTGAAGCGCCGCGCTGAGGAGCATTTTCGGGAACAGGGCGAGTTCGATTTCGAGGTTGAACGCGCCGTCATCACGGTGCCTGCCTATTTCAACGACGCGCAGCGGACGGCGACTCGTGACGCCGGACGGCTCGCGGGCCTCGAGGTGTTGCGCATCATCAACGAGCCGACAGCGGCATCGCTCGCCTACGGGATGGCGGCGCGCGACCGCGGCACGATCGCGGTGTACGACTTCGGAGGGGGCACGTTCGACGTGTCCATTCTCAAGGTCGAAGATGGCGTGTTCCAGGTGCTGTCCACAAACGGCGACACGCATCTTGGCGGCGATGACATTGACGCGCGGCTGACGGCCGAGGTGAGGCGAGAGATCGCCGGCGCTGCGCCGGAAGACGGCAACGATCAGATGGTCCAGGCTGTTCGTCAGGCCGCGATCCAGGCGAAGTGGGATCTCTCCAGCGAGGAGGAAACCGAGCTTCGCGTGGACCCCATGGCTGGCGTGCCGGGCGGGTACCGACGGCGCATGACGCGCACCGACTTCGAGCGCATGATTCTGCCGCTCGTCGAACGCACGCTGGGACCGTGCCGCCAGGCGCTGGCCGACGCGGGACTGGAACCGAAGGATATTGAGGGAGTGGTGCTCGTGGGCGGCTCGACGCGTATCCCGCTGGTGCGTCGCCTCGTGCATGAACTCTTCGACCGTGAGCCGCACTCGGAGCTGAATCCTGACGAGGTCGTGGCGCTCGGTGCGGCCGTGCAGGCGGACATTCTGGTGAGCGGGCGCCGAGAGATGCTCCTGCTCGACGTGACTCCGCTCTCCCTCGGCATCGAGACGATGGGTGGGGTCATGTCGAAGATCGTTCTGCGGAATTCGACGATTCCGGCGAGCGGACGAGAGATGTTTACCTCGTTTGCCGACAACCAGACGGCCGTCGATGTGCACGTCCTCCAGGGCGAGCGGGAGCTGGCGGCTGATTGCCGGTCCCTGGCGCGTTTCCGACTGCGCGGGATTCCGCCGATGCCCGCCGGTCTGCCTCGTATTGAGGTGCAGTTTCAGATCGATGCCAACGGCATTCTCAGCGTCAGTGCAAAAGAACTGCGCACCTCCGTCGAACAGACGATTGAGGTCAAACCGTCGTACGGCCTCACGGACGAGGAGGTTGAGCGCATGCTGATCGAGTCGTTCGAGCATGCCGAGACGGACATTGATGCTCGCCTGCTCATCGAAGCGCGTAACGAGGCGGAGACGGTGATTCATGCGACCGAGAAGTCACTCCGTCGATCAGATTTTGACGAACTGGCTGCTGAAGCGCTTGCGTCGGGAGAGCGACAGCGCATCGAGCAGGCACTGACAGAGGCAAAGGAAGCGCTCGGTGGGGCCGATCGAGACCTTATGCTCCAGAAGACCGAAGCGCTCAACAAGGCGACCCGTCCGTTGGCCGAGGTCGTGATGAACCGCAGCGTGCGCGAAGCCCTGGCGGGGAAGAATGTAAGAGACGTCTGATGCCCAAAGTCACCTTCATCCATCAAGACAAGACGGAACAGACCGTGGAATTCGAGCACGGCAAGCTGGAGTATCTCGCCCACGGCCTGCCGGAGTCGTTTCTGGACATCGCGATAAACAACGGCTTGCATCTGGAGCATGCCTGCGGTGGGAGCTGCGCCTGTACCACTTGTCATCTCATTGTCCGAGAGGGGATGGAGAATCTCAGCGAGATGGAAGACGATGAGGCCGATCGCCTCGATACCGCGTGGGAACTCACGACGCGTTCGCGACTCGGCTGCCAGGCCGTGGTGAAGGGAGATGTGGTTGTCGAGTTCCCGATGTACACCCGTAACTACGTGCAAGAAGGCGGTGCGATTCAGCTGGGCCAGCCGGACGACAAGGAGAAGGCTCGAAAAGAGGCGGAGGTGCAGTCGTGACGTGGGTCGACGCGGAAGACATTGGCATCGCCTTGCTCGAGAAGTTCCCATCCATCGATCCGCTGACTGTCAGGTTCACCGATCTGCGCGAGAAGGTCCTCCAGCTCGACGGCTTCGACGATGATCCGAATGCGTCGAACGAGCCCAGGTTGGAGGCGATTCAGATGGCGTGGTACGAGGAGCGACAGGAGGAGCAGGAATCGTGAAGATCACGGTCGCCCACAGTCCTGACTCCGATGACGCGTTCATGCATTACGGCATCGCGAGTGGCAAGGTGCCGTCGGATGAGATCGAGTTTTCACACCTGCTCGCAGATATTGAGACGCTGAATAAGGCCGCGTTCGAGGGCACGTACGAGGTCACAGCGGTCTCGTTCAGCGCGTATGCGCAGCTGACGGACAAGTATCTGTTGCTCCCGCATGGTTCCAGCATGGGCGATGACTACGGGCCAGTTGTTGTCGCGCGAACCGACGGTCCCTCGTCCACGAAGGGCATCACGATTGCGGTCCCCGGTGAGCTCACGACAGCCTACCTCGCATTGCGGATATACGACCCTGACGTCACGTGCGTGATGATGCCGTTCGATCGCATCCAAGACGCTGTACGCGAAGGAGAGGTCGCGGCGGGTCTGCTAATTCATGAGGGACAACTCACCTATCAGGACGAAGGACTCAAGAAGGTCGTTGACCTGGGCGAATGGTGGTCCGAGCGGACGGGGGGACTTCCTCTGGCCCTCGGCGGCAACGTTATTCGACGCGATCTCGGGCCAGAGACGATCCGCGAAGTCTCGCGCCTGCTGCATGGGAGCATCGCGTACGCGTTGGAGCACCGCCAGGAGGCGCTCGACTACGCGCTGCAGTTCGGCCGCGGGCTCGACAGGGCCAAGGCGGATCGCTTCGTCGGGATGTATGTCAACGAGTTGACGCTGGAATACGGTGACCGCGGCCGTATGGCCGTCACACGGCTCCTTGACGAAGCCTGGGAGAAACGACTGATTCCGAAACCCGTCGTGGTTGAATTCAGTTCCTGACCATCCCTGACGTGGTTGGGAAGTGCGCAGATCGCCTGCCCCCGTTCCGAGGGCGACGCGCCAGACTAAAGCGGAGTTCACAAGGTCGTAGCAACCGCGTGCTAGCGAGTCTGCGCCTCAGACCGCCGACCATGCGACTCCGCCTCGCAATCAGACCACTGGTGGCAGTATCTTCTTGCCCCGCTCCGCGAGGCGAGAACACCTGACGCAACCGGTGTGATGTCCGGCCGGTCAAATTTTCTAGGCGTAGGTGAAATGCGTGCTAAGGCAGCGCAGGAGAATCGAAAAATGAAACGTGTAATCCTGGGAGTGTTATTGGCCTGCAGCATGGCCGGCGCGTTGGTGAGTGCCCAGGCGGCTACGCCTTACAAGCTAGGGACGTTCGAGCGTGACGGTCGGACTTTCGTCGGCATCGTGCTGCGAGAGTCTGTTGTGATCGATTTCGCGGCGGCGCATACCGCGCTCCCGTCGTCTTCTCTGACGCTGGTGCCGCCGGTCGACATGAAGGACCTCATCGTTCGCTACGACACCGGACTTCGGGCCCGGATCGTCGAGATCGTCGGTAGCGTCGAGGCCGCCGGCGCGACGCCGCCTCCGTACGCGTACCCGCTCGCCGCGGTGAAGATCCTGCCCCCGATCATGTATCCCACGACGATGTTGAACGTCGCAGTCAACTACGCCGCGCACGACGCCGAGATGGTGACTTTACGCGACCAGGTGCCAGGCGCGGGTCCTGCGACGGCTGGCGCGGCGCTTGCCGGCACGGTGAGCGCGCCTGGAATATGGGAGCGCACCGAGAGCGACGGCAGATGGAATCCTTATGTCTTCATAAAATTGCCGGCGACGATCATTGCGGACGGAGAGGCGATCCGTTTGCCACCCGGACGTGTGCGCGTTGACTGGGAATGCGAGCTTGGCCTCGTGATCGGCCGTCCGACGACGCGCGTCCCGGTCTCAGAGGCCGCCGACTACATCTTCGGCTACACGATCGAGAACGACGTGTCCGACAGGGCGGGCCGCGGCGACAGTCGGTACGGTTCAGATTGGGTCATCAGCAAGAACCACGACACGTTCGCGCCGATGGGGCCGTTCATCACGCCCAAGGAGTTCGTGGCGGATCCGCAGAATCTGGCGATCAAGTTTGAGCTGAACGGTCAAGTGGTGCAGGAATCGACCACGTCGCTGATGATTCACAACGTCTTTGAGCAGGTCGCCTACACCTCAAGCATCACGACCTTGAGACCGGGAGACGTGATCGCGACAGGCACGCCGGCAGGCGTCGGCTCCGCGCGCACGCCGCCGGTGTACTTCAAAGCGGGTGACCGTTCTGAGTGCAGCTACGAGGGTATCGGCACGTTGACCAACACGGTCATCGGCCCCGAAGGCTAAGGCTTCGGCGTCAGTACAACGGCTGTCTGCAAAGTCCTCTGGCCGCCTTGAACTGGGGGACTCCGGGGGGAGACACCGGTACAGACGACTGGCCCCACGCCCCGGTAACGGCGGAGGGCCAGTCAAATCCAGCGGACACCGTGCGCGGGTAGCGCGTTCGTTAGTTCGTGTCCAGTCGGCGACCCTCAAGCCACACCGAATCGATCTGGCGCGTGTTGTTGATGTCGTCGAGCGGGTTGGCATCGAGCACGAGGAGGTCGGCCACCATACCCGGCGCGATTGTACCGACCTCATCCAGATTCGACACAGCCGCAGCACCGCTGGTTGCCGCGACGAGCACTTGCATCGGCGTCATACCGGCCTCGACCATCATTCCCATCTCGACGTGCTCGAAGTAGCCCTGCCACCGCCCTGGGTTGCCCCGCACGCCGGTGTCGGTGCCCATGCCGATCTGGATGCCCGCGTCTGACAGAAGCTTCAGGTTTCGGGTGGCTTGCGCGAGCGCCGGCTTGATCGCCTGTGCCCCTTCATTCGTGCGGACCCCTTGCTGATACTCCTCCTCGCTCAGCATGGCCACTTCCTCGCCGTATACGGAGATCCCGCGCAGGAAGAACGGATCCTCGAAGAAGGAAGGCGTCGTCTCGTAGGTAAACACCGACAGGTCGCGTGTCAGCGTTGCTACATAGCCGACACCTCGGCTCCGCATGGCCTCGATGAGTTCCTCGTCCACGTCCTGATCGCGGACGCTGTGTGCCACGACGTCGATACCGCCGCTGACGATCAGCTTGGCCTCGTCCAGCGTGAAGATGTGCGAGAACGTCCGCAGCCCCCGCGTGTGCGCTTCATCGATGAGGCTGGCGACGGTTTCGCCAGACATGGCGTTGGCGCCGCCCTGCATATGAAACTTGATGCGGTCCGCGCCGCGGTCAGCAAGGTCAGCGACGGCCTCGCGTGCGGCCTCCGACGACTGATGGGCACGAGTGCTGGGGCCTGACGTATACACGCGCGCGCGGTCGAGTTCGATGCCGTCCTGCTCATCACGTAACGCGACGACAGCATCCCGGTCGTCCTCCTGCTGCCCCAGACTCACGACGGTGGTCACACCGTAATTGGCATACAGCTGGAGACGCCGGACGAGATCGTCACGCATCGGCACCGAGTCGCTGACGTGCTGGATATGGCCATGCGCATTAATGATGCCCGGCATCACGGTCTTGCCCGCCAGGTCCACGACAGTCGCCCCGGCAGGCACCTCCACATCGGCCCCGGCGGCCGTGATGCGATCCTCGCTGATGAGGATCGTGCCGCCCTCCACTGGCGCCTGGCCGCTGCCGTCGATGATGCGGACACCAGTGAGTGCGGTAACGGGAGGGCCTTCAGGCACCTCAGGCGCGCTTTGACACGCAGCCCCAGACATTGCTAGCAGGGCAGGTAATGCTACGGCCCACACGCGTATCGACTTCCGAATCATATCCAAACCCCCATTTGTTTCTTCCCTCCGGATCCCGGATCCGGCAAAGCATACGCCACAAGGGCCGGCGTGACCAGATCCAGACTGGAAGCTGTCACGCGGGAAGTACCGTTTATGATGAGGCTCGTCCACATGAGCGGATTCGTGACACGACTGACGAACGGATTGGCCACTGGGGCGACGGCGCGCAGTGCCACGGTGGTGGTGATGTTCGTCTATCTGATGACGGTACGCACGTGGGGCATTTCCGATACGTTCTGGTTGCTTGGCGACCAGATTCGAGACTGGCGCCTCGCGCTGCTGCCGTTCGACCAACTTCCGCTCACTGGGCCCCCAAGCTCCGTCGGCGGCGTGGGTCTTGGCCCCATCTACTACTGGACGCTCTGGATGTGCCGTCTCGTCATCGGCCCTTGGGTGAACAACCTGCCCCACGCAGGCGGCATCGGATTGTCGGTGATGCAATCAGTCGCCGACTGCCTGTTACTGGCGGCCATCTGGAAGAAATCCGGCTCGGGCTGCGCGGCGGTCGCACTCACGCTTCTCGTGGCCACGTCCCCGCTCGACATGGCGCTGTCCGCGACAATCTGGAACCCAGTACTCTCGGTTGCGCTCGTCAAGCTCACGCTGGCTCTATTGCTCCTGGCCCCAAGGCGGCCGCCGCTTGCGTGGGCGGTTGCCACCACCGCGACCGGATGGCTCGCCGTGCAGGCGCACTCCACGGCGATCTTCATTGCCGCGCCGGCCATCGCCGCATTCGTCATCCCTGAGTTGGCCGCGCGAAACTGGAAAAGCGCGCTGGGCCGAGCGGGTGCGTCGATAGGCGTCGTATTGCTGCTGCAGGTGCCGTTCATGCTGCACCTGGCGCTCAACGGGTCAGTCGTTTCTGTGGGCCCGACCGCCGTAATCGGACAGGTCTCGGCGACGGCTGTTGCCCCTGACACGATCCGGGTCTTCGATGCGTTTGCGGCCGTTGCGTCGGCGACCGATTTCATCCTGCTTCGACCGTGGAATCCCGCAGGGACAGCCGTCGTGTTGTTGATCGCGTTGGTGCTGGCTGCCTACCGTTGCCGCGGCGATTGGCTGTTGGCCAGCGCCAGCGTGCTCCCGGTCGTCGCCGCGACGATGGGCTTCGCGTTCTGGCAGCTCGCCTACGATCAGTATTGGTTCCTGACACTGATGCCGTCGGTCGTCCTGGTTTTCTGGAACGCCCTCACGGCGCGGTCTCGGGCTGCGCCTCTCGTCGGTGTCGTACTGGTCGTCGTTGCCGTGGTCGCTCAGCCGTGGCGCATTCTTGATGCGCACACGTTTGCCCGCTTGCCCGCTTATGGCGCGTTGGTCAGGGGTTCGACGGAGATTAGTCGATACACCGACGAGGTAACGGAGATCCGCGTTGACTTTCCGCTGGAACCGACCACCGATCGAGAATTCCTATACTGGATCCTGGGCGGCCGCGTGACACCGTATGCACCATTCCGCGCGTCGATCGCTCCCGACGGCAACGCCACGTTCACTGCTGTGCCGCAGCAGTAGCGACGCCGCGTGCGCCGCGCCGGTCGGCGTCTCGGAGCGGGGGGAGTCTGCGACCTGGCTCCTCAGGACCCCTCGGGCTGTCGCGACTCGCCAGTGCTACCCTCAGGGCGCTGGCAGCAGACCGCCGAGCGGTGTGCGAAGGGGCGCTCGTGGTCAGACTCGGGAGAAGACGCGGTGGCGGTAAAAGGCACAACCACAGACGAAGAGGGATCGCGGATCGAAGCTGTCAGCAAGATCGCGGCGCTGACGTCTGTCCTGCTGATCCTAGGGCTGCAGTTTGCGGTCCAACCCGGCGTGTCGTGGCCGCTACGGGTACTCCTCGCCTGTTCCCTGACGGCAGGGTGGGTTCTGGGCAGCGTTTCCGTTGGGGCGGCGCTGGTCGCCGTGGCGGGATTGGCGCCTGTACTTCCAATGGCCATTGCCGCCGTGACTGGCAGCGCTGGCCCTGCGGGCGGTGCAGACCCGGTCGTGCAGTCAGTGTGGCTCGCGGCGGTGGTCGGCGCCCTGCTGCCCTCGATGTGTGTGACGCGCTGGAACCTGCCAGCCGTGTGGCGCGTATTGCTGGGTGGGTGGGCGCTGACGCTGTCACTGGCCTGGCCGATCGTCGTGGCTCGCGAGATCGGCTTTGACCTGCGCGTATTCGGCGACACGGCGACCATCAACTCCTGGGCTGGGATGTCGGCCGCCGAGGTGTCTGGCTGGGTCATGTACGTCGTGCTCGTCCAGCTGACGGGTCTTCTCTGGCTCGATGCCATCATGCCGAGGCTACGGACCTGGTCCGGGCGTGGCCTTCCGGCTATCGCGCACGGACTGTGGATTGGTGCGACCGTCTCGAGTCTCGTGGCTCTGTACCAGGGGACCGTCGATCTTGAGTTTCTCAGCAGCGCAGTGTGGGCATCGCTGGGTCGAGCGACGGGCCTGATGCTCGATGCAAACGCCTACGGAATGCTAGCTGCGCTGGCGGCACCGTTGGCCGCAGTTGCGGCCTGCTCACTTCAGCCGCGCCTCCGGTGGTACGGCGCCGCCGCGTTCGTGATCAACTGGGGCGGTGTGTGGATGTCTGGGTCGCGCACGGCGCTTCTGTGCGCGCTAGCCGGCACCGTGGCGTTTGCCATCAACGAGGTCCGTCGACGACGGGTGCGTCGAGTCGTCTGGGCCTCAGCGGTTGGAGCATTGACAGCGTTACTGGCGGCGCTGGTGCTGACCGTCACGCTCTCGCGCACGACGGGACCACTTGAACGCACCGAGGAATTTACGGGCCGCTCGCCATGGCAGGTGGCCGAAGTGCTGTTGGCTCGCGGCCGCTATGGTGAGATTGCGGCGCGCATGGTCTGGGAATATCCGCTGACCGGCGTCGGCATCGGCGCCTATCACTGGCTGGCGCCAGACTATATGCGCGCGACATTCAATCAAGAGCTGGCATTCGATAACGCGCAGAACTGGTGGCGCCATCAGTTGGCGGAACTGGGCCTGTTGGGTGCCCTGCCGGTGCTGGCGATGTCCATCGTTTTTATCTGGCTGACGATGCGGGGCGCGCGGCGGGCCAGGGGAGATCACGTCGCGACGGTGCGAGGACTGGTCGCGGGTCTCGGGATCGTGTCGCTTGTGGGCATGCCTACGCAGGACCCTGTCGTACTGATGGCCTTCTTCCTCCTGGTGGCGATGCTGGCGACTGCCAGCCTGGACGTTGCCGGCGTGGAGCGTAGCGCCTCACCAACCTGGCCATGGGGAGGCCGATCGCTGTCGGTCGCCTGGCTGGTTGTAGGGGCGCTGGCCGTGGCCAACGCGGGCAGTCAGGTCGCGCTGGCCACGGGCAGCCTTGCTGTCGCTGAACGCGCCGCCCGCGCGAACCGTGACTACGTCGTCGGCCTGTATCGGGAGGAGGCGCACCCTGACGGTGGCCAGTTCCAGTGGACGCGGGGAGAGGCGCATCTGGGGCTCATCAAACGCGCGCCGTACCTGACCGTGCGCGCGTGGATTCAGCACCCGGACGCCGCTGAACGACCCGTCACGCTGCGTATTTCCACGCCGTGCCAGGTCGTGTTTGAAGGGGCCCTTGTCGATCCCACTCCAGTGGACATCATTCTGAGCCTGCCGACCGACGGTCGAATTGACCTGGACGTGCGTGTGTCGCGCACATGGTCGCCGGCGAGCGTCGGCGGTTCGGACACCCGGCAACTCGGCGCGGCCCTTGACATCGACTTCGGTGACAGTGCCGCCGGCGCGCCCGCGCTGGCGACTGTGGCACAGCCGTGCGGCGCGGATGCCCACCCGGAACAATAAGGCGGGGTTCATGGCTCAAGCGGCATGGAAAATTCCGCTTTTTGTACTGAGAGGCGCGTAGGAGTGAGCTACCATATATGGCTATGCTGGGCGGGTTTCCAGAGTCGGAGACTAGGTGCCCGGGACTGTTGCGAGGGAGTTTTTTTGCGCGTACACATCGTCAATCCGAGTCACTTTTCCTTCGGGACAGCTTTCATCACCCCTCGCTGGATGTTTGTGCTTGCGGCGTCCACGCCTGCCAAATGGGGTGATCCGATCCTGAGTGACGAGTCGATCGAGCCATTCGACACTGACGGCCTGGAGAAAGGTGACGTCGTCGGCATCGGCCTCCACACGGGCAACGCCCTGGTCGGTTACGCCCTCGGGCAGCGTGCGCGCGCACGCGGGGCGTGGGTGGTGTACGGCGGGAGCCATCCTACCTTGTTTCCGGAAGAGGCTCTCGATCGGGGCGGTGCGCATGCCGTCGTGAAGGGCGACGGAGATGTCGTCTGGGCTCAAGTGATCGAGGATTGCGTCAGTGGCGCGCCGCAGCGGACCTATGACGGTGGGCGCATCGACGCCGGCACGTTCAAAAAGGCGCGCTGGGATTTGATGAAGCGTGAGAGCTACGCGTGGGCGACGGTGCAGACCGTGCGCGGATGTCCCAAACACTGCTCGTTCTGCTCGGTGTGGCGCACCGATGGCCAAGAGCCGCGTCAGCGCGATGTGCACCCGGTGATCGAGGAGATCGTCGAGCTCCGTCGCATGGGGTTCCGATTCATCGGACTGGCAGATGACAATTTTTACCCTGTCACGCTCGAGGACCTCAGGATGGCGTCCCGCCGTGCGGACAAGACGAGGTACAACGAGCTCAAGGCGCTTCGGGACGAACGATTCGAGCTGATGGCGCTCATGGCGGAGCTGCCCGACGATCTGAATTTCTTTACGCAGATCACAATGGAGTCTGCCGAGGATCCGGAGTTTCTCGATGCGATGCGGGCCGCGCACATTAAGGGGGCGCTGGTGGGCATCGAGGCCGTCACCCCGGAAGGGTTGAAGGATGTCTACAAGGACTTCAACCTTGCGGGCGACGAGCTGATCGAGCGTTTGCAGACGTTCCGTAAGCACGGCGTCTTCATTCTCGGCTCGTTTATTTTCGGTCTACCCAGTGACCGTCCGGAAACATTCGAGGCGACGGCCTCGTTGGCCAAGAAAGCTGACATCGCGTTCGCGCAGTTCGTGACGCTGACGCCGTTCCCGGGCACACTGGATTTCGAGAAGTGGGAGCGCGAGCAGGGCGAACAGATGGCAATGGTAGACGGCATCCCGGTGTCGCGCCACTGGCTGATTCCGCAGGAAAAGCGGCCGAAGCTGCTCACCCCCCATCCGGCCATGTCTGGTGAGGAGATTCGACAGGGCACGCAGAACGTGTGGAATGATTTCTACAGCCTGAGTGCCGCCTGGAAACGGTCGGATATGTTGAAGAGCTACAAGAACCGTGTTGTATTTGTGATCGCGTCAAAGGTCATGCTTCAGGCGTTTGGCAACACTGGACTGTCAACCGACAGCGCCCGCGCGTCTCGCGCGAGCAAGTGGGCGGGCATTGGATTCTCAATGCTGCAGAAGATGTTCGTGGGTCCGCCCTTGCCAGACCTAATGGTTCCGAGGGCTCCGATGACGGGAGAGAAGCCCGCGGCCTGACGGTGTAGGGTTCGGCGCTCAGGCCGCCTATTCAGATCGCCCTGTAGCTGAGCAGGCTGATCGGGTAGCTGAAGGGTCGCCACCACTCTTGCTCCAAGGCCGCGGTCTCCGCGGTGAAACCCGGGTTGCCCGGGTGGACCATCAGTTCGAGGGTTCGGCCCCAGTCACGTCCGACGAAGGACGCGTGCACGACCCGCGTGTCGACGCATGCGAGCTTGGCGCGCAGCCCTCCATCGAGCATCTGCTCGGCGAGCACGGGCGTGGGGATGTCCCAAACAGGAAACAGTGGCAGGAGTCCGCTGCCCCGGAGGCGGTCCTCGCGATAGCGGCGCACGTCTTCAAGAAAAAGGTCGCCGAACGCTACATGCGTGAAGCCCTCAGTAACCGCGGCGGCGACAGCGTCTCCCATACGGGCGTCATAGACCTCGTTCGAGCAGGGGTGCGGGATCTCCACGGTGCGGAGGGCAAGACCGGCCGCCAGCGCCTGCGCTTCGAGGACGTCACGGCTCACACCGTGCATCGCCACACGATCGGCGGATTCATTCACGCTTGTCAGCAGTCCGGCGACGCACCCGGGGTGCGTCTCGTTGAGCAGATGCAGCGCCCACGCGCTGTCCTTGCCGCTGCTCCACGACAGCAGAATCTTCATTCGAACGCCGCCGGGTGCAGCGCGCGCGCCAGTGCTTCGGCTGCCAGTCCCATGCGTGGTCCAGGAACCACGAGATAGGAACCCTCGAGGAAGTGGACACGGTCACTCCGGACGGCGGGGATCGAGGCCAGCGTCGCCCACAGGCTCCGTTCGCGGTCCAGATCCGCCGCCACCATCATGCCCGTTGCGTGAATCTCGACGATCGCCTCTGGGGCGCGCACGAGCAGCGTTTCGTGCGAGGGCTGCACGGACTCTCGCTGTATGTCTCCGAACACGTTTGTGCCGCCAGCGATTCGCATGATGTCATTCAGGAAGCCAACTCCGCCGCTCACGTACATCTGTTGCAGCGATTGCGGCTGCCGACTAAACACGAGGAGCGTGCGCGGCCGAGGGTATGGGCGGACCCGGTCTTGCACCGCATCGAGCTGCGCTTGAATTCCCTGTGCCTCGCGCTCAGCTTCTGCTGTATGACCCGTCGCGGCGCCCAGGTCGCGTAGAGTCCGAAGCACTCCCGCCACGCCGCCGTGTCGGTAGGAGAATACGCGGATGCCGGCTCTGGCGAGCTGCGCCTCCAATGCGGTCTGCGACCCGTAGGTGAGTACGAGATCCGGCCGAAGCGCGAGGATACGTTCGACGTCCGGGTCGAGCAGCGCACCGATACGGGGCAGCGCCTCAACCGCCGGCGGGAACTCGTCGTAGCTGCCGACGGCAATAACCTGGGGGCCGGCACCAATCTCGAACAGCATTTCGGTCAGGGCGGGCACGAGTGAAATGATCCGGCCAACATGAGCGCCATTGTTGTCGGTGACCTGAGCGGCTGGTGTCGGTGCGTCGGCACGCGCAGGGAGGCCTGTGAAGATCACAGCGACGACCGCTGCCAGGAGCATCAGCCTTTTCGGATAAGCAGCCATAGAAAAAAAGGCCCTCCAAGTAAAGCGGTGACGACACCGACCGGTACCTCCACCGGCGCGAGCACCGTGCGCGCGACGAGATCGCAGGCCACGAGAAATGCCGCACCAAAAAACGCGGCAGCCGGCAGCACGATACGGTGGTCCACGCCGGCCATCAGTCGCACCAGGTGCGGGACCACGATGCCGACGAAGCCGATGGGGCCGGCGAGCGAGACGGCAGCACTGGTCGCGAGCGCGGAGCTGATGAACGCGAGGCGCTGCGTGCGTGCCACGTCCACGCCGCGCGTCGCCGCGGTGTCTGTGCCGACGCTCAACACGTTCAGCGACGAAGACAGCATCGCGAAGATCACGAACGCCACGACGATCAGCGGGAGCGCACCAAGGATCGGGCCGAATCCACCTACGTCGAGGTCGCCCATCAGCCAGCGCACAGTTCGGTAGGTCTCGGCGAAGTCGCCCATGTACTGGACGAACAGAATCAGCGCGGAGAAGAACGAGTTCAGCGTGACGCCAGCCAGCAGCAGCACCGACGTCGAGATGGGCCGTCCCGGCCGCGTGGCCATGGCATAGACGATGGCTGCGGCCATAAACGCGCCAGCCAGGCTGGCCAGTGGCACAGGCGACAAAGGGCCGAGTGTGATGGCGGCGCCGAAGGAGATCGCCAGGATTGCACCCAGTGCGGCGCCAGCGGAGACGCCAAGGGTGAACGGCGTCGCGAGAGGGTTGCGCAACAGCGCCTGCAAGACGACACCGGCCGAGGCGAGGGCGGCGCCGACGATCGCTCCCGCCAGCACGCGCGGAAGCCGAGCAATGAAGAAGATCTGGGCGTCGATGTTGTCGGTGAATGGAATCGACCGGTCAAACACGCGGGCCAGACTGATGGACGTACTACCAACCAGGGGAGCTAACAGGCACATGCCAAGCGCGAGCGCGCCGTATGCCAGCAGCGTTCTACCTAGTCGCGCTCGGATCGGTCGCGGTTGCGCACCGCTCAGCACGCGTGTTGACGCTATGACTGTCACCGGAATCCCAGGACGGCGTCGGGTCGCGGCATCACAGCGATGGCCCAGGTACGTGCCGGATGGGTACCACGGTCAGGTGACCAGACGCGTCATGGAAACGGACGTCAGCATCCACATCGTAGAGTTGTCGAATCATCGCGGCAGTCAACACATCGCGAGTGGGGCCATGGGCGAGGACACGCCCGGATCGGACCAGAATCAGCGAGTCACACAGCGATGCTGCCAGGTTGAGGTCGTGCGTGGCCAGCACCATCGAGACGCCACGGTCGTGATTGAGGCGATGGAGCAGCGCCGCGATCTCCATTTGGTAGGCAAGGTCAAGTGAAGCCGTGGGTTCGTCCAGCAGCAAGACGTTGGGCGCCTGTGCCAGCGCACCCGCGATCACGACGCGCTGTTTTTCCCCGCCACTCAGCGTCATGTACGCCCGGTCCGCCAGGTGGGAGGTGCCTGTGGCGGAGAGTGAGTCGCGTGCAATCGCAATGTCCTCAGGGCCCTCAAGCTGGAATGCACCGAGGTGCGGGTGTCGGCCCATCAGCACCATTTCAAGGACGCTGTAGTCGAAGGCAGGGTGCGTCTCCTGCGGAACTACGGCGATGTGTCTGGCCAGCTCACGTCGTGTGATGCCGTCGATGGCGCGTCCGCCAAGCGTGATCGCACCAGAGTGGGGACGCAGCACACCCGCAAGTAGTTTCAGCAGCGTTGTCTTGCCGCAGCCATTCGGGCCGAGCAGCCCTGTCAGCGATCCGCGCTGGATCGTGAGGGACACGTCGGACAGCGAGAACGATTGGATCGCTTGGTTGAGCGAGTCGTATCCGAACGAAACGTGTTGGACCTGTAGCGTCATCGTCTCCTGTCGGCGTCCTTCGCGCCGAACTCGCTCGTTGTAGAGTGCCCGGTCGTACGACCAGGCGAGCGAGCAACGGGAACAAGCGCCGGGGCAGGTTTCCTGACTCGCGGATTCGAGCGCGTTCGAATCCGCATACAGTGGCGGGACCGTGTGGGCTTCTCACCCACTTCCCCTGAATCACCCGGACGGTGTCGGTTGTGGGGCGGAGTATAGCACGCTAGAATTCGTGCAGGTTATGGCGTGAAATCACGGATTCAGTCCGCTGGGTTGACCGATATCGACGACCGCGTCAGCGCTGGCGAGCGCCTCGAGGCGGCTGACGGCCTCCGGCTGTTCGAGTGTCCCGACCTCCTGGCAGTGGGCTCGCTCGCCAACCGCGAGCGGGAGAAACGCCATGGCGCGCGGACCTACTTCAACTACAACCTTCGCCTCGAGCCGACGAACGTCTGCGTGGCTAACTGCCTGTTCTGTTCATTCGCGCGCCTGAAGCCATCCGACGATGCCGCGTACACGATGTCGCTCGAGCAGGCGTGGGACAAGTTGCGCAGGCGCGCCGATCAACCCCTCACCGAACTCCATATCGTGAACGGGCTGAATCCCGACCTGCCGTTCAGCTACTACACAGAGCTCCTGCAGGGTTTCAAACGCATCCGTCCTGGCATTCATCTGAAATGTTTCACCGCCGTGGAGATCGCGTTCTTTGCTGATCTCTACGGTATGAGCGATGCGCAGGTGCTCGGCGAGTTGATAGACGCCGGATTGGACTCCCTGCCCGGCGGAGGTGCCGAGATATTCGCGGAACGCGTGCGCCGTAAAATTTGCGATGACAAGTGCGGCACGGAGCGGTACCTCGACATACACAGGACGGCGCACGGTCTCGGCATGCGCACGAACGTCACGATGCTGTACGGTCACATCGAGACCCTCGAGGAGCGGGTCGATCACATGCTGCGAGCACGCGCGCTCCAGGACGAGACCGGAGGATTCCAGGCATTTATCCCGCTGGCTTTCCACCCTGACAACAACCAGATGCGAAAGCTGCCGGCACCGAGCGCCACCGACACCCTGAGGGTTCATGCGGTGGCGAGGTTGATGCTCGACAACATCCCGCACATCAAGGCGTTCTGGATCGCGACGGGGGTCGACGTGGCACAGGCAGCGCTCTGGTTTGGCGTGGATGACCTGGACGGAACCGTCCAGGAGGAGAAGATTTATCACATGGCTGGCTCTCCGACGCCTGAGGGTCTGACGATGACCCATCTGGCCGATCTGGTCCGTTCGGCTGGGCGGGAGCCACTTGAGCGCGACACCTTCTACAACGTCAAAGAAGCGATTTCCTGCTGACCCAGCTCGGCGTCGTAGCCACGCGCTATAATTCCTACAGGTCCAAGCGTCTCCGGGCAGCGTAGCCCGGGCGGGGTTTTGGCCTTTTTAATAACCTTGCTTTGCGAAAAATTTCACAAGCGATGACCGAACAGTCATGTCGTCCACCATTCCGCTGCTGAGCGACTTCGAGGCGGCGCACATCTCGGAGCGCCAGGCGCTTCCGGAACGGTATCTGGGTCTGTCAGATGCCGACATGGACGCGCGTATCGCAGCGGCTCGTGACACGCTCGGCCGGCGCCTGCTGATCCTCGGGCACCACTATCAGCGTGACGAGGTCATCAAGTTCGCCGACAATACGGGCGATTCATTCCGCCTGGCACAGAGCGTCGCGTCCAGCCCAGACGCGGATTACATTGTTTTTTGCGGCGTGCACTTCATGGCCGAGAGCGCGGATGTGCTCGGCGCCCAGAATCAGCATGTCATCCTGCCGGATCTGGCCGCCGGATGCTCGATGGCCGACATGGCGGCACCCGATCAGCTCGAGAACTGCTGGGAAGAGCTGACGCAGATGGGGATTTCCGGCATCGTGCCGGTGACGTATATCAATTCGGCTGCGGCCATCAAGGCATTCGTCGGAGAACGAGACGGCACCGTCTGCACCTCATCCAACGCCGGCGCGACATTGCGGTGGGCCTTCGAGCGCGGGGAGAAGGTGCTCTTTCTGCCGGATCAGCATCTCGGACGCAACACTGCCTACAAGATGGGCATCGCGCTCGATGAGATGGTGGTGTGGGATCCCCACGAAATGTTCGGAGGGCTCGACCCTGACCAGGTGGCGCGGGCGAAGATGATCCTCTGGAAGGGGCACTGCTCGGTGCACGAGCGCTTCTCGGTGCAGCAGATTGCCGCCATCCGGACGCAGCACCCCGGAGTGCGGGTCATTGTGCATCCTGAGGTGCCATGGGAGGTCGCCGAGGCCGCCGACGACTGTGGCAGCACGGAGTACATCATCGAGACGATTACCAAGAGTCCGGTTGGTTCCATCTGGGCCGTCGGCACCGAGGTGCATCTGGTGAATCGTCTCGCGGAAGATCTCGCCCCGGACCGGACTGTCCTGTCGCTCGATCGCTTCGGCTGTCTGTGTTCAACGATGTTCCGCGTGTCGCCGAACCATCTACTCTGGATCCTCGAAGAGCTGGTGGAGGGGCGGATCCACAACCAGATCGAGGTGCCCGACAACCAGAAGCGCTGGACGCGGGTCGCGCTCGATCGGATGTTGTCTATCCGATAGCCTCCGAGTACCATCGTTGGTTCAGGCGTCTCGCAACGGGGCGCGCTGCGTACGAGGAGAACTCATGGCGCACGAACTTCCAACGCTCCCCTATGACCTCGCTGCTCTCGAACCTCACGTCGATGCGCAGACGATGCAGATCCATCACGGGAAGCATCATCAGGCCTACGTCACAAACCTAAACGCCGCGCTAGACAAGCATCCCGAATTGCAGTCGAAGAGTCTCGATGAGTTGTGCAGCGGGATAAGTGGCATCCCGGAGGATGTGCGGACCGCGGTTCGCAACAACGGCGGTGGTCACTGGAACCATTCGCGATTCTGGACGTACATGGCACCCAGTGCCGGCGGCGCGCCGACTGGCAAAATCGCTGATGCGATCAATGCCGCGTTCGGCAGCTTCGACGCCTTCAAGGAGCAGTGGGGCAAGGCAGGCGTCGGCCGCTTCGGTAGCGGGTGGGTCTGGCTGGTGAAGGACGGTGGCACGGTCTCGATCACGAGCACACCCAACCAGGACAATCCGCTCATGGACGGCAAGACGGCGATTCTTGGGCTCGATGTCTGGGAGCACGCCTACTATCTGAAATATCAGAATCGCCGGCCAGACTACATCAAGGCGTGGTGGAACGTCGTGAACTGGGCGGAAGTGAACAAAGCGCTCTAGCCGTCGGAGGAGGCGGACCGGCGAGCGTCAGCTCCGGTTCGCCTCCGTCCCTTCAAGATGAGGCCAGTACCTTCGAGGGCGACGCAGTACTGCTCTCCACCACACTCCCCTTACTCGAACCGCGATTTGACGGGACTAGTCGAACTCTTGCTCACGGCTAGTCAGGGTCTTCTGCGTGACACGGACATCAGCAAAGTAGGCGACGGTCTCGCCGCCGGTGTCGTCGGAGTCACAAAAGAACGCGATATCCACAATCCTGGCGCCAGCGGGATCACCCCACAACTCGCGGTAGATGTCGGTCAGGTCGATGGCTTCCTGATGCCACCGTCCAATATTTGCCTGACCACCATTGGCGACGTAATGGGGGAACGACCCGATGTACTTGTAGTCGCCTGCGCCGAGCACGCGGTTGCCCCAGATAATCTCCATGCGATGGGACTCATCGTCCGTAGTTTCGAACACGACAAAGAAGCGCGCAGGGTGATCGTCGCCTTCCTCTGTTAATTCGTCGAGGTCGCTGTCGATCCCCCTCTCGATGTACCACTGCCAGCTCAAGGTCGGGTAGCGATCAAGCGGGATGTCTGTGTGTCGAAAGAGCATCGACGCCGTGTCACTGGTGGCCAGGCGGATCGCTGCCACGCCCTCCTTCGTCTCGAACGAGATGTCCATCGGGCCGTGTCTCCAGAACACCCTGTGATACCAGCCGCTGGGTAGCGGATCGATCGGAAGAGGACCGGTGAAGTCCATGATCGCAAACGAAGGCGAACCATCGGGGACGAGGACATTCACGCGGGGTTCGCCGCACGACGCCAAACTGCCCGCGAAAGCCAGCGCGGCGACCAGCGACCAAGGGGCGCCGAATGTACTACGAACGCCCATGGCTACATCCCGCTTCCTTCGCTGGTTACCGCTTGCCGCCCTGTCTGGTGTCCGATAGTGTGTTCGTCAGTTTGGCCAGTACAGCCAGGAGAACACACGTGACGCAACGATACTCCGTGACTCAGTGGATCGCCGCCTGCGTGACCCTCTCGTTTGTGGGACTGGTCAGCCAGGGCGTGGCGAGTGCCCAAGCGCCGCCGGCTGAGCCTCAACAGGCCGAGGAGGCGGGCGGCGGTGCCGGCGGTATCCGTGAGATTTCCTACCAGACCCGCGACGGCGGCGTCATCTTTGGCAACCTCTATGGTGAGGGCCCGCATGCAGTGCTCCTGGGACACGGGGCAATCTTCGACAAAGAGAGCTGGGATCCTCTGGCCAGGCGCCTGGCGGCGGAGGGCCATCAGGCTCTCGCTGTGGATTTTCGAGGTTATGGCAAATCAAAAGCCGGTCGAAGCCAGGGGGGGCTCCACGAGGACATTCTCGGCGGAGTTCGCTATCTGACGGAGCAGGGTGCGACGCGGGTGTCGGTTATCGGAGCCAGTATGGGGGGTGGTGCGGTGGGCGACGCGGTCACCCAGCTCGACGCGGGCGAAATCGATGGCGTGATCCTGCTGGCCGCCGTGCCCACCAGGTCTCCAGAGCGACTGCAGGGCAGAAAGTTGTTTATCGTTTCCGGTGGCGACGGGTCGAGGTCGTCGGTCGAGAGGCAGTTCCAGGGGGCGAGCGAGCCGAAGAAGCTGACTATCCTTCCGGGTAGTGCTCATGCACAACACATCTTCGCAACGGCCCTCGGCGAGGAGCTGACCGACATCATGCTGGCGTGGATCAGCGCGATCCCCTAGTGTTTGCGCGGCGCTGCCGAGGCTCCGTCGCCCCCCGGTACTCGATACTAGCCGCTGGCGACGGCGATGCAGGCTTCCGGTGTCGCTCAACGGTCTGGTCATGGCGCGGAAGTAGAAGGAGTACGTAACGGATGGACCGGTCTGCGGCGGCGATCGCGTTGTATCGAAGGTCGGGTCGCGACATCGAGATGTTGCTCGTGCATCGGTCGCCAGATCTACGGTTCTTCGGCGACTATCTCGCGATGCCGGGCGGCGTGCGCTCACCGATGGACGGCCCGGATGAGGATGCGCATGCGGGAACCGCACTCGCGGTCGGTCGCGCCGATAGCAGTGCAATGCGGCAGTGTGCGAAGCGCGAACTCTTCGAGGAGACCGGTGTGCTCCTCGATGCGGGGATGCGGTTGTTGCCGGCGGACCGCCGAGTGGAACTCAGACGCGGTCTACTGGATCGCGACGAGGCCGTTGCTGAAAACGCGTGGCGGGAACTACAACGCGCCTCGGCGGGTCCGCCCGAGCTGGTGGAACTCTGCCGAATCCGTACGCCGCCACTTGCACCCGTCCGGTACGACACGCAGTTCTTCCTCGCTGAACTTCCCGATGGCGAAGAGCCGGAGGTGTGGCCCGGTGAGTTGACGACCGGCCGTTTCGAGACCGCTGAGAACTGGCTCAGGGAGTGGGTGGCGGGCGACTGCCTGATCGTGCCGCCGGTAATCGCCCTCCTGCAGCGTTTGCAGGCTGGCAACCTTGCAGGCTTTACCGCGGACGCGGCGGCGATGGACGAGGGCTTCCGGCGGGGCAAGTTACACCGGGTGTTCTTTACCCCTGGCATCCTGATGGCGATCTTGAATACGCCGACGTTGCCGCCGGCCACGACGACCAACTGCTTCATCGTCGGTACCGATCGTCTGTTCATCGTCGATCCAGGTGCGCCCGAGGCGGCGGATCAAGCGCTGCTCTTTGAACTCCTCGACGAGCTACAGGGCGAAGGCGCGAGCCTCGAGGCGGTCATTTGCACGCACCACCATCGGGATCACGTCGGTGCCGTGAACGCGGTCAGTCAGCGCTATCAGTTGCCGGTCCATGCTCACGCGATCACGATGGAGCGGCTCGAGCCGGGGTTTCTGCGCGGTCGCGTGCTGGCGGACGGTGACCGGATTGACCTTGGTACCGCGCCGGACGGAGGCCTCGACTGGTATCTCGAATCGATCTTCACCCCCGGCCACGACCGTGGTCACCTGGTGTTTCGTGAGAGTCGCTACAAGGCGCTGATTGCCGGCGACATGATTTCGACGGTTGCCACGATCATGATCGACCCACCGGAAGGGCACCTTTCGACCTACATGAACAGCTTGCAGCGGCTGCTGGCGACGGAGATGACGGCGCTGCTTCCGTCGCATGGTCCGGCGGTGCCCGATGGCAAGAAGATCGTCGAGAAGTTCATCAGGCACCGCGAGTTCAGGAAAAGAAGCCTGCGAGCCGCGTTGGCAGAGGGGCCCAACACCACCGCGGGGTTACTCCCGAAGGTGTATCAGGATGTGCATGAGGCGATGTACCCGTACGCAACCCGCGTACTCAGGGCTGGGCTGGAACAACTCGAGGAGGCCGGAGAGGTCGTCAACTCGGGCGGGGTGTGGACTGCTACCGATACGCTGTCCACATAAAGGCGCAGCGTGGCCGAGCTCGCCGGTCTGGCACAATGGCCCTAGTATCACTGGAACGTTCATGCATCAGAAATATGAGTGCTCCGTCGAGAAGGAGATGAGTCGTGGTAACCCGGTGGGCGATACGTCGTCGAATCGCAGCGCGTCTGTGAATGCCAGTCATCCATAGCGAACTCAATCCGCGTTCCGCGGAATTCACGGCCAACTCAGAGGCGCTGAGCGCCCTGGTAGCCGATCTGCGGGCGAAGTGTCTGGAGGTGAGTCTAGGCGGCGGGGAGGCGGCGCGCGCGAAGCACGCAGCTCGCGGAAAACTGCCGGCCCGAGAGCGTGTGCGCAAACTTCTCGATGTCGGGTCACCATTCCTGGAGCTGTCGCAGCTCGCCGCGTTGAACATGTACGACGACAACGTGCCATCAGCGGGTATTGTCACCGGTGTCGGACGTGTGTCTGGCCGCGAGTGTGTAATCGTCGCCAACGATGCGACGGTAAAGGGAGGCACCTACTACGGGATCACGGTTAAGAAACATCTGCGTGCACAGGAGATTGCGTGGGAGAACCGCCTGCCATGCATCTACCTCGTCGACTCCGGGGGGGCGAACCTTCCGAGTCAGGACGAGATATTCGCTGATCGCGAACACTTCGGCCGCATTTTTTATAACCAGGCCAACATGTCGGCGGCGGGCATACCGCAGATCGCCTGTGTCATGGGTTCTTGTACCGCCGGCGGCGCCTACGTTCCGGCCATGGCCGACGAAGCGATCATCGTCAAGAACCAGGGGACGATTTTTCTTGGCGGTCCGCCGCTTGTGAAGGCGGCGACTGGTGAAGTGGTCAGCGCGGAATCCCTGGGCGGTGCAGACGTGCATGCGCGCACGTCTGGAGTTGTCGACCACTATGCACTCAATGACGACCACGCTCTTGAGATCGTTCGGCGTGTCGTGGCGCGTCTGAATCTGCGCAAACAGGTTGGGCTCGAGATACAGGCATCGCGGGAACCTTTGTATGCGGCAACCGAACTGCCAGGAATCATTCCCGTTGATACACGACAGCCGTATGACGTCCGGGAAGTGATCGCGCGCATCGTTGATGGTAGCGAGATGGACGAATTCAAGCCGTTGTACGGAACGACGCTGGTCACGGGATTCGCGCATCTCCTCGGGTATCCGGTCGGCATTGTCGCCAACAACGGCATCCTGTATTCCGAGTCGGCGCTGAAGGGCACGCATTTCATCGAGTTGTGTGCACAACGCGGTATTCCGTTGATATTTCTGCAGAACGTCGCCGGTTTCATGGTCGGGCAGAAGTACGAATCCGGCGGAATCGCCAAAGACGGCGCAAAAATGGTCAATGCGGTCGCGTGTGCGCAGGTGCCGAAGTTGACCGTGATCATCGGCGGCAGTTTCGGAGCAGGCAACTACGGGATGTGCGGGCGCGGGTATTCGCCGCGTTTTCTCTGGATGTGGCCCAACGCACGCATATCTGTGATGGGCGGGGAGCAGGCAGCCGGCGTACTTGCCACCGTCAAGCGGGATGCCATCGAATCATCCGGCCAGACGTGGAGCGACGAAGACGAGATCGCCTTCAAGGCGCCGATACTGGAGCAATACGAATTTCAGGGCCATCCCTACTATTCGTCAGCCCGCTTGTGGGACGACGGCGTCATCGATCCTGTCGAGACGCGCATGGTGCTCGGTTTGGGGATTTCTGCCGCACTGAACGCGCCGATTCGACAAACGCGCTTCGGCGTGTTCAGGATGTAGGGTGCCATCGTGCCTGTTGCGCACGATGGCCTGCGAAATCGTTGCAACAGTTGGCAAACCGACCCTGATACGGGGTCGGACACTATTCCATAAGTGCCATGACTGACTATCACACGCTCGAACTCGACGTCCGTCGCGACGTCGCGGTTATTTGGCTGAACCGGCCCGATGTACGCAACGCGTTCAACGAAACGATGATTGCCGAATTGTCGCACGCACTTACGTCGCTCGAGGCCGATGATGCGATTCGCGCAATTGTGCTCGCCGGGCGAGGTCCGTCTTTCTGCGCAGGCGCTGACCTGAACTGGATGAAGAAGATGGCCGGCTACAGTTCCGAGCAAAATTACGAGGACGCGCTGAGCCTGGCGACGATGCTGCACACGCTCCATACATTGAAGACACCGACCATCGCCCGTGTCCACGGCCACGCGTACGGAGGTGGCGTGGGTTTGGTGGCGGCATGCGATATTGCCGTTGCTGCCTTGGAAGCGGAGTTCTGTCTGTCCGAGGTCAGGCTCGGACTGATTCCCGCGACGATCGGTCCATATGTGGTTGCCGCAATGGGCGAACGCGCCGCGCGCAGGTACATGCTGACTGCCGAGCGCTTTGCCGCGGCGGACGCCTATCGTATTGGTTTCGTGCACGAAGTAGCGCCTGCCGACAAGATCGACCAGAAAATGGACGAAGTACTCGCGCACCTCATGCGAGGCGGAAGAGCCGCCCACACTGAGACGAAGTCGGTAATTAATGCGATAACGGCATCGCCGCTGAGTCAGAAGCTGATTGAGGACACGGCTGCCCGTATCGCGCGAGTACGGGCCTCAGACGAAGGGAAGGAAGGCATTCGCTCGTATCTCGAGAAGCGTAAACCGGCGTGGGTGCCAAAAGACTAGAGCATCGGCCTCGCGGTCGTGACGGCTTGAGACCTCCAGCATGTTCAAGACACTACTCATAGCCAACCGCGGTGAGATCGCGGTTCGCATCGCGCGCACGGCGAAACGCCTCGGCATTCGCACTGTTGCGGTCTACTCGGAAGCCGACACCGGTGCCATGCACGCGGAGATCTGCGACGAGGCTCATGTGATCGGAGGTGCCGCCGCACGCGATTCGTATCTGCACCGCGAACGCATCATCGATGTGGCACGAAAAACCGGCGCCGAGGCTATTCACCCAGGCTACGGGTTTCTCTCTGAAAACGCTGGTTTCGCTCGCGCCTGTGCCGACGCAGGTATCGTGTTTGTCGGACCACCTGTTGCTGCCATCGAAGCCATGGGCTCCAAGAGTGCGGCGAAGGCGCTGATGGAGAACGCCGGCGTGCCGCTTGTGCCCGGGTATCACGGCGAGAAACAGGACGACGCGCTGTTGCACGCGGAGGCCGACGGTATCGGCTATCCGGTGTTGATCAAGGCCTCCGCTGGCGGTGGCGGCAAGGGTATGCGCATCGTCGAGCGGCGCGAAGACTTCGTGGAGTCATTGCGCGGCGCCCAGCGTGAAGCGGCGTCCGGCTTCGGTGACGACCGAGTGTTGATCGAGAAGTACCTCGCGCATTCGCGTCATATCGAGGTGCAGATATTCGCGGATCAGGCCGGCGAGTGTGTGCACCTGTTCGAGCGTGACTGCTCCGTTCAGCGGCGTCACCAGAAAATCATCGAGGAAGCACCCGCGCCAGGAATGACAGAGGCGC